>Ga0065711_1043044_pt1 | contig 14976 bp, 7 predicted proteins | sample Hoacrofraction12_FD_59098 | JGI IMG/M metagenome (GOLD analysis project Ga0065711, IMG submission 59098) | Hoatzin crop microbial communities from Cojedes, Venezuela - Epithelial fraction 12 v2 (version 2) | ecosystem: Host-associated > Birds > Digestive system > Esophagus > Crop | place... | reverse complement strand
TGTGGAGTCTCCTTCTCTGGAGATATTCAAGACCCGCCTGGACAAGGTCCTGTGCAGCCTGCTGTAGGTGACCCTGCTTTGGCAGGAGGGTTGGACTAGATGACCCACAGAGGTCCCTTCCAAACCCTACTATTCTGTGATTCTGTGATTCTGAGACCAAGATGATAAAAAAGTCTATAAGTATCTTATTTCATATTCTGCCTGTGAGGATGTATTTCATGCTGTTACAGTTTGTCTGCGTGCCTAGTGAAAGGCATGGAAGTCAGTGCAGTGGGCACTACACCAGTTCTGATGTAAATCACTGTAAATCAGTGATCCAGCTATGGGCAAGGGAAAGGAGACCCTCAAGTCACACTTGGGCCAGGGAGGTTTCAGGGCTGTTGACAATCTCTGTTTTGATGCCTTCCTGGTTTTGCTCAGTAGCTAACGACATAGACGCGAGGGGACTGCAACCCTGGATTAGGCCTCACCTGTCTTTTCTTGGTGTTGCCTCTGACAGTGCCAGATCCTTTGGAGGCAGATGGAAGAATGCAAAGGAGGCATAAGCTGCTCCCAGATAAGTTTCATGTTTCTGAAATCTGGTGTTTGCTTTGGTGCAGAGAGAATTGTACATGCTAAGGTGATGCACTCTGTTCTTACAAGGGTTTTGTGATCATATTCCTTTTTCAGAATGCAACCTCATTTTTAATCCAGCTTCATTACATGATTAGCTCACTCATTTGCTTCTGTTTAGTTCTTCTGCTCTATCACGTCTATACTCAGAATTTTAAAATATGCATGCTGATTGACTTAATGGGTATCCTTATCCAAAAAAGACACATTTAATGCTGAGGAAATTTCATGACTATACTTCTTGTGCAAAGTCAACAGTACGCTCTGCTGAACTGAGCTTATTAATGTCTGATTCTACATGAATGCCAGCTTAGCTCTCCTAGTCTTCTGAGCAGTTTAATTACTAGGAGAGCACCTCCACCTCCTCTGATTACTCAGAGTTTTGTGAACACTTCCTTAATATTTGCAGGACCTTTTGGTGTAAGAATTACTATTGCTATAAGTAGCAGAATCAGACTCTGGGTTTTATTTACATTTCTGTTTTGTGTGGACTGCGGTTAAATTAGCGGTAAGGGCTCTGTTGATTGTTGCATTAGATCTTTTACTAGTAACAAAATATAATGGATCATTTTATGAGTTTACATAAGCGTGCAGTAAAGATGGTGCAGAATACAAGTTTCTTCTTAAGCAAACAGAATGTTTGTGAATTCTTGTGGTTTCATAACTAAAAAAAGAAAATTCATCTAAACCTCATTAAAATTAGCTATTGTGAGTGCAGGCTTTTAGGTAGTTACAGCACTACTGATTTCTAACTATTGGGAAGTTTTACAGTTTTCTGTATTTTTACAGGCAACATATTAACTGTGGGCTTAACATCTGCCTTACTGAAGCAAAATATGTGTCTTAATGCTTCCTTTTAAAAGTTTTTGGATTTTAGTCTCCAAAAACTTGGAGAACAGAAGGTGGTCCTGTATAGTTTATCTGTTATTTCCCTCCTCTTTTAGTTACTAGCAAACAACTTTGAACATGGGGATCTTGAAAACATATGAGTGATTGCTGCTGAGCCCCTCAATAGGGGCTAGATATAAAGGAGGCTGCTTCCAGGAGGACAAAGAATCATCAGACTTATTTTTGACAGTATCCTGGTAACTGTTCAAGTACAAAGAGTTTAAAGTTGGCAAATCTGCTCTTTAAAATAAAAGTCAAGTAAGTAGGATTTTTGTTTCTGTCAGTGTGAGGGCTTGATGTTATTCCCAGGTCTCAGATGCCCCTCTTGCATTTCTGTAGGTGACTCCAAAACAATGTGACAAGCAAGAAATTGAGAAGAAGAAAAGAAATTTAAAAAAGCAAGCCTTTAGTATGTCTATTGAGTTAACGTGTCAAATCAACACAGGCAGTTCTACTTCTTTTTGAGATTGGTGTATCAACTTCGTTTAGTTGTTCGTACCAGAATAAAGTAGGTAACGGAACCATGTCCAGTCTTGTAGAAGGGAAGCAGAAGGAAGCGAGGGGAAGAGAAGGGAAGGGGATGTAGCAAGAGGGAAAATGGACAGACTCGAATGCCAACTGCGTGAAAGCCCTCCCTTTGTTGTCACTCACATGAAGTTAGCTTTGCAAACTGCCTCAAAGAGATCCTCTGTTATTTCTCCTTGGAAGTGAGAGACATTAAAAGAAAAGACTCTCCTGGCAAAATCTTTGCTTCTGGTACTTTCCTCTTACATCAAAGAACATCAAATTTAAATGCCATCACACTTGACAGCCATACAGTTGGAGGGCAAACTTCTGTCAGGTAAGAAGAAGACATTTAGAGTGATACAGATCAGGCCAAAACCCGCAGGTTAATTTCCGTCTGTCAGTGACAGACAGCCTTGTTCTGAATTAACTTTCTTGTCTGACTTTCTGCCTTTCCTGTTAGGTGGTACACTGGGATGCTGCCACTTGGGATAAGAGCTTATTTGCTTAAGTATCTGAGCTCATCACAGATATTCCCACAATGTGCACGTTATGAGTCAAGGTCATGTGAAATTAATATCACTTTTTTTTTTCTTGTTTCTGTGCCTCACAGTGCCTCTTTCAGTGATGATCTCAAATGGTTTCTGTTTTATTCCTTATAGAAGCACAAAAAAGTGATGTTATGGTTTTTTTTTGCATTTTCTGTTTTGCTTGGTGTTCTGTGTGGTGTTAGTTTTGTTGAGATGGCTGTTGCACTGTTGCACTGTGCTTTTGGTGCCTTGGCCTTTGTAATGCTGTGGGACTTCCCTTTACAAGTCTGTAGCCTACCTTTTTACTTCACAGCCTTTCATCTACACACCTGGAGGATTCCTGGCAGTGCTTTTAACCTGGCGTCCCAGCTGCTCTCTTCCCTTGGCACTGCTGCTCTGAGCCATTGCTGCCTCTTGTCTCTTGTGGAGAGTGATTGCCACTGACGTTTAAATCATCCTGCTCTTCCCCTTCCTCTTTACCTTTTTGCTTTCTAGCTCCTGCTTCATAACTGTACACTAAAATCCCTTTACCCTTTGCCTTATAGGTTTTAGTTTAAAACTTCATATTAGAAAATACAGAGGTACAAAATGGGTAATAGCCATATCACTTTCCAGTAAATATTACCTGATAGAGACTTATCTGCCTACCTAAAATTTAGATAATGTTTAATATTAATAATATTAATATCAACATTAACAATGTCATAAGCAGAAACTACCAATTAGGGTGTTATGTTAGTCTCAATGAAAACTGTAATTGTACTAGGAAGGAATGAATAAAGGTTTGTTTTCATCATCTTCCTCATCATCACCATCTCCTGCGCTGGAGAGAAGGATGCTCATCAGGGGATCCTGCTGCTCACCACTAGGCAGCTGGCCACTGAATGGAAGTCTTTCTTCTTCCTCACCTTCTCTTTTCTGCTCAGTGTTTGTTTCTTTTCTCTTTTTAACCCCTAAGGTAACTTTGAAGTTGCTGTATGCACCCTCCTTGTCTAACATTTCAGCTTCCCCCGTGCAACAGTTACTATGTCTGTGGGTAGTGGGAGTTCATCTGCACAAGTCAATGCTTGTTTAGTCAGTTTGCTCTTCTTACAAAATCATCATATCAAATTATAGAAAGAAGCAATTCTAATGTTTTCGACTCTGAATATGATTAAAATGATGGTTTGCTAATACTAAATTAACTTTTATCAGTCTCTTCTTTTGTGAGTTGTCTTTGGTCAGGCTGCTACTGTGAGTTAAAAGCAACAGAACAGAGTATGCTGCGTTGTTTTTTTCTTTCATCTTTCAAATAAAAAAAAATCCTTCTTACTCACTTTGAAGCTTGAAGTTTTTTGCAAGTCATTGGTTTTCTTTATCTGGCAAGGAAGACTGACAACAACCAACTTTTTCTAAAATGTATATTACATACAAGCCATTCTGGACAGGTACACACCTGAAAAAGCACTGTGCAAAACAGCTGTAAAAGATACACTTAGTTTCATGATTCATTTTAAACTTGAAAGAAGCTGTAGGAAGATTAGGTCAGGCCTCTGTCAGAAATACACTGTCAGTTTTCATGGTAGCATTTGAACACGTGGTCACTCCCATCAGCCATCTGGGAGGGCAGAAGAAATGAATGCTGGCTCCACCTTCAGCTCCAGTCATCTACAGCCATTGGTTTTACCCCACACTGCTGGTGATGCCCAGCCTGCCTGGACCCCTTTGCCCATCAGCATGCTCTCCTAAGGGACCCCCTCAGCCAGTGTCCTGAACAGGCCAAAGCCTGCCCTCCGAAAGTCCATGGTTGTGGTTTTGCTGGCCCCCCTCTTAACTTCATCTCGAACCGAGAACTCTGTCATTTCATGCTCACTGTGCCCAAGACAGCCTCTGACTGCCACATCTCCCACCAGTCCTACTCTGTTAATAAACAGCAAGTCTAGTGAGGCACCTGCCCTTGTAGGTTCACTTACCAGCTGCGTCAGGAAGTTATCTTCCACACACTCCAGGAACCTCTTAGGCTGTTTCCTCTCTGCTGTGCTGTATTTCCAGCAGGTGTCTGGTAACTTAAAGTCCCCTGTGACAGCAAGGGCTAGTGATTGTGAGACTTCTGCCAGCCTCTTATAGAAAACTTCATCTACCTCTTCATCCAGGTTGGGTGCTCTGTAACAGACCCCCCCAGCAGGATGTGTGCTTTGTGTGCTTTCCCCCTCATCTTTACCCTAACATACAGAGCCACCCCACTGTCTCTCTTTCCTTGCCTGTCCCTTCTGAAGAGCTTATAGCCATCCATCGCAGCACTCCAGACGTTAGAGTCATCCCACCACATTTCTGTGACGGTGACCAGGTCATAGCCATCCTGCCGTATAATGGCTTCCATCTCCTCCTGTTTATTGCCCATGCTACATGCATTGGTGTAAATGCACTTGAGCTGGGCTGTCAATCTCACTCCTGACACTGGCGTGTGACTCCTGGGCTCATCTCTAGTGAGCTGGGTGATGTCCCCTTCCCCCTTCAAACCTTGTTTAAAGCCCTCTGGATGAGTCTGGCCAGCTCGTGGCCAAGAATCCTTTTTACCCTTTGAGACAGCTGGACTTCATCTGTTGCCAGCAGGCCCAGTGCTGTGTAAACCTCTCCATGATCAAAGAAACCAAAATTCGACTGATGGCACCAGTCCCTGAGCCACCTGTTAATCAGGTGAGTTTTCCTGCCCCTTTCAGTGCTCTTCCCTGCCAGTGATGGGATTGAGGAGAGCTCCACCTGTGCCCCTGATCATCCCTCAACCAGTTGCCCCAGTGCCCTGAAGTCCCTTTTGAAGGACTTGGGACTTCTCATCCCCTCCAACCTGCATTACGAGCAGCAGGTAATAATCAGAGGGCCGCACTAGACCAGTGAGCTTCTTAGCATCATCCCTAACCTGGGTCCCAGGGAGGCATCAGACTTCCCTGTGGGATGGGTCCAGTCAGCATATTGGGCCCTCTGTTCCCCTCAGAAGGGAATTGCCTATGACAATTACCCTCCTGTTTTTCTTAGCCAAGGCAGTCGTAATATGTGGGGGTGACTGATTTGTCCTAGGCAACCCCCTGGATGGACCTTCACCCACATCCTCATTTGCCTGGTCCCTCACATTCCAGAGCCCTGTATCTGTTGCTTAAGGGCAACTGGGCAGGTGAGGGAGGCTGGGAGGGGATTCGCTTGCCACCCCAAGCAGGGACCCATTTCCATTCTTCTCTGTCTCTTAGGTGCCCTCTTTCTGCCCTGTGGCAAGAGGTTAGGGGGTCCTCTGCTTCTTGTGCAGGTGCCTCCTGCTTCCTCGGCCTCAGGGAGGGCAGGGAGTGGCTCCACCAGTGGATCTCCCTCTCACAATGCCTGGTGCTCTTTAACCTCTCCAAGGTGGAGTTTAATGCTAACTTGCAAACATGTTTTCACTGACTCATACCTCCTGAGGTATCTGAGGAAGGGAAAGAGTGAAAAGTAAAGAAAGGCCTGGTGAGAAGGTCATGTATATTTTAATCACCTTTCAAGAAACTCTTTATTCCAATTGGCCAGAAAATCCTTTTTGTTTTAGTCATCTTCTCCTTCCAGTAGACAAAGAAAGTACAACTTCTTAAAACATCCTGATGTCAGAGAGCCAGAGAAGAGAGACAGAGACAGAGATGAAGAGCCTTCAGACGGACAACAGTTTGGTGCTGGCTGTGACAGATTGACATGTCACCGGTAACCTGAATCACTGCCTCACATTAGAGACCACTCTGATTGACAGGTTATTGACAATTGCAGGGTGGAATATAGGTTGTGAACGGGACCTCTATCCCATAGTTTGTCACAAAAGTGTTCTTCCAAAGCTTTTATTTTTAATGCAAAATTAAAATAAACACTTTGCAAAACAGAATTTATACTGGTTTATTTCTAGTTGTTCCAGCTCAGCTGGAGACATACAAAGACAGATAATGGTTTCTTATATGAGAGAACAGAGTCCAATCAAGAAAGGAAAGACAATGTTCCAGCTCAGAAACTGTTTTCAGACAGAAACTGTCAGTATTCAAGCTAGGAAACTGTATCAGATCCCTTTGAGACAAGAGATTTCTTTGTACCCCTGCAGAATTGCACTGAATCAGTGAGGCTCACTCTGCTGGGAAGCCTACTCTTCAAGCTTCTTCACTGAGACATCTCAGACTAGAGAGCTGCTCTGAGATAGCTGCGTTTTTTAGAAATGGATTTTCAAGACACTTGCTTCCCTGTGGCATATTCACTACCCCTTAAAAACCTCCAGAAATGTTCTCATGAATGTCTCTTGCCAATGAGAAAAGAGGAGAAATTAAAAAAAAAAAAAAAGCAACCATTTTCTCACCAGGCATGTTATTCTCCATAAAACTGAGAAATCCAAAGCCTCAGACTCTTAAAAAGTAATACTTGTTAGTTGTAAAATTAATAGACACTGTGTATATGTTTTAAACTCAAGTTACTAAAATGTAGAGCTTCTAAGGTACTCCTTTAATTAAATTTGTGTAAACTGTTTACCATTGCATTTATTAAACTTAGACAGTAAAATCAGACCATTTAATTCCACAATATTCTGCAACCATTACAATTTCAACAGGAATGACACCGAATAATGTGAACAGAAATGCAGTACATTTTAATTGAAATTATCCTTAAAAAGGTAGAAGAGAAGCAGTTCTCCCTTTTTCTGACTAACCTCACAAAATGCTGTGCCATAAGTACAAATCTGTCACATTCTATGTTTATTTTCACAAAACCAGGTGTCAAGATTAACCCTTTCATACTCTCCATTGTAGCTGGGAGTATTTTATAAGACACAGTCTCAACAGACAATACAGAAGCTGGAATGTGTAAGATTCCTGAATCATTCTTGTGTTGCTTGCCACATCTGTTGCCTAAAAACATCACACTGTGCTACAGGTTTCCACTGATATGGAACAATGTTTGCGGTAAACATAGAAACCCTTGATAGTATTTATATTACAAAAAAACAGGTGTCTTTCTACTTCTGGGAAACATGAAATACCAGCTTCTGCCAGCTCTTTCATCATTTTTCAGTCAATAACAACATGAGTGTCTTCAGCAGGATTTCACCCTTATAAAATGGTCTGAAAGCAGAGCGACATATCTAGAATGCTAAATGGAGGGATTTTTTCATTTAATCCCAACTGGCATTTAGCATATACTTTGAACAAGGAGTGTTGATAATTCTTACCATTTTATTGTCATTAGAAGTACCACATATTCAACTTATGTAAATGCATCCCTCTCCCTCCAGCGTAGGTGCCAGTGAGGAATAAAGCTAAAAGAAAAAGCATGTAGCATCATGTTCTCCTGCAAGACTTCAGCTTTATCTCTTAGGAAATGACCAGTGCTTTATTTCAAATGAGCTGCAGCCAGCCTGCTCTGGTGCCCAGAGTGGTTTGCCAGTATGAGCCATAGCTTGGGCCAGGTCTTTCTTGTGTGGAAAAGCATGACACGGAGTACTCTGAGGCAGGATGGAGAGGTCCAGTGTGCTCCTGTGGAGCCCTGTAATGCTGTGCTGACAGCAACACTGGACCAGGCCCCCTGAAGCACAATGAAGGGCTGTACCTTATCTTCTAAGTCATGTCCTTCTCTGAGATAAATTAGCTTCAGAATAGTGCTTTTTCTTGTTTCTTTTTTTTTTTTTTCCTGAGCTAACAACAGTTACCACTATTATCCATACACTTGTATGGCACAAGGACGCTCTCTGACAGTTCCAGTACAGTCTCTCATGTAATGGGAAGATTAAGTAAACACATCTCTGAAAACGGGAGAATTGCCTAAGAATCATAAGCAGTAATATGGCTGACCATGGAGTTCATTAAAAATTGTAAAGGTTAAACTGTTTGGCTTGGTGTCAGTCAGAAATACAGCAAGACTTCTTCCCACTCCCGCTGCCTTCAGTACTCACTCAGCAATTTGACAGATATGCATTTACACAGCACCCATAATGCACCATGAGCTGAAATTTTTCAAGCACACTCAGAAGAGCAGAGTGGCATGGTGAGGGTAGTGCATTAAAGATTTTATAGCAGAACCATTATATCACACATTTGTAACTGCTTGCCAGTAATACTTATTCTGCTCACTATACAAGCTGCATGCACCATTATCTTGACATACAGTCACTGGCAGGCAAGAAGAAAGGGTGCTGTCTCTCAATTGTCACATGCTGTGTTTTGCTCGCACTGAATTGATGGAGAAAGAAAGTTTTGTAATATACCAATGTATATTCCAGATATAGCCTTAAACAATCCAGAGAAAGACATACTTTTTCAGCAGGATTCACCTTTGCATAACAGACCCCAACAAGAGTGTAAGAGTTAAAATGTGGGGGTATTTAATCTAGTGACCAGCTGCAATATAATCTGAGACAAATGCATTGCTGCTAATGCCATAAGGCTGAGTGGACAGACTTCTTGGGAGAGTCACAGAAGAGTTAGACTGCCCCGGAGTCAGGACCCAGAGCAGCCAAGAATAGCTGTACATAGCTTCTGAGCTACTGTCAATCATTACAGCCCACTGCTGACTTGTTTATCAAAGGACCAGTTGCTGCTCATGCTGGCCTTAGAGAACCATGGAGATAGCACCTGAGGAGGTCTGAGGTCATACTAACAGGTGTCATCAGAGCGGAAAGGTATGACATGAAAATTAAAACATTCAAAGCGTCAGTTTCCCATGCAGAGAAAGTCTGTGTGCAGTTTGCCAGACCACTGGTAGTTTATGTTATTCTTCTCTCCTTGTTCTTGCAACAGGGTACTCTATCATATCCTCATATCAGCTCTAAAAGACAGGAAAGTAAATTTTTGTAACAATGTGTTTTTCTCAAACAACTGAAAATGTCAGTAATCTTACGAAGTTTTCCTTACGTTCTTCATAAAAAGTCACATGAATATACTACCACACATAACACACTGAGCAAAATAAAAGCAGTATTTGTTCAAAAACAATTGTTGTGAACCAACTCCTATGCATTTGTTGATGTGCTTTTATCCTTATTCATGGTCTTACCGCACCATGAAATGCAGAAGAGTTCCAGAGCTATAAGAAGTATTGTAATTATGGTATCTGAAGCCTGATAAGAAACAAATATTTCTGGGCTCAGCACTATATCTAACATAGTTTTGCAGACCTGAAAAAGAGCAGTCCCTTCAGAAAATAATACCCAAAGCACATGATGCTATGGATCCCGTAAGTCTTACCAGTTATCTTCTAAGTGTGCCTCAAACTAATTTGGCTGTCACTGAAAACCAAACGTGTTAATACTCAGCTAGATTGCCAGTACTAATTATCACCGGTATAGGTCTGCAGTCAAAAGCTTACCAAAGCCTGCTAATGATTTCTTCAGGCTTGAATGACTTGATTCACTGGCCGTTAGATATAGCTGAAAATATGAATTTGAAAGAAGACTTCATCATACAAACCTTAGTGAGCTCTTGTCCCAGTGCTTACCTTATTCAATTCAGTGTAGAGGCAGGTAATTTTCTGATCACTGCATTTCCTGAATGGCAGAATTTCAGAGGAACTGACTGCTTTTCTGAAATGGACATACATTTCTTAGAATAATTCTGGCCAGGAAAAAAAAAAAAAAGGACAAAAGAAATGGGAAGGGCAAACAATTTGAAATAAACATAAATGCTTGGGTTGTTTCTCTATGAATCAAGGGTTTTGCTGCTACTGAGGGAAAATATTTTGTTTGCATAAAAAATGGAAGAGACCACCTGAAATCATACTGGAGAACCAGTTCATCTGGGCAGATAAAGAATGACTACAGAGTATGTTCTACAGCGGAAACGGAGACACTCCTGAACTCTAGTCTTACAGAATATATACACATCAAATTAAAGTATTTCAGTGGACAATTTGATTTTTAAAGTAACCCAAAACTACAAAATCACATTTTCTAATTATCACTAACTTGTGCCCATGACCTGTGCTTCTGCTTCGTGCTGTTTAAACAAAAGCTATTTGTCATGTTCCTGTTTCACTTCAGACAAGAGAAACAGGTTATAAAGTTATAAACCCTCTTACTATTTCTGAAGTAATTACTGAGCATTTTATTTATCATTCTGTGATGTGAGGAAATCTGTGTGATGAAAATGATGTCGATGGCAAACAAAATATTGAGCATTCATGTAAAACTATTGTAAACTTGCACTTCACAAATTCAGCTCTAAATTACTGGGTTTTCAATAATCTGCAACTTGATCGGATGGTCAACAAAATACAAATTTCTGAAGTAGAAATAAGTGTCACTTATTTTGAACAAAAGCCTACTAGACACAAAAAGACTAGACATTTTCTCTTTATCTCGATTACAACGATTCCTGCATAGCCAGCTCTATATTCCTTACTAGAATTAGAGAGTGATCAGGTGCTTGTGAGTCTGAAAGGAAATCTGAGACTGCATGACCTTTTTTATAGAGCAATGCATTCTGTGGTTTTGATTGGCAGACTTTAATGTAGACATTTCTGGCCCTGGTTTTGTGTTTTATACCTTTCACACCTGCTGAGTTCTGCATTGGGTTTTGTGTGATTTAAAAGAACAGATACAAAATTTTTAAAGGAATTCCACAGCTGTGTTAATATTTGAAGCACATTACTTGTGTATTATTGTTGTATGAACCACTATAAGAATACTGATTTGCACTCAGGCCACCAAAGTTAGATAGAAGTCTGTATTGATGACTTTCCAGAAAGCAAGTAATACCCAAATGATACGAAAATTAATAGTCAAAAGGCCATCACTGAAGCAACACATCTGTGATTTCTACACAGGCATTTTATGAAGCTAGAATAAACTACAAAATTTTTATCTGGAAGAAAATTATGGTAAAATGTAAAGTCCATTCAGCAAACTCAGATAAGGTGCTGATAAATTAATTCAGATTTTGACTGGATCACAAAGACTCAAACAGACAAAACAACAGGTCCATCAATTATTCTGGACTACAGCTATAAAACATACAGCATAATCTATTGTTCCACAGACTTTTCATACAGTACGTTAAAGATTTTCAGATTTCTTCCCATAAGCTTTGTTTTTATAAACATCATGCTGATTGTATCTGTCTGCATTTCTTATCCTCAATAACTTTTGTGTCTTTTCTTCAGTTTCAAGGACATATGATAGACTGAAGCCTCAAAGTTATGAAATTTCTACAAATTTAGCTATGTTAGAGAAGGCTCTATTTCGTACATTTAAGAAGAAAGCAGTATGATTTCAATAGCTGCACTTTCTATTTAATGTGTTTGTTGGCTAATCAGCTTCATTTCCCCAGGCCGTTCATCCCCTTTCTTAGCAAGCCAACAATAAAGAGAGAAGAAGAAACTTAGGAGGGTAGAAGAGATGATGTAGAGCCTGCACAGAAAAGTAGTGGTACTTCAGGGTCAGAAAGGAAGCAGAGGAGTACTTCGGTACTAAAAGTGTTGCATGAAGCAGAGATGATCTGGTGTACCTAGCGCACCTAGCGTGTGAAGGATCAAGATCAGTAAGAGACTGGGCTTCATGAGCTCCAGCATTCATGGAACGATATAGTCTTTTTTTTAATCGTAAGGTATGAAGATGTAATACTACCTTCATACGCATACCACTTAATTTTTGACAATAGCTATTTGTGGTTTGTTTAAGAATGAATATTTATGGAAGCTTTCCCAGTCATATGTATTAGGAATGATCTATACATCTTAAAAAAGTTTGTACATTCATGACTAGAAACGTGCATTTTATTGATAGCTCATCAGCAAATATAGAGATTTCTTTATCCAAGGTTCATAGGTACGCTTGGAAATCTTTTATCTTGGCTATATAAATGATAGAATATCTTTCTTCATAAATACTGTAAAGATGGAAACACCTATCTATGTGTATCATGCAGAAATAATATTTAATCATCTGAAATTATTCTGTAAAAGTCATTTCTCATAATAAAGTAGTTACAGTAAAGTTATTTTATACCGTGCATAATTTTTTTCCCCATAATGCTTTTGAAGAAGTAGACATGAAACAGCAGTGAGTTTCTACGTGTAGTTTGGTCTCATATTTTTCCTAAACTATTTTGGTTATGTCTTTCACTCCTTCCCCAAAACAAGCCATTTCTGAAAGCCTATGAGAGAAAGTCCATAATGTCAGAATCAGTTGTACTCTTTAAATTCTGGTTAGGAACAGATTTGTGCTTAATCCACCTGTTCCTTATTCACACATCTTAACTGAGTTGTGTGTGTCAGGAAATCAATATTTTATGCAGTGCATTATGCATCAGTTATAATGTACTTTAATCACCCTTGTATGCCTAGCACTTGCTAGCACAGGAATAGTCTATTGAGAGGTTTGTCTCCTATATTTTGGGCATGAGGATTTTTATTTAATGAGCTCCAAGGCTACTACAAATACACTGCAGAGCAACAAAAAGCAGTAAGAAAAACAGTTTACGCTTAGTGTTACTATAGAAATGTGTCCAAAGCAGGGATAAATGTTTTGCTTAATGTAATGAGTTGTGGTATCTATAAGGTTAATTCAGAGAACTGCAGCAACAGTCTGATTTTTCCACCTCTGGTGAAACAGGAAAATTATGAGAGAAGCATATGCTAATTTATTCATCGTGTGGCCCAATTCTTGGTTCAGATTAAAGCTGAAAGCACAGATGAAATACACCATTATAGCCACTATGAAGATCTTGTAATATTCTGTATGAATTAAAAATACGGATGTACCCCTGAAAGTTGTAGAAGAAAAAAAGTGCTTATTTGTTAGATAAATACCCTAACAAGTAGATGACAGAGTGAAAGTCCTTTTCTTCCTCTTTTTGCTGTCTTTGTGAAGTTGCATTTCTTTATTGCATGGGGTACATTCTCCCAACAGATAAGTGGAAACTGCATCTCTCTAAATGAGTCTGCAGGTTTGTAGTTAAGGACTGTTCTTTTGTGTGACAGATATAGCCTCATAACCCCTTAAGTTGTTGAGTCATTGAGCCCAAGTTTTTCACTTCAGGAGTGAGTGGATCAACTCCTAAGCTATTATAGAACCAGCTGATGAGCAGCACTACTGTCTTCCGCTATTCTATAAAAGAAAAGAGTGCAGTTTTTCACAAAAGATTGTAGAATCACCTGTCCTCAAGGAAGGTTGATCATTCAGGATTTGCAGACTGACCAAGAACTGAAATTCCACGCGGATTTGGCATTTCAGATGTGTTCCTTCCATCCCAAGAGTTTCAACCTGTTTCGGTCTTGGCCAGACCTTGTGCTGTAATTCGGATCACAGTTCTAAGGAGCCCAACTTCTGCCCATTGTATTGGCTAGTGGGTGTCTGCTTCATGCCTCCAGATCTGACGCCAGCAGAAATGAAGAAATAGAACATATCCATCAGTGACTGGATTCGATATTTAGAGACTTTGACTTTTGCACAGCTAGAATTTAGAAGCAAAATAGTTTAGTTCTGCTTCTCCTCACCTTTTGAGTCTTTTTTTAACACTGTTCCTTTCAAAACACACTTAAGAAATACCCCCAGGTAAATACACCATTAAATAACAAGCATTATATTTAAATTCTTCAGAGTTTTCAGTGAAAATATTTCTACACACAGAGGCTTACTATCCTAGAAAAAGTCTAACCTTCATTGTGAAAGTTTTAGCAGCCTCCCAAGCACTACCATTGAACTTACGGCCACACTTAAATATATGCTGTATTTCCTAGTTAAGCCATATTTTGGGGCTGGGAGCTCTCTCACTGCTGTCTCCATGCAGCACTCAGCCTAATGAGTCCTCATGATCTGGGTTCCTAATATAAAAGAAAATAAAAGAAAACAAAACCCAGTAATATGTTATCAATACAAATTTATGACCTTCCACTTGCTCCTTTCTCCCACCTTGTTATTATTATTGTTTTTTTAACTGGACATTTTCATATTCCGCTTGAATCTTTTCTGTAAATTTAACTAACTCCACCATGCATCTTACTATCTCACAAGCAGCCTTTCCTCCTGACCAGGCAGGATCTGCCCGCAGAAAGGTAGAAGATGAAGAACCTCTGGGGTTGCTGAGTTGTGGAAGCTAAGCAAGAGGACAACATGCTACAATACCCTACAACAGCACGAATGAATGATCAGCACAAAACGGGAGGAGGAACAGAGTTTTGTCATGAGCAGTGCAGTTGTCTTCCACCACCCCCAAGCCAGAAGTACCTCTCACCATCAAAACCAGTGTGTATGGGGGAATCCACTCAGTCCCAGGTCTCATGTTCCAAAAAATTATAGAATCATAGAATCATAGAAAGTTTTGGGTCAGAAGGGACCCCTAGAGGTCATCTAGTCCAACCCCCCCGCAGCGAGCAGGGATACCGCTAACTAGATCAGGTTGCTCAGAGCCCTGTCCAGCCTGGTCTTGAATGTTTCCAGGGATGGGGCCTCCACTACCTCTCTGGGCAACCCGTTCCAGTGTTT
>Ga0065711_1043043_pt1 | contig 14976 bp, 14 predicted proteins | sample Hoacrofraction12_FD_59098 | JGI IMG/M metagenome (GOLD analysis project Ga0065711, IMG submission 59098) | Hoatzin crop microbial communities from Cojedes, Venezuela - Epithelial fraction 12 v2 (version 2) | ecosystem: Host-associated > Birds > Digestive system > Esophagus > Crop | place... | reverse complement strand
GGTGAGAGGGGAGGCGGTGGGGATGTCGCGACTCGTCGTGACGCCGCCGCAGGGGCGGTGGCGAAGCGTCGGGAAAGGGGAGCGAGGATTCCTCCTGCGGGAGCGAGGTGGGGGCTCCCGGCAGGAAGGGGCTGAGCGGAACCGAACAGCCCCCTGGAGTCTGAGGCACAGGGAAGCTGCTCAGCCTCGGTAGTGAAAACGGAGATGAAAGCTGCCTTCCAGCAGCCAGCACGTCTTCGCCGTGCACAAAGGCTGGCACACCTTTAGGGCCAGAAACAGGCCAGTCCCGCAGCCTGCTGCGTGCCCCGCACCGCGCCGGCTCCCGGGGGCAGCTGCTCCCCAGGCCACTCTCCGCCTGCCTCCCGCTCACGGCTGAGGTCACGTCCCAGGAGGACCTCAGGCCAGGAAGGATCTGTACCGTCAGCCGCTCTATCTCAATTATTCAATTCATTAACTTTTTTTTTCCCAGACAGCTCTCACTTCCATGGTAAGGACAGTTGTTTGTGGGTTTTCTTTTTTTTTTTTCCACTTGCAGCATTTTTACTCCGATGTCTCAAAGCTCTTTATTAAAATTATTAATGAAGTATCCCTGCACAATGAGTCTTATTTATCCTGTCGGGTGGGTTGCCCCGGGGTCACCCAAGAAGTCTGTGGTGAGCCCTGGTGCAGGGCTGGGAGGCTTGGATCCCCGTCCCTGCTGTAACGCCTGGACCATCGCTGCTCCTCGGGAAGGAAACACAGGTCAGGCAGCACAGTTCTGTTCTTGAAACCTCTGTTCCAAGCAAACAGCAAAGTCAGACTTTCCTCGTCAGCGTGCGTCCTCTGACAGCACGAGGTCCGAGGAGCTTGGCGTCAGCGGCTACCCCCAGCTCCCCGCGCGTCGGAGGGGCACCCGCATCTGCACACGCTGTGAGGCAGAGCCCTACGCAGGCTGCGCAGGGGATGCAATGTACTAAATCCTGTCCAAAGAGAGAAGATGTAAAAAGCAGCATCGCTTTCTGGGAGGTGCGGTAGTCGCTGTGCATCACGGGGCAGCGCTTGTTGCAGCGAGATGGCAAGCAGGGAGCCCACGCCACCTCTAGGAAACCAGGCGTGTATAGCTGCCCCACACGCCGGGTCAGCGGGTCGGGGGAAAGCTGCCAGAGCGCTGTGGAAGAGCAGGCTGTGACACTAAGCAAAGTGCAGATTTTATTATTTAATTATTCTAGTAAAATAAGAGACCAGAAATGTTCTTCAAGCAGCCAAAAGGCAGTGGCGTAATTTGTTAGATGTATCTATTGGTGCGCTGGAAAAACCTTCCCTTCCCTTTCTACTTTTGTTTCGTGTACGTAACTTTTTCTCGTATGAAGAGCTAATGGCACAGTCACCTAGAAAGAGTAAATCGCTCGCCCTAAAAGCATGCCAGCTGTGAGACTGGTAGGAGGAGAAACCCAAGGTGCTGCGGGAGCTGGCGGGAGTGCTCACCAAGCCACTTTCCATCGTGTATCAGCAGTCCTGGCTAAGCAGGGAGGTCCCACTTCACTGGAGGTTAGCAAGTGTGATGCCCATCTACAAGCAGGGCCAGAAGGAGGACCCTGGGAACTACAGGCCTGTCAGCCTGACCTCGGTGCCGGGGAAGGTTACGAAGCCGATCATGTCGAGTGCCATCGTGCGGCACACACAGGACAACTAGGGGATCAGGCCAGGTCAGCAGGAGTTTATGAATGGCAGGTGCTGCCTGGCTAACCTGGTCTCTTTCTATGACAAGGTGACCCGCTTAGTGGATGAGGGAAAGGCTGTGGATGTTGTCTGCCTGGACTTTAGTAAAGCCTTTGACACCATTTCGCACAGCATTCTCCTGGAGAAACTGGCTGCTCATGGCTTGGACTGGTATACGCTTCACTGGGTACAAAACCAGATGGATGGCTGGGCCTGAAGAGTTGTGGTGAACAGAGTTAAACCCGGTTGTCAGCTGGCCTCAAGTGGTGTTCCCCAGGGCTCAGTATTTGGGCCAGGTCCGTTTAATATCTTTACCAATGATCTGGATAAGGAGATCGAGTGCACTTACCCTCAGTAAGTTTGCAGATGACACCAAGCTGGGCAGGAGTGACGATCTGCTTGAGGGTAGGAAGGCTCTGCAGAGGGATCTGGACAGGCTGGATCGATGGGCTGAGGCCAGCTGTAAGACGTTCAACAAGGTCAGATGCCGGGTCCTGCATTTGGGTCACAACAACCCCATGCAACCCTACAGGCTTGGGGAAGAGTGGCTGGAGAGCTGCATGGAGGAAAAGGACCTGGGGGTGGTGGTCAACAGCCGGCTAAACATGAGCCAGCAGTGTGCCCAGGTGGCCAAGAAGGCCAACGGCATCCCGGCTTGTGTCAGGAATAGTGTGGCCAGCAGGAGCAGGGAGGTGATCCTGCCCCTGTACTCGGCCCTGGTGAGGCCGCACCTTGAGTACCGTGTTAGTTTTGGGCCCCTCACTACAAGAAGGACATTGAGGTGCTGGAGCGTGTCCAGAGAAGGGCAACAAGGCTGGTGAAGGGTCTGGAGAACAAGTCTGCTGAGGGAGCTGGGGTTGTTTAGTCTGGAGAAGAGGAGGCTGAGAGGAGACCTTATTGCTCTCTACAGCTACCTGAAAGGAGGTTGTAGTGAGGCAGGTGTTGGTCTCTTTTCCCAAGTAACTAGTGATAAGATGAGAGGAATGGCCTCAAGTTCTGTCAGGGGAGGTTTAGATTAGATATTAGGAAAAATTTCTTCACCAAAAGGATTGTCAGGCATTGGCACAGGCTGCCCAGGGAAGTGGATGAGTCACCATCCCTGGAGGTATTTAAAAGATGTGGAGATGTGGTTTAGTGATGGTCTTGGCAGTGTTAGGTTTATGGTTGGACCTGATGATCTTAAAGGTCTTTTCCAGCCTAAATGATTCTATGATTATTCAACTTTATGGCAAAAATTCCCTGCCTTTGCCACCAGAAGAAAGTTGTCTGTGATTACCATGGCTGTTCAGCACTCTCGTAGGCCTGGCTCGAGCCATGTGTCTCTTACTGCCGCAATGTCCTTTTCGCTGCGCACATGCCTCAGCAGCGTTCAGCAACTTTGGCGCTTTCTCCCGTGCCTTACAAACTCCGTGCCAGCCCTGACACTGGACGTCTCCCAGCACTGTTTCTCTCTCCAAGTTTAGGAAGTCAAATTCTCCTACATCAGGATTCCAACAGCCTTGGCACAGCACAGAAGCAGAATTATTTATTTTTAAAATCATATTTGAGATAAAAATGTGGTCTGCTTTCTTATTCTCGGTGATGTGGCTCGACAGTTGGTTCTTTGCTTGCTCGCAGCATGCAAAATTTAGTACCTAAGTGTAATAAAACTTACACAAAGAAGGAGTAAGGACAACAGTAGTGTCACCAAAATAAAGTCCACGTCTGCAACTTTCCTAAGAGTGGTTTCATCTTGTTTCAGTTTCTGAAAATTTGCTTAGCCACAGAGCAGCACCTCCTCTCCGCAGAGGGGCAGGACAGCTGGAAGGGGTAATTTCACCAACGGCTTCAGCCTGGTTTGCAGCAGGACGACTGCCGAAAGCAAGGATGCGGTCAGACATCTCGGCAGATGACACGATTTCAGCTGGTGCACCTCCAGGAAAAGGTGGCCATGATTTCAGAAAGCTCTTTCCCTTCTGGATAGGGGCATGCAGGCCTTCAGGATGTTGGGGCCGGCTGGCACATAAGGAGTGTGATGATGCAGCTTTGTTACGCTCTTCTTTATAGAGGAGCCCCGCAAAATTGCCCCCCTGAGACAGCCAGGGTTCCTGGTGGGACAAGGAATCCTTGTTTTCCTGCGGCTGGACAAGTGCAAAGCAGCGCTGTACACACATCGCACGCAGATTTCGGGCACTAATCCCAAGCCTTGCAGCCTTGGCCTGATTCTGCTACTAACCTCCATCACTCTGTGCTTCCCCTCCTACCAGGCTTCTGTCATTGTGTCGTAAGAAGGTCCTCAGAAAATGGGCTGTTTCTAATCATGATCAGCACTTCTGTGACATTGTAGGTCTGATTTAAGGAGACATCTTTGCAATACAAAAAATAATCACCAGGAAAGGATCAAACCCTCTCCAGGAGATGGAGGAAGCCATCACAAAAGTGCCAAGACGGGGGAGATTAATTGACGTGGCCTGTTTAGGCTGGAAGTCACAAAGGCCCGACAAAAAGGAGGACAGACACTTTCCGTTCTGAAGTTTTAATACTGTTAAAATTGCTCCAAACAGACCTAAGACTCAGTTTGCAGGATTGCATCTGAATGGAAGGAAATTCCCTTTGATGAAGGATGAACCCAAGGACCAGTTCTAAGAAACCTCTGAGAAGCAAAGGTGGGCAACTACAGCAACAAAAGATGCACAGACTGAACCTACTCACGCATTGCAAAGCCCCCTCACAAAGTACATTGCTTAAAAAGTTGATCTTGCCTTTTAAAACCGCAAAGTTGTTCTTTTTCAGATAGCAATCTATAAATAAAACATTAGCTAAGTCTGACATGCTAAATACATGAGTTGAGATCCCTTTCTGGTGGTTGAGGATGGGCTTTAGGATGGCTGGGGCACAGGAATATTTATAACTGTTGCTGGATGGCTGGACCTGTCGGTCAGTGCAACGGTGTCCTGCGGTGAGGGCAGCGCTCTTGAGCGGTGCCAGAACCGCGGAGCCCAGCATGTGACTGCGGCGGTGGGATCTGCACAGGAATGCTGGCGAAAGGCAGCTATGAAGCCCTGATCCCGCGGGCAAATCCCCAGCCTCAGAAGGGAAGCTGCCATCCAAAACCCAAACAGTTTCAGCGTCCTGGCTGGCGTGCCTGCCATTTCAGACGCGTGATTCACGGCAGCCAAGCCACAGCGCAGCCCATCCCTCCAAAGTCCTGTCCTCTCCAAACGAAGGCGCTTGGAGAAGAAAAATAGGAAAGCATGTAGGCTATTATCTATGTTCTCACAGGACTGAATCTAGGAAATAGCTATATAAAGCCTAAATAAATTGGTAAGCTAAAAATAGCAAATCAACAAAACTCCAGCTGGACTCTGTGTCACCCCAGCAGAGCAGGGGTATCCTCCGGGAGACAACGTTGTCAGCAGGGACACTGCAGTGCAGGCATCCTGCTGCCAGCCCCTCGGCATGCTGAATCTGGCTGTGCACGGCGTGACTCTGCGCTGCGACACGATGCTAGCGCAGCGGCACTCCGGTACGACCATCAGACCCTTCCTTTCGTGGTTCTCTGAAACAAATCGACGAAAGGAAAGGTGAACAACTGTAGAGAAGAGTAAGCGAAAGCCAGTCTTCTGTGGGCAGCGGCCAGCGCTCCGCAGAGTCTGCCGTCACGTAACATCCTTGGAGGAAACTTGGCCCAAGCGAACATTTCTATCGTCAAAAGCGAGTGACCTGAACAGCTGGACGCGCTCTGCGAGCGGCGCGGAGGGCGCAGACAAGCGCCGGCGCTGGCTGCCTGCTGCCCGTCCTGGCAAAGGGCGAGGGGCTCTCTGCCCCGCCAGCCCCCCACCGTACCCAGAGCCTCTCGCCAGCCAGTGGCTGAGGCGCTCCTGCACTTGGAGGCCCAGAAAACAGTTTCTTTTTCTTCTTCTTTCATACCTAAAACATTTTCAAGGTGGAGTTGCACCTAAAATAATAACAACAACAATTAATAATAATAATTTTAAATTAGTTTCAGCGATTTTCCAGAAAAGCAGCACTACAAACCCAGGAAACTGATATATTACAGTAGAGAAAGCAAACCCAAAGTCAGCCTGAGTGCCCTTAATGGGAAACGTATGGAACTTGTCGCCTTCTGCCGCTGAAAACCTTTCAGGTGTAGTTCATAGTGATGTCTAGCATTGTATTGCACTCCAAACATTAAAGAGCATTGATCTGGAAAAGTACCTGCTTGCCAGAACGCAGCTGCATGGCCGAGGGTGGAGTGTTTCACCAACAGCAGATCAGATTTGTTTCATTACTTAAAAAGTAAAACCAAGTTGAATGGCAGACCCAGCCGCATGTCACCACTGAAGCTCGGGCCAGCGGGTGCTGCTGGGAGCGGGGGGAGGCAGGAGGAAGCCAGGCTCTGCTCCCCCCACCGCTGGTGGCCAGCGTAAAGCCCAGGCTTACCAGCACTTTCCCAGGTACCGGAGATGCACCTTTGCACCTTGCAAAGACATAGGAGTAACAGTGTTCATGAATGATGACCATTATTTTAATAGTCAGTGGCGTACAGCAGTTAAAATACAAAGCTTTGCACAAGTACGCACATGTACGTCCACAAATACACGGACACGCTTTCGGGATGGCGCTACTTCAGCTTCCCTATTAGGAAACAGATGGGGAACAAGACAATGGCTTTACTTAGCTGTCTTTATAATTTTTCTGGTTTGCAGCACAGTCATTTCACCTTTTGCATTTGACTTAATCCAAACATCTTCAAACCTGACTGCCCCAAAACGGGAAACTTTCTGATCGGTGGTAACCAGATACTCTCCAAGAGGGGTTGTTACGCAGGCCTGATATCGGACATTTATACAATCGAGCACTGAAATACAAAGTTTTAGTGGAGTGCTGTTGAAGCAAGCACCAAGTTAAGGGAAGTATGTTGCTGATGAAGGGCGGGAGGAAGAAGACATCAGCTGGTCTGATGGTAGCGGGCTGAGAAATCTCAGAACCCCCCCTTACAGCAAGCTGGGAGAAGCCGAAGGAGCAAAGCTGCAGAGTTAGACCAAGAAGTCACTGCTGTGAAGATCAAGGCGGCAGTTTAGCAGCACAGGGCAGAGATCTCCTGGAGCTACAGCAGCTGACCCGCCTGCCGCACAGAAAATTACCCGCAGTCCTCTGGACACTGGCAATCCTTTTAGAGAGGGCTCTTCCAGGGTAGAAATCGTCCTTGGTAGCCTCAAGAAGTGTTAGCTGCAATTGTTGCAACCAGTTACGACAGTGATCCACACTAGGTAACATGACCAGTGTTAGGTATTATTTATTGGAGTACAAACAGATAGCAGATACAAGATTGCTGCAGGGTACGGGTTAATTCAGCGGTTACATCAATGATTTGAAAATCATAAACCATGCGTGTAATCTCCTGAATCCTAAAGCACTAGATTACCAGTCCAGCAGCAACTAGACGTTGGGCAGGACTCTGGCGTGGTCTGGTGTCCCCGGGGATCTGCTCCCCGCACGCGTCCGTAGCAGTCTCCGCTTCTGGACGATGGTCAATGCAGAGGTGGCTGCTTGGGGGGCAGGTGGCAGCTGGTGACAGCATCACGTCGGGCTGCTCAGGGTCTGGCAACCTCTGCCTCCCCACAGCTATACATGCAAGTTCCAGTTGGTTTTTGGCTGCTTCTTGCTGGTTTCCAGTGCCCAGATTAGCTAAGATTATGCTAAGGTCATCTCCATTTTCTATGAATGCTAACATTTATGTGCTCTCTCCTACGATACTTACAGCTTCACCCTCCACACGGGAGCCATCCCACAGCGGGTGCAGGGAGCAGTGGCCCCAGCCCAGACCCTTCACGGTGAAGAGCGCTGGCTTGCATCTGTCATGCTGCCTGCCAGACCAGAGCAGCTCCAGCTTTCCAGCACCATTAGAGGTTTCTGGGAGTTAAACTTCCGGCAGGTGAATCTGACACTGGACTACTTCCTAATACAGGTGAAGGGACCTGACACAACAGCTGCACTGCACTGGTGCTGCTAGCGGACACCTAAGCATGAACAGCCAGCACTGGCTCAACTGCAGCCACCACACAGGGCTCCATCCCGCATCTGAATGCACCTTCTCCTTCTGACCTGGCCCTGGCTCGGGCAGGAAGGGCAACTTCCAGCAACACCAGCCACTCTAGGGATTTGTCTTCTGAGTCTTTGACCATCTGCGGTGGCCAGCAGCTGAGGAAAGGCTGAGATTTCCTGGAAGAGAGAGTCCTTTGGGTGGGAGCCCAATTCCTTCAAAGGATCTGGCCCCACAGCTGTGAAAGAGTTACATACAGAAAGCAATCAGAAGAAATTGCCTAGGGTGGTTGCACAGCAATTCCTAGCGCTGACAAAAATGAAGTGGGCAGGCTGCACAGCAGGGAAAACAGTGGGCACAGCAGCCTCTGGACACTTGTCAGGGCTAAGGTACATTGGAGCTACCAAGGAGGGAAAGACTTTCACTATTGGATCTTGTCAAAACGCTGCCTGGAGGACAGACGCCAGGCCGGGAGCTGAAGGAAGGAAGCCTGCCGCCTGTTTTCCTGAGCAGTCTGGTAGAGCCCGATTAGTCGGGGCCTCTGAAGCACAGGCGAAGCCGTTGACCCTATCCATTTCTGCACCTGTGTGAAACTCTGGCTTGGAGCCCCCTGCAGATACTGCACACCCCTCATGCTGGGGGTAACAGCACATGGGGCAGGGGATCACGGCAAGGCGGACGAGGAGCACGGGTATCTCAGCCCCTATGACAAGGGGGGAGATAGGAAGTAATTCCCCTTTTTCCAAAGTGGTATGCGTGCGGGAGATAGGCAGCCATAAAAAGACATCTCGACACAACTCAGAGACAGCACAGCTGAAGTCTGAAAATGCTGCAATGAAAGCCCCCACTCGGGCAGTCCGCTGCCAGGAAGAGGTTCATTAGGGCTGCCAGGGGCTTCGTTCATGCCCCGTGAGCACCACAAAAGCCAAGGAGAGTCAGATCTGCATTGCACGGGCAGCATATACCAGTATTTTACACACAGCTGCTCAAAGTAGAAGTGTCACTTTTCTGCATTTCACCTTCAGCATGTTTAACTAAGGCCTTAAGCTTGCAAACTTCATGGCAATTTGGTAACTCAACTCCTAGCACAAGCGTACAAACACCACTGTCACAAGCAGGGATTTGGGTTAAACTGTTCCCACCTGCTCTGCCCAAACTCAGAACTACAGTTGTGTTGCCGAGGGGAAGCTGCTGAAGGAAACAACCCTGGAGCAATGGCAATGAACAGCTGGGAGTAGGTTGGGGCCAGTAACAATTCAAATTGCATCTGCCACAGACGGACTGGTTCAGCTCACTGTGCCCCCCCAACCATCCCCCCCAAAAGTATTCACATTTAAGTCGATGGGGACTATTCACGTGAACAAGAACTTGCACAACTGTTTGTGCAACCTGCTGGTCAGGATGTTCACACCCTCCTGGGACTAGACAGATGCAGGGATATCAAGTACGACCTACAGCATGCAGAGAAGTCTGCGGCTGCTCGCTTGCCTTACAGAGTTTAGCATTCTTTGTGGTGGGAACAAGAAATGCATCTTTGATCTGGACAGGACAGAGACGTCAGCTCTGAAGAGGGAAAAGCTCACACAGAAACTCTGAAGTATTAACAGACATTTCTAAACAATATCCCCCACTGTTCTCGTTCTTAGACCTTTAAAAAAAAAAAAATCCCAAACTTCAAACTGATCAGTCTCCCACCTGTCACCATTGGTTCCCTGGACTCATGGGAATGCCCGTTCTCGCCACCCCTACGGCAAGGCAAGCACTACAGTCGCAAAGAAAACCCACAACTGCAGAGCAAGTGATTGTTCGGGTCTGTAGCACATACAGGTCCTCACGCTACAACACAAGCCAGCACAAACACAGGGAGAAGACTCCCTGCAGAGACCTGCAAACCTCATGCTTCAGTTCACTCCCATCCCCAGACTTCTGCTCCATCCTGTTTTCTCAGAGTACAGCACACCTCCAGCTCGGCAAGACTGGTTTTAAGAGGGTTTTAAAGCTATTGACTCAAACCAATATTTAAATTAATAAACACTGAAAGTAAAACTACCCAGGATAGTAAAGATAGTTTAAAGATGCTGCTGGTCACCTGAACAAAGCTATGAGGTTTTACATGGTCAGAATAAACACCCCAATTAAACAACCACACAACTTATACACACACTTCTTACATTACCGCTTACATACTGACGAAGGTTTGCCTCAGTCCGAGACCAGGTATTACAGTGTCTGCAGCTGCCAAAAATGCTGGTGATTGAAACCAAATCCTGCTATGTTCTCTCCAGCAACTTGTCCTAGTAAGTTAATGGGGCAGATGGCATAGCAGTAGAACTCAAAACAAAATGCCAGAAGCTCAAAATACTCTGAAAAATGTGTCATTTTATTTGTACACTTCCAAAGTTGTACGTAGAAACTTACAATACAGTCCTGTAAATTTACTCATTGCTAGAGGAACTGCCAGGGACACGGGAAAGTATTTACTGATTGATCATCAAGTTAGAGGGGAATAAACAACAACAAAAAAAAAACACCCACCCACCAGAAAAAGAAAGTAAAAATTTATGGAACTCTCTCTTTTTTTTTGTTTTTAATCCCCAAGTACAAATTTTATAAATACAAAACAAATTCACAAATTACTTTGAATGCTAAATAAATATCTACTTAATAAACTCAGACTGAATACCTCCAGCCAGTACTGGTACAGTACTTAAAAGATATGCAGTTGTACTCATTCATGTGTAGTGTTGAGAAGATATGCTCAAAGAAGTTTTAAACACACACACACACACACACAGTTTCTTCAACTGTGCTACAGCAGAAGATTTTATCTGAGTTGATAAAGCCCTCAATACCACAGCTCCTACGAAGTCTAGAAGATGAAACAAGGTCATTTGGTGCAGGAAAAAAACAATGTATTTCTGGAAGATATTTGGACACATGAATGTATTAAAAATGTACAAAACCTCTGTAAACCAGTACTGTATCCAGTACATCTATCAAAATTATCAGACACTGAATAAAACTGTAGCAAAGGTAATCTTTCCTACGTTCTCCTGAGTGCTTAATATTACATTGAGAATATAGTGCAGGCCACACTTCAAGGTGGTTAAACAGTTGTTATTGCTTTATAAAGATATGACGACTGCGTGATTTAACATTTCATTTTAATGAGCATAAGAGATTCCCTCAAAAAATCCTTTGGAAGGCAGAGGTTAGATTCGTGACTTCTTTGCCGCGGGAGCGGCGTGGTCCACATTACCAGATGTGATGGGAAGTCCAAGCTTTTGAGCCTGAATGTGGAAGAAAGCCTGAAGTCTAGTTCCAGCTTTTGCTTCACTTGTGTTACGAGGGTTGTATTCGAAGCAGTTCGAAAACATCAGCTCAATGTCTTCAATGAATTCCGCTAGTAAATAAAAAGTAAATAAATTAATTTAGCGTGTCTCAAGTCATCAGAGAGCAGTACGATAAAGCAGAATGACACCACTGAATCAGTAGAGTGATCCCACCCAGAGCAGCAACACAAAAGTGTCTTTACATATGTGTCAAGTTTCTATCATTACATTGGTGAAGTGCCGCGTAAACATTCTTAAATTTCTCCGATTAACATTAAAGGAAATACAAATCAAGCAGTAACAACAGTATCTTTTCTAAATATTTCAATCAGTATCTCACTGACATCAAAGGCTTGAGAAATCACCAGCAGTTTCTCAGCTGCTCATTTCTGATCTATCTGTACATCGTGTATTTTTCCAGTAAAAGAACTATGTTTGCCAAATCTTATTTAAAAAATATTAGTACATGATCTTAAAAAAAAAAAAAGAGCGAACAAAACACACCACAAAATCCCAAACCAAAACACAATTTCATCTTTCTAATCCTCTGACACAGCTCTATTTTAGGTCAAGAATTTATTTTAAAGAGAGAGAGAACAGGGTTCATTACCTCTTTCAATAAATAATACTTACATGCTAACTTGTATTCACATTTATTGACTTTTTCACGGATTATATTTAAGGCAATAGGTTTCTTGATGATATCATAGTAGTCTGGTACCTTCAAAAAAAAAAACAAACAACAAAACCCCACACTATGATTCACAGATGAACAAATGGAAGCTTAAAATTCTACCTTGTAAAAAATGAAGCAAATCATACAATAGCAGAAAATATTATAGTTTGGTTTTTAAATAAACAGGCGTCCCAAGCAACTACCTCCACTTCCTGAGCTGAATATTAGTTTTCAGGTATTGCTGTTCCATTTTTTATATCATTGAAGTAGCAGATCACAACAAGCATTAGCCAGCAATTCAATGAACAAATCTAATCCTAAATACCCTGTGAACAACTAAGAAAATTGCAGGAGCAGATAAGCGTTACAGTGTTCCAGCTATTTCCATCTGTCAAATGCAAAAATTATTTCCAAGATTTTAAAACTTTTCATTTTCCTGTAACACATTATAGTGTTAAAAGCTCCTTATTCATGGGTAACGGCCATTTTTACTCCGCTACTGTTCACCGTCTTGCAAGAGAAATGAAATCCTCAGATTCCATTTAGTTGCGCTGAAGAGAAGGCAGCGAACCTTTCTGCAGCATGCAGGACTCAAGTATGCAAGTACCAGAGATAAACAGCCACTCAGAACAGCGTTTATGTGATCAAGGTGAGGGGAGGAAAAGGATTCCCTGACCCTTATGGGCACTGATCATTTGGATCACAGATTTTGAATTCCACATAAGCACGAAGCTCAGGGTGACTCCATCTCACTCAGAAAGCAGGGCAGGTGGGGGGAGGGGCGAAAGAAAAAGATATCTGATACAAATTTGACTTTTTTTTTTAAACAAGAAAAGATATCAACATGTACCATCACGTATGTACAAAAACCAAGTTTTTTATTATAGCCTGTAACTTTGCTATACCAAGTGCAACCTGCAAATGAACCTAGAGAAAGAATTAGTAGAGAAATAGAACTAGATTGACACATTTTTCATTCCTTTACCTTTAGGAGTACTGTTTACATGAGTACTAAATAGAAAGGTAATTTTCTCTTTCTGGCTTGCTGTGCATTGATCATTCAATGTATTCTATACATTGTCTTAAAGCCAGCAAAAAGTTTAAACCGAAATTTCTATCATGATGAAGAAAATTTAAGAAAATTTGTGTCACTCAGGCATGGATTTTTCTTTCTGAACTATATAGATACTACTCCTTAGTGACTGATCCAGGCAAACCAGAATACACCGAATTATTCCACTCTATTCTATTCTCCTCCTCCGTGCTTACATCTTTCATTCACACTTGTACATTGTCCTTTTTGTCCAGACACATTAATCCTTCCAGCTATCTGTGACTCTGAATTCAGAGTTTCAAGTCTTCATTTTGATGGTTGGACTTAATAATCTTAGAGGTCTTTTCCAGCCTTAATGATTCTATGATTTAACAGCTATCACTGTTAATTTTAATAGAGCACTCGAAATGCCGAGCTCTAGACCCTGCAAGGACGTCTGTGCAGAGTTGCTCCAGAGGGCTTGGAGAGGACAGGCACTTTGTTAGGGCAGGACAGTTCCCGCAGTGCGTTACAACTGACAAGCCAGTGCTGCCTGCAGAAAAGCAGATGTGCTTCAGGAGCTTTTATTGTAATACAAACCTCTAATGCAGCGCTTACTTCGGGTAGCTGATTTGCCATCAAGTATTTTAAAATCTAAACAAGAGGGGAATTAAGAACTAAGCTAAGAAATTATCTTTTTACTGCATTACAGTTAACGTCAGAGTGAAGCTGCTCCTACCCTGTTATTTTAGTGCAGGTCTGTTCTCAAAATACCACTGCATAAATTGAAGATTAATTCAACTAATTAAGAACCATAAGTTTACCTTTAGCAGTCCTGTGCTCTGTTTGGGTTTTTTTTTTTCAAATCAAAGCATTTCATATTTTCAAATACTTGATGGCAAGCATATTTAAAATTTTCTGAATAACATGTCATTTGGAAAAGTTATTTCTGGCACCAATCATTTGAGCTGAAATGCAAGAGTTTGCCTGAACCTCCATTACTTAGCTGTATCCCCCTGTCTGGGCAATGCTATAAAATCCCAAGTTTTACTGGCTTCTCATCTCTTTACAGGATTCTCAACCATTATCATTCCCTCTGCAGTTCTATCAGTTACCTGGATTTTGGAAACCAGTTTCATGAAAGGCCAGCTGTCGTCATGTCGTACCAGTTCCACTATGAGTTGTTCAAAAGCTGAGAGCTCATGGACTCCCCCTTGACGTCCTGAACTTCTCCTGTTCAATGAGGTTTGAGGAGATGATTCTGGAAAAAAACCCAACACCCACCAAATAAAAATAAAAACCTGACAAATTTTTTTTTTTTTTTTTTTTAAAGAGTGAAACACTATTATTCTTGGGTACTAAAACTGTAGTTTCAGGGCACAACTCCTGTAGTTTGGCTTCAGGTATTAACTACACTACAGCCTTGTTATTAACCACTGAATGTCTCTCTTGTCGTACAAAATGCTAAGTACCAGGACTTAGCTGGGTTCCTCCTCCACTCTCCTTCACCGCATTAATCTTGCAAAGGATTTTTTCACTGATTTCAATTTTAAACCAATTTGTTAAACACTTAAAGAAAAGCCCTATTAGAGAAAAACAGAATAAGCTGCCTGGTCATAACTTTCACTTCCACAAAACCTCTATTCAGAGTGGTTTTATCTGCTTTCAAGAGTAGTCAGCAGGGTGGTTAAAGGATAAGCCCAGAAACTCCCAATGGTGAAGGACAGAAACGGTGCAGAATACGAGGCTGCCACACTGAAGTGCAAGCTCTTTTTTACACTCTTCAGTCTCACACTGGGTCCTTTCTGTTTTTAAAAGGTTATTGTAGCTTTCTAAGTATTTCCCTACCATTAAACACTCAGTATCAGCTTAACAAGCAAGGACACTGTTAGCCCTATACCAAATAGACATTTTTCTTCTGGTAACAGTTTCTCGTTGTCCGCTTACATTCCCAATTTCAGTACCTTGCCTACATCTTGTTCTTCACTGTTTAACTCTTTAATAAAACAAAATCATAAAAGCTATAAGTAAACATCTGCATTTTCATGGGTTAAGGCATAAATATCACTTTCACATTTTCTATCCACTTATTAGCAACTGCTCCATATTGTAAATACAAAATTTCAAATATGGATATGACAAATCTCCTTGGCAAATAAAGTATTTGTTCTGTAGATGACTGATTTTCTTTTTTTTTTTTTTTTTTTTTAAA
>Ga0065711_1008214_pt1 | contig 14976 bp, 14 predicted proteins | sample Hoacrofraction12_FD_59098 | JGI IMG/M metagenome (GOLD analysis project Ga0065711, IMG submission 59098) | Hoatzin crop microbial communities from Cojedes, Venezuela - Epithelial fraction 12 v2 (version 2) | ecosystem: Host-associated > Birds > Digestive system > Esophagus > Crop | place... | reverse complement strand
GGGGGGGGTGGGAAAAAAAAAAAAAAAAGAAAAGAAAAAAGAAAAAAGGCCTGTGAAATCCCATAGCTCCTCATAGAATATTATCTGTGTATGTGTGTCAATGTGCCTCATTACTTACAGAAGGGCTGTACCTGTTATTTATTCTTGTAAAAGCCATAAAAAAAGCCTTTAATAATCTTATCTTGAGGATTTATAGAAGCACAGTAAAATAAGTGGAAATGTCAGATAACCCTTCCTGGGTTAATTCTTGTGAGATGCTGAACATTGTCACCTCCTTACGAACGAGGCAGTTAAAATCCCAGATCATGATTTAGTTTTCCTGATATTATCAGCCCCACACTCACATTCTGTGGATCCATGTACCAGCCCACTACTTCCCAATATTGGAGGTGGCTTTTGTTTGTTTTTTTTTTACCTATTTCTGAACAAAATAAAGCTTCAGTGGGATCTCTGTCTATATTTTCCAAAAAGCCACATCTGTTCCCACACAGTGACTCATGCAGGATTAGCCTAATAAGCTGTGCTGTAAAGCAGACTCAAAGCATCTGTACTGTGCTTAGGATGAGCAGAATGCAGGATACCTGCAGAAACCAAGCTGCCTGGCCTTTTCCAGGCCTGAATCCATCCATCCATCCATCCATCCATCCATCCATCCATCCATCCATCCATCCCAGAGCAGAACCAGTGCCACCATGAAGCATGTGGGGACTTTCCATTTCCAGTACTAGGGCTGTGTCAGTGTCCAGAACAGGGACCTGGATGAGACTTGAGTCCAACAGAAAACAGACCTGAACCCAAACCTTCATTTACTGTGCTGACACACCTCAGGAGCCTTGTCTTTCTGTCTTTTCAACATACTGACCTGATTTTAAGATACAAACGCAACTGATAGCATTGCATGGAAAGGTCATTGCAGATACCTGTTAATGCCCTCAAGGAGTTGTTCTTCTGTCCAGGGTTATGTGTGACTCAAACATAGCAAATGAGAAATTAACTTGTATTTAATTTCCATGTTGTATACAGTTTCGCTACCATCTCTGCTCCAGGGGGGTCAGGATTCAGCGTGGACATAGGACTGCACCTCCTTATCACAGAGGAAAGAGATTAACAAGCTTCAGAACAGAATTTCTCACTTGGAAGTGTTTCGTTAGGCAAGCTTTCTCCCACATGGAGAACATGATGCTGGAACAGAAATAGCTTAACCCATTTTATAAACTGGCATGAATCAAGGTAAACAGCAGGCATTGAACAGATTCCAGTTGCGGTGTTGCATGCTTCACTTACTGGATAATGATATAATTTCATCACTGTTGATTAACTAATTCTGTTAGCATCTACAGTAGTCATCTATCAGTGCCTTGAGGTCTCCAATTATTTCTCTACTGAAGTTATGACCTACTTATACATCATCCAATTACATAACAGTGACAATAAAAATGACACCCAGTAGTTAAACTGCAATTGTGAAAGGTAGGAGATAGGAGTTTTGTGCCAGCTCTGTTCCTCACTTGCTGTTCGTGGCCAATTCACTTCGGCCTTGATTTCCTCATATCCACTGATCTGGGGAGTCCCGTTTCAGACAATCAAGCTCTCCATCTGACATCAAGAGAAAAAACAGCTACTCCACAAATTAATCCCTCAGTGCCTCTAAGTGAGCCCTCAAATTCAGTAGAGGGTCCTAGAATTCAACTCTAACGATTCTTTAGCTGTTTTATCAGATAGAACAAGCTTCATTCACCAGCTGATTCCTGCCTGATGTTCCCCCCAAAAGATGCCCGAAACACTTGCAGTGCAGATACCTCTCTCCAGATCCAGCATCCCATGCATTAAATGCACTGTGATAGCCACTCAGCTATGTTTCTCATGTGGAGCCAAGAGGAGAGGTCATAGCTCTGCATTGTTTGGGTTTGGGTCATTTAACAGCCCTGAGGCCAGAGAAGCCCCAAAAAACCATACCCACATGTATCTGTATGCTGAAGAATCCCACAACATGCTTCCTCACACAAGGACGGGGCGGGGGGTGGGTGGGGGGAAGCTCTGCAAAACAGGGACAACCGATACGCGTCTACCTCACACAGACTCTAGCAGATGTAATAAATACAAACAGATCTTAGTTCCTCTATGGAAAAGGGCTGCATAGCTCTCCACTCTTACGCTGTTTCCTAATGTAGCACAACAAGATGCAATGTTTCTACAGGGTGTTTTTAATCCTGTAGCCTGGTTAAAACAGTACTCATTTCCATCGAAAACTCTATGTGCTCCAGACAGCAAAATTGAAAGTAGAACTTTGTGCTGAAGCTAGAACAAGGTGAATCCTTCATACAGTAGCACCTACCCATGGCATAGTGTTCAAGCATGAAAAATGAAACCAGCTGAGTTTTGCATAAAGCTTTTGTGTGTGTCTGTGTCTGATGTGCTCTGTGAATCTTTTGTCACAGCTCAAAGTGCTGTCCCCAGAGAAGAGCAATTTTTTCCCTTCTCTCAACTGTGTTTTATGGTTTTATTCTAATTTTACAACACAATCTGTGACAGCTGGTCACACGGTGTGTCTGGGTTGAATAAAGTCCACAGACCCTTTGCCAAGCCTCTACTCAATGCGCTGAGCTTAATGAAATGTGTCAGCTTCACTGTGAATTGTGCGTTCAGGGAACTGAATGAATTTGAGTTTTCAAGGAAAACTTAGGGGATACATAACTGCATACAGCAGACTTGGGGAGGGAGGACGTGGGGGGAGTGAAGAGAGGAGAGGAATCCCAAAGAAACACTCAGCAGCTCTAGTAACAAAACAGATCCTGAGAGATGGAATTTAAATCATTAATCAAGTTGGCTAAATCTGTCAGCCACTGCTGAGGCCTCAGAGGAGAACAAGTATGGTTCAGTGGCAGAGTTAAAATGCAAGGTGCCAGTGGTCTAGGTTATAGTGCACCTCTGCTACATACATTCAGCACAAACCCAAGCAAATCACATCATTTTTGGGCCTCTCTCCCGTTTATAAAATGGGAACAAAAGTGCTTCCTTCTGGCTGAGTTTGCTTCTCTTATCTATCGAGATTACCGGTCCAGGAGGACACTGACCAATCTTGAACACACAACAGTGCACAGCTGCTACTTCAAGCTGTTTTCATATCTGGGACAGGATAGCCCTCTGTGAGACTCCTGTATGTGGTGAACATAACATTGCAAAGTATACAATGTACACTGGATTGACCTTACTTTTTCCTCCCCCCAAGTGCTGCAGAATGAAAAGGACCCTGATGAACATGAAAAATGCTGATTTTAACAGAAAAAGAGGTTTTCAGAATGTTTCAGATTTTTCTGGATTATGTCCGTCTGTGAAAGTCATAGTCCTATTGCATTTCTCCTCCTTGTAGTTTCTCACTAGAAGTCAGCATATCAGTAAAACAGATTAATGGCTTGATTCTCCACTGGAAACAAAAGGAAACCTTAGTGCTCAGCATCCTTCAAAATCACGCGTGTATCCTCTGGGAATTTTTCTGACATAAGAAATTTACAGGGGGAATGGGTAAATTGTTACCCTAATTGCTGTAAAGGAGTTGCTCAGCTTTCCTTTTCTTCAGTATTCTGTTATCTGTCAGCTGAACTACTCCAAATGCAGACCTAGCTGTGTCATCTGGGAGCACTCTACTACAAAGCAAGGATATCTGTAACAAGGCACCTGATGTCCACGGTTGGACCCCATGCAGTTTGCTGTCAAAGTCAGTCTGACATTCCTGGATCAGACAAGAAGCCATCTGACCTTGTCACGTGAGTTTGACCGGGAAAACAGCACACACAACACTTGCACAAACATTGTAAAACAGAAGTACAGATGCCAAAATGCAGATGTCCTTTAGAGTAGAGTTAAAAGTCAAAGACAGAACTCCCAGATGTGTGAACATTGCTTTCAGTGTTTTCTACCTCTCACCAGCAGCTTTTATCTCAGAAGTGTTTTACTAAGGAATTAAGCTTTAAAATATCCTTTTAGATATGAAGAGGCTATTATTCTGTCTTAAATTAGGGAAATGGAAGGTTGAATGACTCCTGCAAACCTCACACCTGTGTTGGGATCAGAAATAAAACTCCAGCTATCTTTGCTCCACTCCTTGGCTTTAGCCCAAGACCATATTTTTCCACCTGCTAACACAAGCCCTGCAGAAACATGCTCAAGTGCTCAAGAATAGAATCTTCCCTACAACCAAGAGTCCCCAGCTGGAAACGTAGCTTTGAACTGTGCCAACCTGCCATGTGCGCTAACAGTGAAAAGAAAAAGCCACAGCCATTTGAGCACACTTTCAAATATGGCCCAGTGCCTGCTACCCTGTCTCCAACCACCTTCTTTTTGCACCTAAACCAGCCGCACCATCCTCCTTGTCCCTGAACTTTCCTTCTCCTTCCACATCTGTTGCCTGCAAATCTTCCTGTCACCACCTCCTTTTTTAAATGCCAAGGCCTGGACTGCATCCGTGTTGCTTCAGGCCATGATGAACAGCAAACTCCACCCTTCTCACATGAACCCTCCTGTTGCCCATGACATCGACCCTGCCAGGTGGAGCATGCAAGTTCCCACCTTCTCACCCCGTGCAGAAGGGCGAGACAAGGGCTAGCCCCATCTTGATCAGAGTAGACATGCAGCCTTGTAGATTCATCTACATTAGGAATGTAACATCCCACATGGCATGGGATGGCACTTCACGCAGTGCTAGTGGGATCCACAGGCCAGGATCCACAGCCCCCTGATTTCACTGGCAAACCTTTGATCCATGACAAGTCTTGCCCATATCATCTTATCTACTCCCCAATGTTTCTGGGATCCAGTTCAAAATAAACCTTTTGGATTGTCTACTCATGACGCAAATGCACTGCTGGTGCAAGACCCTTCCATTGTCCAGAAAGCCACAGGGTCTTCCTCTCCTCTTCTGCTAATGAGTTTGTGAATATTCAAACATATTCTGTGTATTTTTAACCAAAGCTTTATGTAATTATCAGCATCTATTCTCTGCCATCCTGTACATCATTCTGGAAATGGTTTGGGGACGAGATTTATTATAGGCCATTACAGTGTGCTCTTTTTGAGCCTAATGAAAACAAAGTTTACCCAAGAGTAGGGATTAATTTAAGTGTCCTGTATCTCAGCTACAGCAATACTTTTAATCCTTATGTTTGTAGACAAGCCAACCTGTTCAATTCTAATGACCTGTGCAAGAAATACGTTTTTCAAATAAATTCTCAGCAGGATACTTTTCTTCAGCATCTCTGGCTAGAAGAGGCCAAGTGAGGTGATGGAGTTCTGAATCTTACATCTTGCTCTGGAAGTGCCCTTAATGATGGTTGTGTTCTGAGTTTGTAGAAGTGTTTTTAATTACTCAGGGAAAAAAATTAACTCAAAGCTGAGCCAGCTGCCAGAGCTTCCAGAGGACTGACTACATTCACCAATCTTATAATCTTTTTATGTTCATTAGGAGAATACTACAAAAAACGGGGGAATCGGATCTTGGCCAACAAATTAAATGCTTATTCAAAGATTAATTCATATCATCTGCACTCCATTAGATGTTCTCTTTTGCCAGGGAATATAATGTAATATTTTCAGGGGAAATAGTAACTGCTATTGCCAAGAGCTTGCAATTTACTGGCTCTTGCAGTGTTGACATGGGAGTCACTGGGCTATGGGCATAGCTAGAGCAGATAATGTAGCAATATACAGTATGAAACATATGGAGCAAATCTGCTTCATTCTGGCATTAAAAGGTACTGATTATGACTCTGAGATGCAGCCAAGTGACAAGGGGGAAGCAAACCCGTAAACCAATAAAAGTTTATCCTCCATTGTATCACGAAGGGAACAATTTGTTGCTGTTGGGTTTGGGGTTTTTTCCCCCAACTGTAAATACATCGAGAATTCATTTGAAAATGAGAAGATATGGCTGAGGAAAGTGTGACTTAATTTTGGTTCATCTAACCTGAAACATCATAACAGGGCAACCCTTCCAAGAATAAATGCATAATACTGCTAAAGGCATATACCCAGAATAAGAATAATTAAAAAAGCGCTTCCCTAATCAATTTGTGATTCCTTTTAGAATACACAGTGCCAGAATGCAGTTCTACTATCCTGCCTATTTTCACATTTGTTAAATACAAAGATTTTACCTTTTGTTTCCCAACACCAAAGGCCAGCACTGTAGTGCCTACCTTTGGGGACCTTATGGGTCCCTACATATTGTGTTAGATGGGTGCATGTACAAGAGTGAGATTCATGAAAGCCACAATGCTCAGTGCAGAATTGTCTACATTCGCTCATAATAAATCATAACTACCTAATTTTGCCCCTTTGGGAGCTGTTAAAACTGGATTTAAATAGCTACAAGGACAACTACACAAAGCAAAGGTGTTTGCATCTTTTACTGGATTTAGCTCCCAATCCCTTTTCTGTGCAAACATTTCTAGAGACACCATACCAATAAATATTCTGAAATAGTGTTTAATTATCCAAGACGCAATTTTTTTTCTATTGTTTTCTGTTTGCATCCAGGGTTCATCACAGCACAAAGAACTCTGAGAGCTAAGTCTCTTGCGTAAAAACTGGCAGCATCTAAATGACAAAGGTAGTACTGCAGAAGCAAACACAACTGGGAGAAGGGCAGACAATTCCAGCTACTAAACTGATCTTGAGAACCGAATTCATGAGATGTAGGCTGACTGACATACTGCACCCCAGATTTAGGCAGACAGGTCTTGCTAGTGGAATCATAGAATCATAGAATGGTTTGGGTTGGAAGGGACCTTATAGACCATGTAGTTCCAACCCTCCTGCCATGGGCAGGGACACCTTCCACTAGACCAGGTTGCTCAAACCCCCATCCAACCTGGCCTTGAACACTGCCAGGGAGGGGGCAGCCACAACTTCTCTGGACAACCTGTGCCAGTGCCTCACCACCCTCATCGTAAAGAATTTCCTTCTGCTATCTAATCTAAAGCCACCCTCTTTTTCAGTTTAAAGCCATTACCCCTTGTCCCATCACTATGTGCCCTTGGAAAAAGTGCCTCTCCAGCTTTCTTGTAGGCCCCTTCAGGTACTGGAAGGCTGTTCTAAGGTCTCCCCAAAATTTTCTATTCTCCAGGCTAAACAACCCTCAACTCTCTCAGCCTTTCCTCAAAGGAGAGGTGTTCCAGCCCTCTGATCATTTTTGCGGCCCTCCTCTGGACCTGCTCCAACAAGTCCATGTCCTTCTTGTACAGAGGGCCTCAGAGATGAACGCAGGACTCCAGGTGGGGTTTCAGCAGAGCAAAGGAACAGAATCACCTCCCTCGACCTTCTGGCCACACTACTTTTAATGCAGCCCACGATACGGTTGGGCTTCTGGGCTGCAAGCGCACATTGCTGGGTCATGTTGAGCTTCTAGTCGACCAACACCCCCAAGTCCTTCTCCTCAGGGCTGCTCTCAATCCATTCTCCACCCAGCCCATATTTGTGTTTGGGATTGCCCCAACCCATGTGCAGGACTTCGTACTTGGCCTTGTTGAACATCACGAGGAACATATGGGTCCTTTCCACATGTTCTGCTGTATTCATGCTGTTAAAATACACAAATTTACAGATGTCACAGAATTCCCCTGCAGTTATATTATTTTCATTCTACAGAATGTATTTACAATAAACAAGTCACCATGAAATCTAGATGCCACACTGCCACATAATGTAGCCCCCTCAGTTGCTTTGTCTGAGGCCCAAATCAGAACCAGATGGTGTCCTTCTATCAATTTCCCTCCGTATTAGAAATGACACTGCTTGCATTTGGGTCCCTGTGGAAGACAGATGCTATAAGTGGCCATTTAAAATGGTTGAAGGGCAGAACTAAATAACCGAAAGTTGTTTTTTCCTGTAGACTCTATGCAAGATCTGGGCTACCTAGCCAGGCTTTTAGATACAGAAGTAAATATACAGTTTGTTCCCAAAGCAATTTTGCATAAACTGTTACTTTGTGCTAGATAAATGGAGAATTAATCTCTGTCCCCACTACACTGTTCACTGCCTGTTTCTCCCACTAGCCTCTCAAAAGGGAGAAATGCAACTACTCTGTTTAATGAGCTGCTATTATTCTTATTATGATGCCCAATAAAAATTAAGTTTTTATTTTCCTGAGGTCTGTCCTTCAGGAAATGTCAGCCAAGCATAACCCAGCAAAAGCAAACACCACGTTTGCCTTGGCTTCTGGGACACTGCATGTTCCCAGAACGAGGGCAGAACAAAATACTGGGGCCTAGGCACACCGCCTGCCTTGAAAATTGGGCACTGCCTAAAGCTAGTTTGAAGATATTTTTGGATTAACCACCAAGGAAAAGCCAACAATTTTCCTGCCTTACTATACATTAATATAATCAATTAGCAGTGCCTAGCTGACAAGTGGCAAAAATGGGTCTCACGCCAGGTTTGTGAAAAACAGTTTGAACACCATGCTCTCTGGTTTTGGCCCATGTATTGTAAACATGAGGACACCCTTATTTCTTCAAATGTGCCCCAACAGAATGGGTTCATACTATAAATCACTTCAACTGAAATTGTGTGGGTTTATTTTCTGTATTAAAAATTACAGAACATGATTCATCCTCTTGTCACTATGTTTTGACATGAACACAACTCCTCCACAATAAATGGAGTCACACCAAACTGGGGTGCTAAAACAGGCTTTTAGGCAGCACTGTTTTTACGAAACATCATCCTCTAAACAATCTCTACTTTCACTAAGTCGACAAGACTGAACTACAAAATCATTCCATTCTATGATGTTTATTTGTGAAACTCTCACAATCCATGTGTGGCTTCCTTGAAATTGTACTAAACTCACATACAAACCTAAGCAAACCACAAACAGGACATGAATGCTAGCATGCTTCTGCACCCCAAGATCCTCTTCTTTGAACACAACCTGAAAATAAGGATGGGTTTAAGAACCATGTCCCCAACCAGCTTTCTCAAAGGACAAGAAAACTTTAAGATTTGATCTATGGATTAATAAATTTGGCTTGGTTTTCAGTCACATCTGTTGTTAAAAGAGCCCAGTCCTACAAATGCAGGATCTGTTAAAAAAAGGTACACTCACTAAGACCAAAATTTTCAGGATATACAAGCACAACCTGCTAATCCCCCTGTTTATCCCTAACTTTATCAGGATAACAAAGTAGATATGGATGTGATAGCAAAATGTATGAGACCGCACATCCTGCCTTTTTCCAAGGGACTCAGCTGTTTCTCACCCCCACCAGTCACTGCTCTATTGCCCATCATTAGAGTCCTTCCTCTGAGATACTGTCTGAAGACTGTTTGATTAATTTACATTGTCTTCACAGATGCTGAGACTTACAGTTCCCTGAAAGCCACATGAACCTGTGAGCTTCAAAAAATCCAGATCAGTCCAGGGCTGGAAGGTCTTACTTGGTTCTTTGTGAGTGCATGCCCCAACATCTCTGTACATTACTGTGTTAGACCAGAAAACTTCCAGCGTAATTACTCCTTCCTAACAGGAGAAATCTCCAGTGTTGTCCTATCAGACTTCTTTTACCATATGCCACTTTTAAATGCAGATATGTTTTCATTGGCACAATACTGACCTAAAGCATGCTGGGCTTTTGGAAGGAAAATCTACGGGGAGAGAAAAAGAGAGAGGAAAACAACCTCATTCCTCTAACAGGTTACCTTATAAGCAACCAGCTTTCTGCAGTTGCCCAGGATCCTGGCAGGCTGGGAGCTATTCTAGGGGAGAGAAGCGGATGCAAAGACCTGCATGCAAAATGCAGTCCGTCACATGGCAATGGTGTTTATCATTCACATTCCACTCCTGTACCATTGGTAACATGCAGTGACACTAAAGTTGGACTTTATCAGCCTGTTTCTGTTCCTACACATGCGACTGTCAGAGAGCTTTGGCAACAGCTGAAGCACTGAACAAAAACCCTAATAATAATTCTGGGCTCCGTAAGATCATTTAAACAGCTTTGACAGGACTCATTGAACAGACAAGAGAGCCCTGAAACTTTCAAGATGAAAGCAGAAATACAAGCATGACAGTCAAACTTCTTTTAAGTTAATACCTCTAACAATATGACCAGAAATAATTTTCCAGAGAAATGCAGGCAGGAGACTAAATATGTAACTGAAAGACATTGCTCCTGGACTGCAGTCCCAGCTCTGCCACTGATTTGTTCAGTGATTTCTTTTGGGATATTTAACCCCTGGTTACACCCCCTTCCCCACTGGCAAATGGACAAAAGGATATTGAACTTCCTGGGTGAGGCTAAGGTAAGCAGATATGTTCTGCCACACGTTTCCAAGGCAAGCACTGTACTTGCGTAAAATATTCAATATGCTACCCATATGTTCATTCATGCCTCTATTTTGCTAGTCCTGGCAACTCTGCTATTTATTTCAAGTGAGAAGTTTTATATTCCTTTCTCCATGGATGCACAAAATACACTACAAGTCATGGAAAGCTGCTTCTAGTAAACATTTCTGAATCCACTTAATTCTTGGTTTAAGTCCTTACTTAAAACCAACTCTGCCACGAAATCACCCTAAAACATGACAATGACGAGGCAAGATCATAAAATGAAACCTTATCATATTATGCCAAAACCAGCTATGTCTGCACTGCAATAGAAATATGAAAGGGAGATGTCTGATCTAACGCTGCTCCGCATTTGCATGAGCAGGTGTGTTCCCGGGCTCTTGTACATAATAACGGGGAGAATGTAGCCTGTGTCCAAGTAAGCTGCGAGCTGGTTTGAAGCAAACCAGGGGACCAAGTTTTCCACACAACACAAACTGTGGAGCTTGTGACCAGAATATGAGTTCAAAATGGGATTAAGCACATTCACAAAGTCACAGTCTATTAAATCTCCAACTCAGGATATGGCTAACCTGCTGGTCGGTGTTGCATCAGGGAACAGACCACTCAATCACTTGTAAAGGCAGGGGCCAGGGCAAGAGCTGCCTGGGAGAGGGGCTCCCCTGCTCCCTTCACTCACATCTGCCCCTTTCTGGTGGCTCCAAAGCTGCCCCACAGCCACTCGCAGTTACCTAGCCCACCAAGGAAAGGCTCACACTGACTCTGAAAGGCAGTTTATTGCCATGGAAAAAGGATGCTGCCGCTGTGACTCCCTAGCTTGCAGTCCTGCTGCGTTTTGTTCTGGAGGCAGCACGTCACCAAAGTGCTAAAGGGTTCAGGAGAAAGATGTCGGGCCACCTGCAACAGGTGGGTGCCGTCCTGAGCTGTGCCCAGCCACCCACCGCCTCTGAGCGGATGGGATGTGTGAGCCCAGGACAGGATCAAAGGTCGCTTCGGTCCCCTGGACCGGGGAGCCCGGAACCAGAGGCAAGCACTGCAGAGGCAGCCTTACCGGCGCAGCACAGAGAGGAAGGATCCCCTTCCCCGACCTGCTGGCAGCGCTCCCCGTGCCGGGGGCAGGAGCAGAGACTTCCCGTGGCCAGGGCTGGAGCCCTGGTGTCACACGGCCTGAGCAGCACCTTTTGGCCAACAGTGCCACCCTCGACGGCTGCCCCGGGGGACCTGGCCCTGGGCTCTGCGCTTGCTGCAGGAGCACCCGCCCCGGCTACGGGGGTGCCGAGGGCTCGTGCCCCCACCTCGGCACTTCACACCCACCCCTGGGAGCAGGTGGTAGCACCCGAGGGCGTCCCTGCCCGTACCTGGGGCACACGCAGCCCAGCCGTGCTGATGTCACAAGTGGCCACAGTGACCCGTGGGGCCACCGAACAGGATGGAACACTGGGCTCCAGCCGTGCCTCAGTGCGACCTGGTGAGGTGAGGAGATGGCAGCGCAGGGACGTGGCTGCCGCGGGGCTCTGGGCCTGTGCTGAGGCTCATCCGCCTCTCCCTCACCTGTGTCCTGCTTCTCCCTCAGAGTCAGCAGAAGAGCATCTGGAGGATACTGCCCAGCGCTGCTGGAACAGGGATTCTCCAGACGCTCCCTGCTGACGTGGGCCATGTCCACCATGGATGAGGAGACCCTCAACCCGATGGAGCCGGGTGAGAGCAAAGTGTGCCTCTGCAGCCTGGTTGAAGGGTTGTCGGGGCGCTCAGCAAGGGCCGAGAGCGGTGGCAGGGGGAGGCAGGAGCTCCCCGAGCGCCCCGGGGCAGGGCCCCTCCTCTCCTCAGCAAGCGGGGCCCAGGCTCGGCAGTGGGCACCTCCTGGGACACCCGTGCCTGCAATGCCCCCTCCCTCTGCAAGGCCTCCAGCCCTGCCCATCAGCTGGCTGGGCAGCCACAGAGCAGCCCTTGGGGACAATCCCTCAGGGATGCGGCCCCCGGCCCCACAGAGCTGCTCATTCCCGCTGGCGTTTGCTCTCTCCCCTCCAGCGTGCATGCTGTGCCCTGCGCAGAGGCTGACCCAAACATCTGTGGGCACCAACTGCAGAAGAAGGGGCTCTGTGCCCATGAGTTTTGCCTGGTGAGTTCCTCGGGGCTCCCTCCAGCTTGCTGACAGGCCATGCCCCCCACACTCTCCTCATCAGCTCCTCGCCTTTTCTCCTCTGCAGTTTTTTGCCAACCATCTGGGTCAGCATCGGGTCGAGGAACTAGGCCTCAAGGGTTCCTCCCTGAGGATATTCGACGTGCAGTCGAGCGGGCAGCACCGAAGGTGAGGACCTGACAAGAACAGGGATATTTGTGCCAGGAGAGCTTTGCGGGAGTTAAAGAAATCCCAGCCCTTCCAAGCAGCTCTGGGACAAAAGTCTTGCTCCCAGCAGCTCCACAGAGGCTCCAGCACCGCAGCCTCGTCTGCCAGGCGGATCTGCGGGCTGTGACCCAGCAGCGGCCACAACCTGCGCCCTGCCCGGAGGTGTGGGGCTGGCTGGGGAGGCCCTGAGGCTGCTGCTGACAGGGACTGCTATGCTCTTTCCAGCAATGCTTCGTCTGTGGAGAGAGCGGGGCCACCATCACCTGCCACGAGATGGGCTGCCACCGCAGCTTCCACCTTCCCTGTGCAGTGGAGGGTGGATGCGTAACCCAGTTCTTCTTCCAGTTCAGGTACCTCCTCTGCCCTCCTCACCGCCTCCGGGGAAGGCCTCAGCGCTTCCCACCTCACCCACTCCTTTCTTCTTGCCCCCNGGNNNTTCTGCTGGGAGCACTGCCCACAGCAGGCAGTGGAGGCAGCTCCAGACAACACCACCATCTGCCTCATCTGCCTCGAGCTGGTGGGGGACAGAAAGTCCCACGGCACCCTAGTGTGCCCGGCGTGCAAGCACGCCTGGTTCCATAGGGCCTGCATCCAGGTAGGAGCCGTTCCCTTGCCCTTGGGGCATGGCGGGCGCTGAGCAGCACCAGAGCCTCACTCCTTCTCCTTCCGTTTCTCCTGCAGGGACAGGCTGTCCGCGATGGCATCTGCTCTTTTCAGTGTCCGCTCTGCAGGGACAGGGACGCATTTCTATCAGAAATGCTCACCATGGGCATCCAAGTCCCCTTCAGGTTGGTGTCCTTCTGCCCGGCTCACAAGACAGAAGGGTGCAAGCTCTGTGCCATACCAGGGGCAGCCCCAGCAGTCCTGGCCCTCTACTGCCCCGTGAGTCTGGGCTTCAGCTTCGTGGAGGAGCTGGAAACAGGGCAGGGGGGAAAAGCAGGGATGCCCCACATCTGCCTTACGCCGCGGCAGTAGGGGCTCATCCATACTCCTTTCTCCATCAGATTGCCATCACAGGACAGCCAGGCAGACGCAGCACTGAGCGAACGGCACAGCCGCTGTGACGCCAGTGACTGCGTCTGTCCAGGAGGCCGGGAGCAGGTAGAGGAAGAGGGGTAAGTTGCCAAAGCTGCACCCCGGGGCTCTGCACGGGATCTCTGTCTCGCCAAGGGCTCGAAGCGGAAGGACTGAGAATGAGAGCTCTGCCCGAGAATCCTGTGCTGAGGTCACTTTGTCCTCACAGCCATGCACCCGTTTGCTTCCCCAGGCCCTGGGAGCTGCTCCTGTGCACCTCCTGCGCTGCCGAGGGCACGCATGTAGGCTGCTCCTACTTGAGGAGCAGCACGGCTGGCTGGGAGTGCAACAGCTGTGCTGGCCTGGGCACCGGTAAGAGGCAAAGCCCTCAGTGCCCCTGGGCTGGGGCCGGGAGCCAGGCAAGGCCTGGCAGCGCATGCCCAGGGTGGGCTTGGCAGAGCGTCTCTGCTCCCGGAGGGCTGGCGGCACTGCTCTGGCCTCTCCTGCCCCACGCCTGGGAGGCTAAGCCCTTGACCTTTCTGCTTGCCCTTCCAGAGTCCAGCGCCAGCTCGGAGCTCGCCGGCCCCAGCACTGCCAGCCAGCCAGGGTCAGAGTCCCCCAGCAGCTCTCCAGCACTTTGGGGAGGCCTCCGCCCCAGCGGCCCTGGGCCCATGCTGGAACGAAACCGCTCCCGCTTTCACCATCAGGCCCAAAATCGCCACATCCGGCCCAGAGGTCGCCAGGAGAGGAGCCACGTGCCAGCACCACGTGCTGGGAGTGACACCCCCAGCCAGGCGGTGCAGGGGCCATCCATCAGCTCTCTGGCACCCGAGGCGAGCAGCCCCAGCACCACCAGACCGCTGGCATCGCGGTCCTCCCGGGGCTCCCGAGTGCTGCAGAGCAGCAGGGGTTCCAGCCCCCCTGGGCCCGTGCGGACGCAAGACCACTATAACTTGCGTCACCGGGCCCAGCACCCTTACAGCTAGGCTGGACGCCGTCGTGGGACCAGCCATTTGTCATCCTTCAGTGCTGGCCCTGATCCTCCTCCACCAGCACAATAAAGTTGGTCCTTGATCTCTGCACTCTCCCCTCCTCACTGCCACCGGGGAAGGCCCCAGTGCTTCCCACCTCACCCACTCCTTTTCTCTTCCCCCCCGGAGCTTCTGCTGGGAGCACTGCCCACAGCAGGCAGTGGAGGCAGCTCCAGACAACACCACCATCTGCCTCATCTGCCTCGAGCTGGTGGGGGACAGAAAGTCCCACGGCACCCTAG
>Ga0065711_1043042_pt1 | contig 14977 bp, 7 predicted proteins | sample Hoacrofraction12_FD_59098 | JGI IMG/M metagenome (GOLD analysis project Ga0065711, IMG submission 59098) | Hoatzin crop microbial communities from Cojedes, Venezuela - Epithelial fraction 12 v2 (version 2) | ecosystem: Host-associated > Birds > Digestive system > Esophagus > Crop | place... | reverse complement strand
AAAAAAAAAAAAAAAAAAAAAAAACCAGAAAAAAAGAGTGTTGCTTCATTTCTGTGTGTGCAATCTCATTTTTTTTCTCCCTCTTTCGCAAGCAGATCACTTTCTGTTAATTAAGTAAAATGTACTTAGTGGAATTGATCTGAATTCAGGTCTAAGAGCAGTCGCTAATTCTGCTGTTAGTTTTAGCAAGCTGATGGAAAAAAGCATCTATCAAGACAAATTTGTGGTGGATGCTGCAGGCACCACCCATTGTTAGAGTCACAGTCAAATGTCTGCAGTTTAACAGCTTGCCTGTGTGTCAGCTGAGTAGCAGGGACTGTAAGCGTACTTCAGCCTACGGAAAATGCAAGTTAACTGTACAACCTGCTATGAAATAGGTCAAAAAAAATATCACTTTTTTTCATTATTTTTAGAGGTCTGTGCAGAGATTCTGTCCGTACACACAGTAACCGTTAAATTATGTTTAACAGAAACAGCCCATGGTGACAGAGGTGTTTCAGCCCACAATGACAGATCAAACCCACCTTGCTGTTTCACAAGATAAACAGAGAAGGGAGGAAGGGAGGCAAAAGACAGGGAGATGAGCACATCCGTCTGCTGTCACACTGAAAAGAAAGCAACAAGTTAGGAGGAGGAACAAAACCTTTTGATCTCTTCACTAGTGCCCTCCCAAGCAGACAGTGCTGCTCTTCTTTTAATAGTGCGTCAGTCTTATTCAAGCAGATGTACAGCTCTCAGAGACAATCCTCCATGCTCCCTCATCTTCCATTTCCCAGCTTTACACAGATAACCTTAGTTACTGTCCTTTTATTGCATTGTTCCATTTTATGTACTCAAAGAACTGTCTGCATTACAATAATCTATGTATGCAAAATGGGATTAAGAAGAGAATTGAATGAATCAACCAGAGTCATACAGTAAATAATCGAGGAAATTTTAAACAGGAAAATGCACCACTATAATTATGCAGGTAACACCAGTTGATGCTTTTTATTGAAACTTTCTTAATCCTCAGTGTAGACAGATTAAATGACACATAAATTATTCTCTTTCCTTAATAATATCTTTCTCTGGAAGAGAAATACGTATTCCAGGCAATGTACTTGGGAGCATCCTTTTTATGATACATAGAGGGAGCTGTTGGCACAGGTTTATTAGACCAATCACAGTGAAAATTTTCCATTGTTACCAAACCCTTTGTAAGATTTCATTATTACCTTAACTGGAAAAATCATGCCCTCATCAATATATGAATAAAAAGAATCTCATGAGCTTATGCACATAAAGAAGGTATGAACAGTAATACAGTATTCTGCCTTTTGCTGGACATTACATTCATTAGTATATAAACTCCGATACACAAAAGGTTTTGCTGTCCAATAATATAAAGTTAGGGAATATTAGCTTCACCATTCATAAAGCATATAGACACGTAAGAGATACATGAGACAACTGTACATATTCCACTGTATATGTATATGAGACTGGCTTCCATTGTGGCTAATACCACAGGGCAGTCCGAAGGCCAGGAGCTGGGATTTTTGTCCTCAGCAGAGCACAGTGAGAATACCACCTCTGCCTCACACTCTGACGACCTTCAGGGATTTTCTTCAGGCTGCTGCTGAAACAAGGAGCAGGTAAGTATTATGAAGTGAGGCTTTTACCTCTAGGAAAGGTTTAGATGCTGTTAATTACCACTGTAAAGGCAGCAGGACTCTCTTATTCTGCAGTTCTCTTTCTCCTAACATGGACACTTCGAATTTTCAATACTTCGTCCTCAGGATTAGTAAAAACATTCAAAGTTTGCAAAAACAGATGAAGAAATGTACATTATATGTGACGATCAGAAAAGTAGTCATTAAAACCAGTTAAGGAAGGATCAGTTAGGGCAAGAATATTTTTTAATAATTAAAAAAAAAAATGAATCCACCCTTTTTTTTTAACCTACAGAATGTTTTGGTAACTTCTATGCCCTTTGCACTTTGTTGCTGAAATTCTCTAGGTTTCCAAATTCCACTTGGCACTTGCAGTGCTGACATCCTTAAATCATGACTATTCCCTCTGCGATCCCAGTTCAGAAACCCCCAAACTGGTAGTTCTGGAAATTATAAAAGAGATATTAATTCCCAGGAGATGTCTGGCAAAATGGCTGAGGCTCGCAGGTTCAAAATGCAAGTGAATCCTGACATTTTTAGCCAGATTAACGGTGAGGTTCTCATCAGAGCTGGACATCACAAAGAAATAACATTTCTACGTTTTGTGAGATAGTCTTTGACTTTAGGATCATCTTAAGCACGGAATATTTTTTCACTTTTCATACATTAAAAATGCTTCACACTGACAGTAACGTTGCTTAATTTCACAGCGAACCCACAGATGTTAAGCTGTATGTACATGGTCATAAATCCTTTTTTCATTTGACTCGTAAATGAATTCCATTTAGTACTGAACAAAAAGAAAGTTATTTACAATGCCCAGTCTGTGCCTGACCTCCTCTTCATTTCAATCAGTGAGAGGTTTGACTGCTTTCAGTGTAACTAAGAAGGAGGCCTTTGTTTCAGCTCATATGTAAATAGGATTTTACTTACTGCTCAGGGCTGTGCTGAGCAGGTGCAGTAGACACCTACCTTGAAGGCTGGTATAACAGAGATTGCTGAGTGATTTATCTCTATCTCAAATTTTTGTCTGTCTGGTACTTAAAATAAAGTCTGCATTTTTTACTTAAGGCCTCAATTCAGCATGATACTTAAGCAGAACTTCAAAGCACGCACATTTCCAGTGATTTAAATAAAACTATGTGTATGTTTAAAGATAGTTTCACATTGAACAGCAATCGAAGCTGCTGCCTAGATTTCCGCTTTAACAAATGCACAATATCTGAAGAACCTGTTTATTTATTTAGCAGTTTGTTCTTTAGCCTGAGTGTTCTAAAAACATCCAAATTTGTGGATATTTTGCATTCCTAATACAATATTTGAAACCATGATTCCTCTAGAACAGTTAAGGAAGGAGCAGAAGGGGATATTTAGTTTAGGATAAATGTACTGAAAAATAAAAAATGGAAATATTTGTAATTCAGCCATTTCATGTTTGGAAGAAAACTAAAAACTAATCTTAACTAAAGTGCTTTCGTTTCAGTTCACGACACTAACAACTGCTTTAATTGCAGAGTGAAGGAAAAGAAGTTCTGCATTGTGAAAAATACATACTAAATTTTTCCAAAGTATCTCAGATTATATTTCTGTTGGATTTCTTTACCTTCTGCCAGAAAACTTGTATGGTCAAAGTGCATTTCTTTTTCATGTAACAGTCTTTTCCATAACAATAAATCACAAAAATGTGTAAGTATTTGGTATGGGAACAGTCAAGATACCTAGCCAGCCCATACAAATCCAAAGTAGTCCATAAAGAGATCGTGACAGGAGTCTGAGACAGAGGACCTGATGTGTTTCAAAACATTTACGATCAGTCTGCTCCTTCCTGGGCCAGGACAGGAACAGGTGATTATTAATGACAGATGTCATGGAATTATCTAGGAGAGTGAGACTGGATGTACTTGCCTTACCTGCAGATGGGACATATCTCACAGCAACTGGAAGTCCATTCGATAGGCATTCGGGACGCTGGTAGCTGGTAGGTGGTTTTGGAGATTGCTTTTTTGCTAACTTTTCTATAGCCTTTGTTAAATAAAGGGAAATAAGATGCTGATGGTGCTTTATGAAATCTTGGACACAAGTGGAAAAGTTGCAAGCTATGGCTACCGCTCATCCTGACCGTTTTCTTTGCAATTTACTTTCAGTACTTTGTTTCCTCCTCTTTTCCTAGAACACTACTTTACCAAAGTTGCTGTGTTATTTAATCTTAAATATAGACTGCAAATTTCACAGAGCTAGGGATTATCTCTATAATCTGGAATTCTGGGAGCTGGTTGCAAATTCTGACCTTATTTCCTTCACTTCTTCTATTGAGGAAGACTTCTTTGGGATGGGAGAACTCAGTTTCTCAGTACCGCTTCCGGCTTCTTTTTCTTAGTGAACAGGAAACTACTGATACTGAAAGGATATTTCAGCAAAAAGAATGAAAAATCCACAAAGCATTGTGATTTTTTCAGATGACTTGTAAATTAACCTAGATTATGGATAAATTTGCTGACCAGAAATGTTACGCAGGCAATCATTTTACTACTTCTGGAGTCTTTTTTTGCAGAAGTATGAGTATACAGAAAATTCATTTTGTACAAGTCTGGTAACATGCAGAGAAACAGAAAAAAAAAAAAGAAAACAATTTTTCTGAGATGTTTCATTGAAATAAGCCAAGATCTACCGTAATACGACGTGCAAAAACTTTACCACAAAGAGTACATACTTCCAATAAATGGTTGAAATCTGAAAAGGGTGATTTATAATTTGCGAAAGAGGAAAATTAGACCATAGAAAAGTGACTCAAAGCAGAACTTAGACCATTGTATTCCACAATGCACATGTTACAGGTAAAACCTCCTCGTGTAACTAGATTGGATGGGTTTTCCATTTGCAAGATTGTAAGATTTCACAAGTTTTGCATTTTGTGTCAGAATGAAACTAAACCTTTTCAAAGGCCTTTTCATTTATGTATTTCAGAGGTGAAAGGTGTGGCTTTTCTTGGACTGTTATCGGCTTTTTTATGAGTGAAAACAATAATGATAACCAACCAAATACCACCTCACTGCACTTACCAACCTATACTCCCAAATTAACTCCACTTGATGTAGACCAGGGACTTGAGCTTCTCCACCCTCTATGAAATTATCAGAATATTTTAAAGGTTCATTTTGTGCTATTGGAACTCTTCCACTTTGAAGGAATAGTACAATCACCTTTCTTGTAATTAGATAAAGCATTTAGACCAAAGGAAGAACAGACCGCAAAATTGTTAGTTCAGACAGAACATGAAAAAGTTTTGCTTTCTCATATAATCTATCTCAAAGATGCATAATTGGAACATAAATAAGAGTGGAAATGTAGATTGCTATGATGTTAAATTGGTTATTTGACATACTATTTAGAAGAGGAATTTCAAGGAGGCACAAGAGGTGGCTATGCAGAGGGGAAAGCAAAAACAAGGCTTTCTGAAGGCACACTGGAAATTCCTATAATTTATCCACCTGCATGTTTTAGTGTGGAGTTTGTGAACAGAAGTCGAATTCTGCACAATCAGGAGCACCACTCTTCAAGCATTATGAATCACTAGGTTTGTGGTTCCCAGCTAAGTGGCCAGTTTAGACTATGTTTATTTATATTAATATGCCGGTTTTAAAATAGGTTTCAGTGTGTAGGTGAAGACTCATTTCTTTAATCTGTCTTTTATAATCGGGTATGACTTTATAGAAAAGAACTCCTTTGTGGATTATCTTTTGAGGCATACACTTCAGAGAGAGCACAGATGGTCCAATAAAGAGTACTTTTGTACTACTCCCGTAGTGTAAGAGAATTCAATTGCTTAGATGGAATTTAATGAAGACTCACAACAATTTGATACTATCCCAAAACCAGGAAAAATAAATGAGAGTAAAATAAACCAGTCATCAGCATTCTTGAATTTCAAAAAGTTTGAATCCTGAATCAAATCTAAATGAATAGGACACCATGTGATTTCAATCCAGATGGACACCAGGGAGGGGTCTGGGACAGGACTCATACTTGAGTACAATACTGATGCTCGTACAGTGACTGTTGTTGGTAATAATAACAGCTAGAACACATCTATCATACAATTTTTGTCTCTCTTTATCTGTGGCATACTAAAAATCACCTTAAAAATTCCAATAATTCAGTCAATTTTTACAAAGTTATTATGTTAATATTCTATCATTTTAGACAAACTGTTGGCCCCAGATCCTCGCAGAGGGAGGTCAACCACTAGGATGTCCCTTCTCCCAAAATCCCTCAGTTCACCATAAACTGTAACGACACTAAAGCCCAAGGCTCGGTGAAACTCTCAGCTGGGGCCTGGCAACATTCATTCTTGAGCTTGGACACCTGTTAAACTTCTAAGGTTGCTTCATGTGACTTGTCCTTCAGCTTTGTCCCTCACAACAGTGCTGTGATAATTTATTCAGAAGTGCAAATCCCAAGGTATTTGAAGTCTGTAAGAAATAGTCCCACTGTCCCCCCTTTCTGACCTTCTGACATTTGAGTTCTGTTTTCTCCATTTTCTCCCTCTTTAACCCAAAATGTAAGACTTTCCCAGAAAGAGATCCAAGTACTGCTTGCACCAATTCCTAGAAACCCTTTTCTTCACACGCCAAACAATACAGTCATTATAAAGGTGTTATTTTCTTTTCATAGTTTTGCTAATAGTGCATCATTTTCTAGATACATCTCACATACCAATATGTCCCTGGAGATTAGCCTCAGTGTTTCAAAAAATTCTCACCACTCTTGTTTTGTAATTTCAGAGGATAAAACGAGAGTGCAAAGAACTCTTCTGTTGTGCAGTGTCTTCTGTATCTGTGCAGTTATAGCAGGAATCCACCATATCTTTCAAAGATAAGAAGTTCTAAATGTTAGCTCATATAACAGTATATTTCCAGGGAACTACATTAATATTTCTATTAATTATCTTTCACTAGAATGATTTTAAATGTTGGTAGGGTAAGTTAACTTCCCAGCTTTGGCTTGTTGGATTAATTTCGCATCATATGAAGAGAGCAGAACGTACAAATCTGCTCTTGATTTTTTTCTTAAGCACAAGTCCCAGGTGTTTCATTTTTAAAAGATGTTACAGCAATAGAAGTGTTATTAAAGTGTCTTCGTTCATACTGTTATAGCTGAGGTTGTGTCAGCATTTCCATTACAAGCTCATCATTTCCAGAGAAAATGCTCAGGTCCATTGGGTAAATAACACATGTTTTACTATGACATAGACCCAGAACAGCTAGAAATATATGAGGATAAGATTGTTTAGGATCCTTTCTAAATTCCATACGATATATGTTGTGTTATGATTTTTCCCCATGAATGAATAAATCAAGTGCTATCAGTGGTCACTAATTTCCTTGTACCACAAACTACGTTAGCATTATTTTTTGCTTAGATGTTTTTAAAACATATTTATCATTACCATCATGTGTTTTTATCTTTAGCATAATGCTTTGAAACTTCGGTTAACCCTTAGAATTGATGTGGAAATGGAGACTTAATGGGGCCCTGAAAGACAGGTTAAAAGCAAAGTTTTTGGAGGTGATTTTTGGATTTCAGTTCTCAGTGCTGCTGAAATAAGGTCCCAGATGTCTCAGAGTTTGTGTCGCATTATGGAAGTACTCCAACTCATAGGCTGCTGGGACCCCTGCCTTAAGTGACATGACAGAGGCTGCAGAATGAATGGTGGTGAGAAGGAATTGGAAATCAAGAGATTCATTCTCCCAGGGCTCCTCTGAATAAGGTACACCTCAGTCTATTAATTTATTAGCGAAGTCTGCTTTCTCAAGAAGCAGCTCATAGACCTTTTAGATTCAGTTTATATGTATTCAGTGACCTGCTGCTATTTCTAGACACCATCCCCATTGTTAATAACACATCTGTTAAACTGAATTCTGAGCTCTTCCCCCACACTGGGGGTATAATCCTGAAGTTCAATGAACTTTTGGGCCTTTACCATAACCCTGTCATATTTTCACATTCCTTCTGACTCATCTGATCTTGCAAAAGTTCAGGTTGCATTACAGCAGCTTGAAAAATAAGCGGTTTGAATTTCGTGCCTGAACTCACTCAGCATTTGTTTTTAAGAACTAACACGGTCATTAACACAAGGGATGGGTGACCTCTGAGCTTAATCTCACTTAGTAGAGGAGGCCAAAGTAGCCCCAGGCCTATTTTTGTTGCTGTTGTTGTTGTTGTTGTTTATTAATCTCAGAATCTCTTAAGGTCAACTATTTTTTTGTGTCAGGTTTATTGTAGAAATACTTAGAAACTTATTCCGGAACTTCGGATTCAGGTGTGCCAGAAACTGTACATGTGTACAGGATAAGATTTTTCTTGTCTGCCTTAGATAAGAAAAAACTTAAAAAAGATTTTCAGTGGATGAGATACATAGAGATGAAAAGTGGAAAAGAGTATCTTCACACTCTTTTGAACATGAGGAAGGGTGGTATTAGATAATTCACCTTAAGCCACATTGAAAGTTAGTGATAGAGCCAAAAATAATGCCCATGTCATGCCTATAGTCATGCCTTGCCTTAACCCAAAACTTCTTCTATTTAGAGATTAAGAATTCACAAGCAATGAGATCATTTTTTTGGCTCATTTAAACTCTTATGTCTACCATCAGATTGTGATTTCTTAATTTTTGCACTGTTTGCTATTGTTCAAGACATGTTTTGCAGGATCATAATTCATCTGGTGTACTGATTAAAAAGATTATTCTTTGACTGTTCATTTAGATATTTAATAACAAGTCCTGTGATTAGATGCAGCTATTTTTTTTCTCATTTTCTTGTAACTTTTGTGAATAGCTGACTCCTCTGTTTCAGAACACAGATCACTGTTCTTTCACTCCAAACGAAGTACTGAAGTCCTGTCTTAAGCATAAGGTTGTTAAGCATTTTTTCCCATCCAACACGAGAGGCAGAGAGTGAATAACGCACTGGAAGTATCCATCTCTCTGTCTCTCTCTGTTAAACCAGGGAGGGATTTTTGTTGATGAGCTTAAATTACAGACCTCAATTTTGGATGCTTGCACTTCACTTTCCCCCGTTTCTGTCTTTCTTTCTTAATTACTTGATCTAGTTTTGTTACAATAATGCACTGACATCTCAGCTCTCATCACATTTCTATTACACTGTGGATCATCCATTTTCATTACAAGATTTCTTTGCCTTTCTCATCCTCTCTTTCTCATTACTAATAAATAGCCAAAAGGGTCAATCTTTTTCAAGAGGTTCACAGACATTGAGAAGATTCTTCTGTCTCTAACTAAGTTAATTTTGATGCGCTTAAAAACAAAATGTCCAAAGAAAACTATTCATAACTTAAGTATAAGCAGTTCTGAAAATTTTTCCTTAAATCCAGTTTTATGGAAGGGAGCATTTTTGGGAGTACTTTTGGCATTGATAGTTCTCAGAAAGAGAAAGCTAATGGTTTTCTTCTGAGCATAATATGTGGATAATTAAGATAATGTTTTTAGCAATCTGAAGTGTTTAACTGCCTTCATATAATATAAATCTTTTTTTTTGCACCCTTCATATATTTAATTTAACTATGCAACAAAACAGTAGAAAGACATATGATGGTTTACATAATTACACATCTACTTTCAACACTATATTTTTGAAAGTGTTTTTCAATTTTCACTTAGTAATTTTCTCCGTAACTGGGCAATTTAAGATTTGTTTTTCTTTTTCTTCCTCCCTGCTATATTAAATGTCTGTGTCTAAGCACAAAGCTCTTGCTTTCAGTTTGTATATATCTACAGAAACAGTGAGGCACAGAAAAATATGCATAACTGTATATGTTCTCTGTACAATATGCATACATATGTATTGATATGTGTACATACACAAGGGCATTTGCACATGAAAATTAGAAGGCATATGTGTTCATAAAGAAGTATTTAATCAACAGACCTTGGAAACACAATCACATAAAGCATTCTATTATTCTGAAGTCACTTTGGAGAGTGGTTATTAAAAAGGTTTTGATAAATTGACAAAAGCTTTGCTGGTATGAAAACAGTGGAGAGATTTGTTCTGATTAGTTTCTGAAGACTGTTGAGGTATAAACCATTTTGGGGGGCTGGGTGGTGCTTCTGATGTTATTTAGAATGAAGTTCAGGTAACAATGCTGGGTTCAAGATGTGTTATATTGGAGAAAGAGAGGAAAAATGACAGAAACAGCTCCAATTTAAAACACTGCTTTTACCTGTCAAATGTTTTGCTCAAGATCCAGGTGTACCTTGTGTACCTTGGTGCACTGTGGTTGCTGACTGCTGTTTATGAGAAGCTGATACAGGGCAAATCTGATTTGGCAGCTGGGCAAGGGCTAACGTGCATCACTCAGCTGCAAGCATTCAGCTGCAGAAAGGAAGGACCTTTCTGCACTCATGTTACAGTCATAGTTTCAGGTTGGGTCTCAATCTCTGTATGCATGCTCAAGGATGTGCAATGGAGAGAACTGTTGAGAAATGGCTACACAAAACTCTCAGTTTCCCTACATTACAGAAAATGCTTGAATACCAACCATTCTGCTGTTGTACCAGAGAACCTGACGTAGAGTATGAAAATCAGTGATAATATTTCCACCCATGCTTTCTAAAAGAAGAATATTTTGGATATTGTGTTATATTTTGTGTAAAGTGTCTGCACATTTTTTTCCTTGCAATCTGTCCAAAACCTGAATACCTTTAAGGTTTTAAAGTCATTAGTTGCTCTCTATTTCTTTTTCAACAACTAGCCAACACTCTCCATTGAAAAGCTGAACAGAAATTACTTTTTATTTGTGAAATTCTGTTTAGAGAACTGTTCTGACAGTGAGAAAACTCTTGCTGTGAAGTCCTTTTCTGAGCACTCAGACTTTTATCCTTAATGTACACACAGCAGCATTCCCGTGGATTACGTTGTCCACTGGAAGCACATGAAAGGAATTTCACGTGCTCAGATTTCTCTGAGTGCTTTCGTCATTGAAGTGGTAAGCTTCAAATTAAATATTTTTAAATAAAAATTTTGCATTTCTGAGCAAAGACAAAGAGTGGTACTGTGTGCTGTTAACTATTACCACCAAGCCTGTCTCAGAAGGGAGAGTGTTTTGTGTCTCTCAGATACTCACTTACATATAGCTTGCTGAAACTTCAGAGATTTTAGATCTTACGGGTAAACTGGACTTACAAACGGTTGAAAAATAGATGAGCAATTTTAGTGTAATTTTACCAGTTTCTGTAACATTCTGGTGCAAAGAATGCTAAAGCTGAACTCAGAATGATTTTTTGAGAATTTATATCATGTTCAGTACTTTCCCCTTACATAACTCAATTTATCCATAGCTCTCTGTGTACTTTTCAGAGACGAAAAGGAATCATTGTCACCGTTTCACAAACAGGTGATGTCTGAAAGCACGCAAAGAAGTGATTTCTCCCATGGTCACACCGAAAATCGTCAGCTAGGGCTGAGAGTAGAAGTTTTGGTCCCTGAATCTGTGTAGGCTTCAGGTGGACAATCACTGGTCTGTAAAAGCAGCCATAGCTACTTAGATTTAAAATTATTAACCCTCCTGCTGCAGTTCCTTTACTAAGAAAACATATACACAGCGTTCAACTGGAAACTGCAGAGCATGACAGTCAATGTGTTGCTATAATACTTGCTGTTATGAATTCATTAACTGATTAGCATTTATATAGCACACTTCATGTAGAAGCAACACATGGCATTATACACTTAAACTACATCACAATTAAACAGAAATTCTGCTAGAGAAGTCAAGATGAGACACCCAAAATAAACAGGAAAACTCAAAAAAACTGAATTTCTCATAGCTCTGAGGGAAGCAACTTATTAAAAAAATAAAATATTTAACAAAGGGCAACTGCAAGTCTCAGTTACTGGGACTGTGACTGATAGCTGATTCAGGGACGTAAGTAAAGATGAAAACAAGACGTGAATAGTATGCAAGTACTGTAAAAGCAATTATGCATTTGACAGCAAACCCATGTAGCATCTGCAGTTGCAGTGTGATAAGCTGATCTATGTAAGTGACCATTCCAGACACTGAGTTTTGTACAAACCAGGGACTTACACAATGAATGGTCAAAGAAGGTTGCAAACAAGAAGCAGCAATAATCCAACTGCAATGTTATAAAATGTGAACCAGGAGTTGTGCATCCCGCTGCGACAGAAATGATCTTAACCTACTAAATTCCTGAAACAGCTAAAATGAAGTCTGAACAGCACGGCTCAACATCAGCAGATTAGGAAATTAAAATTCCACTCCCAGCCAAATGTTGAGTGAAGAATCACTGTTGAGAGACTTATTGGACCTAGGGAATTAGGAAAAAAATGAACAAATATCCAAAGTTTAGTTTTTGACAAAAGCTATTCACAATGAGAAGATACATCATCAGAGACCAAAGTTATTTTAGTGACCTCACTATGAAATTATTGAGACTGTGTCTTCTTGAACTCTCAAAGAAACACAACAGTGAGATCTGTGGGACACTTGTTTCTGTGTCTGGAGCAGAAGTATGGTACCACGCAAAATTTCTCAAATGTTAGTCCAGTTGCATTGGCTGAGCTGTTTCTCCAGAAATATGATTCTCTGGGCTCTTGTAGTGTTTTATTTCTTATGAATAACTTTTGACTGATTCAGGTCTGCCTTTCCCACCAAATTCAGTCACCTCAGTTAACACAACACATATTAAAAAATAAAAAGAAAAAAAAGAAAAAGATTTGTCATACCATTTCCTTTATTCTGACAATTTGCAGGTCAACAGGCATCAAACTGACTGAGCAGGAAAAGAATAGACTCAGTCACCTGTGACCAAATATTTAGTGCACTTCCTCTTCTAATACCTTTCTTCAGGTCACCACTACATTTTTCTTGACTATACCCTGCTTTACTAAGAAAACATTATGGTCGTCTGGTGGACTGACTTGTTTAAGTTTTCTTCCCTATAAGACGAAATGATTATATATAATAAATAAGATGCTTCCCACTGGAACACAGAAAGCAATCAGAGTTGCTCAAGGGTTCCTGAAGTCTTTCCCCAGCTCCTCCAGAAGTGTAATAGAACAAGTTCTTCCCTTGGAAAGAAGGGGTACTGTTTGTGTTTAAGTCATGTTCCTTTGATCAAGTAGTGTATGATATTAACATTTAACCTAAGGTTAGAAACAGATTACCTTGACCATCAACACTATCCATTTAATCAAAGACATGTTCTTGCTCTGGAAGAGACAAAGGAAAGTTGGCAGAAGAAAGTGGCCTTAAGTAGTGCTTAGGTGACGTGATCATGCATGGAAAACAGGACTTAGGGTACTTTATCCTGGAAGACCACCAAGAACCACCAGAGACCCCCAGAAGGAGGAAGACATGTGTCAAAGGGTCTGAAAAGGAGCCAAGAAGAATGACGGCACATAGTAGCACAATGCATGTAGATTAGAATTAATATGTATTAGATAGATAGAATATGCATTAATTTAGTGTATAAATGTAACAAAAAACCCGGCATTGGGTGTGCGTGATTTGTGGAAAATCCACCAAGCACCCAGGCCTGAATAAAGCAGTAGCTCTCCTGAGTGTGTGAGGATTGGCTTATTGCACACTGCGTAAAGAATCTGCTTTTCGGACAACGGACAACAGAAGGAGGTCTGACTTTGGTACATCGGGCTTATTTGAAGCACAAGCTGAAAGCAAAATTTTTATCATAAGAAGAGTGGAATTTACATTAAAGGCCAGGGTAATTGTAACAACAATTAGGAATAAGTTTAAGGAATAGTTTTCCAGCATCAGGAAGTCCTTTGTTTTGATTCAGCCATAAGTAAAGTGAACCATGAACTACAAGGAATAACAAGGGACACAGGTTAATGAGAATGTATTAGAAGGAAGAAAACAGGAAATTCCTATGTATCCTTTGAGATTTCTAATTTTTAGAAATTTAAGGAAGATAAAATGCATTTACTCAAGTTATTATTTACCACAATAATCCAGCTGGCAATCTTGCTTTTCTGAAAGCACCATGAGATGGTTCTTGTAGTGTTTCTCCTACAGGAGCCCACAGAACTGTACCGAGCAACAATGTTTATTTCTTCAGCACTGTCCTCCCTTCTGTGTGGCTGTGGTGGTTGTTCTGAAGGAAAGATTGGAGATTCTCCGTGTTCTCTGGGACCAAAATGTTTAGAAAACCTTGCAGTACCAGATATGATTCTGACAGCAATGTGACTAAACCTAAAGCTATGAGAAGTTCTTGATCCTGTGAGTGCTAAGTTTTCAGACTTAGAAATAAAAGGTATTAAAGGATACGTTGCTTAACAAGATTACTTATTCAAAGTACAAAACAAACTTTTAGTTAACCATGTTTGGACAGAAAGCTGAGAACACCTTTTTCAGAAAAGAAGAGTTCTTCAAGAGTTTTGCTTTCTTTTCAGTCAAGAAAATTTACATTTACAAAAGATTGTCAAAAAATGTAAATAGAGGAAAAAAAACTGAAAAACTCTCAAAACCAAGCAGGTATTATTCAGAAAATAAATCACCAGCCAACCTGATTAGAAACATAGCAGGCTCTTGATTGACTGGTATTAGTGACAATAGAACACAGGAGTTCTTTTCCTCTTTTTTTTTTTTCCTTTTATATTTCAAAATAAACAAACTGTTATCAGCAGGCAAGAGTGCAAGCCAAAGCTATAGCTGGTGTCCCTCAGAAGCTGAAGATAGTCCACGGTGTTGCAGTTCAAATACTAAATGAAACTTTCCACTTGGATGTCATGGATCACATATGTCCCATATATCACATCCCATACCTCATGTTCTTCTGACTGAACGAGTTGCCTGTGGGATTTTGCAAATGTGGCTTTTATCTTCTAGCATTATAAATTTTGGGGGCTGTGGTCACCTAAGATATCTGCTCTTTCCTCAGCTTGTACTCAGCTGAGATCCTGCACGGTCTTGACACATCAGAGAAAAAAAGCAATAGGAAGTTCCCAGTGTATCCAACCTCACTCTCTAACCCTGTGCCACAATCCAGGAAAGCCGCACAAATGCTGCAGTGGGGATTTCTTTCCTGGGGCACTGGCACAAGAATGACACTGTGGAAATGTGAGAAAGCTTAAAGTATTTGACCAAAATGAAATTATAGCTGTATCAGTGGTCAGCAATAAATTTGAGCAGCCTAGTGTAAATGTTGACAGCTATAAGTTACACATGAATGGCTAAGCCGTACCAGGGGATTGGATGAAACAAAAATTGGAATAAATAAATATCTCAGAGAAAAGCAGGGGGAAAAAAAGGGGCGGGGGGAG
>Ga0065711_1043041_pt1 | contig 14978 bp, 9 predicted proteins | sample Hoacrofraction12_FD_59098 | JGI IMG/M metagenome (GOLD analysis project Ga0065711, IMG submission 59098) | Hoatzin crop microbial communities from Cojedes, Venezuela - Epithelial fraction 12 v2 (version 2) | ecosystem: Host-associated > Birds > Digestive system > Esophagus > Crop | place... | reverse complement strand
AACACTGGAGCGGGTTGCCCAGAGAGGTAGTGGAGGCCCCATCCCTGGAAACATTCAAGACCAGGTTGGACAGGGCTCTGAGCAACCTGATCTAGTTAGCGGTGTCCCTGCTCGCTGTGGGGAGGTTGGACTACATGACCTCTAGGGGTCCCTTCCGACCCAAAACTTTCTATGATTCTATGATTTTTGAAAGATTAAACAAGTGCACGTAGATCTGAACTCCCACCATGTACTATAACTAGACTTTCAGAAATGGCTAGTGATATGGCTTTATTTTATGAGATGGTTTGTCTGGGGGAGTCCTAAAAGGTCCTTGACTTTCTGAGACTGGCCTAGTCAGCTTTTCCTGAAAACAAACTTCTACTAATGCTGTCACTACATTTTTAAAATCTCAGCCAATTTGCAGGTGCATGAACATAGCAACAGACACAAACACATAGATACAGACATATGTATTTCACATATACTATATACAGAATACAGAACAGGAGGTGCTAGTCTTTTCTTGAACAAGGCATACAGTTCTCGGTGCCTCGAGTATATATTTTTCATTTAACTACAAAAAAAAATTAGGGTCTGTTTCTGACTGAGGAGTATAGAACATGCTCCATTTTATACAATATATACGCTCGCCTATCAGCTGACTATTTCTCTAAAACATCAAAATAATTAGAACATGTCTTTCTTCTCTCTTTTTTTTTTTTAAACTGAAGTAAGAGCTTTATTTTTATGGAATGATTCACTTTCCACAACTGTTATTACTTCTTCAGCCTACTCTGAGTTTGCAATAGTGACTGAAATGTTCTCAGACAAGCAGATGGGAAAATGGCCTGTAAATCTTTATTCTTATAAACGGTTTGTAAAACTTTGAATGTTGAAAGGTAGGAGTAGTTCCAATAAATCTCAACAATGCTGATTCAAAGGTTTAACACATTGCTTAAATCCCTTGATTAACCCAGCTTCTCAATATTTGACATGAATCAATAACTCTGAGATGTCTTTGCTGTTCTCTAGCTTGTAAATATTTATGCAACCAGTCCCATGAATTATGACATTTAATCCTGTTGAAGTAATTCTTTGTATGCTGCATCTGAAGAGATGTAAAGTATAATAGTTCCAGTGATGCTAGTTAAATAATTGGCACTAAGGATGAAATCTGCTGCATTGCTTTTGTCAATAACCAGGATTTGTACCATGTAAGTGTGAGTGAATGGAAAGCAAAATCCACCTTCTGTCGCAAATCTTGGGCCAGCTGCTGTGAATGCAGATTTCCTGATCCTGGCTTCTGCCTAGGCCTGTAGCTCATCTTTAACAGCAGCCTTTTGTTCCAGTTAAATGATGTATTGAGAGCTAGATCAAGGCAAACAGTGAAAAGATGGCACCTCTATTAGCTTGTTCTCAGCCTTCCCTTTCTGGGGTATACTATAATGAACAGTATCATTCCCTGTGCACTCCAGGTAACAGGAAGATGCTCTGCCCAGAGTTTCCAGGACCTGGGAAAGCCTTCTGTAGGCATCTCAGTTCAGAAGGGTTGTACCAGCCCTCCAGACTGTGGCTGGGATTCCTGCTAAGATACAAGATTTGCAGCAGGTTTGTATTTAAATGGTTTAGCTTACGAAGCACAGTGGTATGCTTGTTCCTAAGACACCGCACTTTTTGTCATTGTTTACTGGTTCAGTCTGATTCATCTGTGGATTCTGCCAGGTTTTGCAGTTGTACTTGCTGCCTCCAGGTATTCCAGAAGTAGAAGGGGTTGGGGAATAACGAGGAAGCAGAGAAAGATCCCGGTGGCACAAGATACTCAGAGTTGGCCAGCAAGAAATTGGAAGTGGATCTTCCTTCAGATATGGTCCATTCTCATGCAAAATTGGACCTTTCTGTGCTTCTAGGATGGATTCCTATCCTATAAGAGAGCCTACAATAGCATGCTTATCAGCTCTCCTATGAACAGATGAGAGAAAAGGAGTGCCCAGTTCTCAAATGCATAATGAAGGCCTTCTTTCTGTGGAATTTTTCAGACTGTAATCAAAAGTAAAATACTTTTCTACATGTTCTTTTAAAATTGTTCTCTAGCTTATATGCATCCTGCCTGTTAAAAAGTGGAGAAATAGATTGCACTCTGTGTTATGTATTTAGAAGTATTTTAGTTTCTATTTGCTTTATTATGCCAAACCCCTTAAGAACCCTTCAGTATATGAAAAGGTCTTCATGCAGAAGCACTACAGTGGTGCTGTGCTGCTGTAGCCCAGTTTGACCACTGCATAATCCAAGCATTGAGATGTATGTTCAAAATGACAGTGCATGACAGAAAGGGTGATGCAGGAAGTCAATGAAATTACTGTAAGTTTTCCTGAGTGTATGCTTATGCAGCCCTTATGAGGTGTTTTTGCCTATATATCCACAAATATATATAATTCTGGTTGGGACAAATCCAGATGATTGCATTTGGGTTGCTAATGGATTCTTCTTGAGCTTTGTCTCCATGTTATATTATATTGCTTGTCTTATTGACTATATCTCCCCTCCCAAGCTAAGACTGACTAGGATCTGGAGAATGTCACTTACATTTAGGGATCTGCTCTGAGGTACTTTGGAAGAAAAAAATTATGTTTATGCACAAAGGTTTGCATTTTCAGCCAAACCTGTTTGAAGGCCCAAGTGATTTGAAGAGGATTTGGTCCAGTTGGAAATCAGGCTAGAGGTGGTATATCAAAATACTAATTAAAACTTTCAGAGCTGAAAATATAAAATTAATTGTCTTGCTTAATAAAAAGTAAAATTTTTTATTTCACTCTGGCCAATTAATGTTAGTCTTTAGATAGCAAGTTGACAAGTACATAATTAGCAATAGGACAAATTTGAAGAGGAGCCTTATGTGCATAGACAGATATGCTCAGCCAACCAAAGTTCCTAAAGGTTCAGCTGCCAGTCTGGAGATGTAACCACTGGTGTCTAAAATAGAAGACATGGATGGTTTTGGGTTTGTTTTTTTTTTTCTCTTTCTGCATTGTGTGGTTTACCACAAACACAAACAAAAAAAGGCCACAGGTAATGGTCATAATCATGGAGTGCTTGAAGGGCATATGCCTTCACTCGCCACAAAGTGAAGCTATGTCAAAGATGCGTTGCTTCAGCTACGAAACACACATGCTGGAATTACTACATACCTAGCAGCTGTGAGGATCGAGTGATCTGATCAATCCTTTCTGTATCTCTTTTTAACAATAATTATTTGTACTTATAAGAAGGAATAACATTTTGTCATCCACATCTGAGGAATAGCTTTTTTTTTTTTTTCCTGCCTTTGATGCACAGCAGAACTCAGAATTCTTACTGCAAAAAAAGGCCAGAGAGCAGATGAAGCGAAATGACAGATTCAGGTAAAACATGAGCAGCCAGCTCACAACAAGCAAGTTCAGTGCGTGACAATCTTCCTGCTCTTCCCTAGGGACCAGGCAGTACCGTTGAAGAAGGAGCAGATGGAAAGAGCTGCCAACAGATGTGTACTGGAAAGGATTCAAGCCACGGTACTTGCTAGAACTGGGGAGTTTGTGGTGGCCGGAGCCTACCCAATGACAGGTACCTAAGATTTTGAACCAGACAGCTATCAATCAGTTCTTAGCTATGAGAACCAGAAAAAAAACTATTGTGGAACAAAAGACATGTACAGGACATTCTCTGAACAAGCCACCAGAGCTTATTACTCAGAGAAGTCCTACAGTGAAAGGAATCTTTAAGCTGTGGTTGCTCATAGCACTAAAGATAAAAGACTACTGCTAATGTATTTTTCGTGAATGCGTCTATCCCATAATTCATTCACTCAAAATGGTGGTTTCTCTTGACCTTGGGCTAAAATTTAACAAGTGGAGAAAAGATAAATTTAGGAAATCCAGTGACGCAATGCTGATACTTTCATGCCTTCTTGCATATTTTCTAGCATAATATGAAGAATAATAAATGGCAAAAACTAAACTGTCCTTGGCAAACAAACAAACAAAATAGCACCCTGTGATATATTTACCTTTGCTTCCCCTCACCACACACACCACAGAGCTTGAAATATTAACCCAGTTTGTTAATTTATTTCTTCCAGAGTTGCCCTGGCCATTGGATTTAACATCTCTCTTGGAAGTACTTCAAACCAAATGGCTGGCTCCATCTCTAGCTTTGTTAATTAGGCACATTACTTTGTTGCTTTTTTCATATCGTTTAATGTAATTGGCATTTGTGAAGCTTTTGAAAGGCATGTTTGGGACTACATTTTGTGCAGCTGGCTTTAAACTTCAAGCTGCTTGAAGTATTTAGTTCTGTAGAGGACAGCCTTTGAGAGCGTAGAGCATGTATGCTCAGCACATACTGTGCTTCCTTTCCAAAGGGAACGAAGTGACCAGTACGACAGATGTTCCTCCCTGCATGCATTTGTATTTCTATGGTATTATATTTGTAACGGGAACATTACGTGCCCTGTTTGAGGAATGGAACTCCCTCTATAAGCTGGTGTATAAATGCTTTGCTCTAAGGTGGTCTTCATCCTAACCATCGTTAGGCAACGGATACCTTGCCACATAGGCACAAAAGCCCGTGGTTTTTCAGATAGCAGTGCAGCTTGGCAAGCCATGAATTTGGACTTCTTGTGGCAATTCCAACAGGTAAGTGCGCCAATACTGTGTCAGCTGCCAATAACATTGATGAATTTACACTACGTAGGAATTCAGCTCATTAATTTCAGTTGTCTTCGTGTGAAATGATACTCTGCACCTGAACTGTGGAAGAGTTAGGTGTAAAAGCTTAGGGAAAAAAAAAGTATGAACTAAGCAAATTATGTGGCAGTCCTCTTTTTCATAGAAATGCTGCCCTCCAGTGGTCTGATAAAAAAGCGTACATATTACTTGACTGCAAGAATACAGTTTCCCCTTACCCTGCTGCAAGTAGCAATCAAATGTACCTTTTAGTATCACAGGCACATGGATTGTCTGTGCTCCAGCCTCAGGAAACCCAAAGGTGGCATAAGACCAAGTAAAGACATTCGTAACAAAAAGGTATTGCTTTACCAATACAGGCCCACTGACTCTCTTCTGTAAACAGCTGACTAAAAATAAAAGCCTTCCTCGCAAATGGCAGGATTGTACTAGTCTGCCCCACAGTGACAATCGAAACCTCTAACTTCAGACAGAACCACATGTAAGAAAATGGTCACCAGCTGGACAAAACGGGTCTCACAGGACATTTTTTCCCAAATGTGACAGATTGTCACTGAAGAAAACCATCCCGGTCCGACAGTCAGTCAGACACAGAGTTCTGCACGCAGCGGTGGTCAGTGAACCATGGGGATCCTTCCATCCTCACAGAGCATGAATCCCAAGCCACAGACAAAATACGGTTCTCCAGGTTTTATCTTTCAGTCATGGCAGCCAAGTGCATTTGTTTTAGGGTGCAGAAGTAAAGCACCAATGTGAAAGAAAGGGACATTGTATGGCCAAAGTAAAAGGCAGATGATCTTTAGGTATGTCGCCTCTACACTTGCTTACCTTTCCCTTGCGTGGCTTCAAATGGGCTTTCCAAATGTGCAAGACTGTTTCTCAGCTTGCCCTGTTCTACAGCTGCCTGTTAGATGTGGGTTACTGTGCATGCTGAGATGATTTGTGCCCCACTGAGGGACCTGGCCACCAGAGAGTTGCACCATGGTCCTGCTGTCATCTGCTGTTCCTGTGCATCTGCCCCACCTTCCCCCCGGGACCATTGCTCGCAGCACAGGCCATACAATGTTTTCAAAGACCTTCCATTTTCTTTGTCCTTTCATCTTTCTTTTTTTACTTAAAACGAAGAAAAATAGAGTAGTACCCCAAAATTTGTGCAGTAGTGAAAAAAAGCCCTTACTATTCCTACAGTTTTTCTCTCTGTTTCTGTAGAAGGCTCTTGGTGTGGAAGAGCTTGGCTTTTCCAACACATTTTTCCTGCTGTTCCTAGTGTATGGGGCTCCAGGTGCTGACTGAAGACCGTGAATATTTTTGCTGTTTCCCCACCAACAAATTTTCTGTTATGGAGCGATGAGAAAACAGAACATCGAATTCACCAAGAAACGATGTCAAAAGAAATGCGATTTACGGCTTATCCAGCAGATGTTGCTGTTGGACCAAAAACCGGCTCAAGGTCAGTTCAGGTGGGATGGGGAGGACTCTATGTCAGGTGTCAACGGTTTCAGGGTTTTATCCAGCACATCCAGGTCTGGTCCCCTGAGTTTGGAAGATCCGCTTTTACAGCCATGGACTTGCAACACTAGTGACTGCGCTGAGACACAGACCTCTGAGTGAATCTGCCTCCGAGCAAAAAAACACCACCACCCCAACCACAATCACAACCTCCCTCAATCTTCTGATTAAGTGGGTTATGGTCTGTCAGAGTTTTTAATAATTTTTTTTATAAATAGTGGAAAGCTTCACTTCATATACGGTATTTGCCTCACTATTGAGGAATGTGGGGTTCTTCACTGAGTCTTACATAAAATAGCACGCTTGTTGATGTTGCTAAGATGCTTGCAGAAGACAAAAATTATTGACATTTTAGAAAGAAAATGTGAGTTTAGTGCCATGCTGACTGTATTATTGGGAAAACCCTGAGGTTTTCTGTCACCTGGTGGTTACAGGATAGGTCAGTTTTCACTACTAAGCTTACAATGTTAAGGTCTTTATTCAGAAGTGTCTGTGTATGCAAAAGGTAGATTTCTGGGTCCACAGGGAAATTTCTGGATTCCTTCTACTGGCCCAGGTGGCTTTATGCCAGACATGTTCCTCATTCCTAGTGGGACCTGTGTGGGAAAGGACTATCTGAAGGCTCTTGTGTATTACTCTAGGGACCATCCTTTCCCTCACTAATGCTGAATTCTCAAATACTGAGAGGAGAGCCACTGGTCTCCACTTAATGACATTCCCAGTTGTGCAACAAGCCTTTTGAGAAGGGAGCTTGCTGCATAGATCAAGGAAAGTCATGGCTGTTCAACAGATTTACTGGAAAACAAGTCATTTGACAGGCTCAGGGAGGGTGAGCTGAGAAGCATTAGTAAATAGTGCTTAATGAGGTTCTCGGGTACGCCTCATGAGATAATCTCCGGGACATTTGGCATGTGGGCCTATTATCCATCCCACACGCTGAATGCAGATCATCTTGTCAAAGATTTGCACGCTGACTGTGTGAAGGCCATTTTACCTGCTGTTAGCGAAGTCAAGACTGCCGTGTGCAAGTTATGCAAAATGACCTCATGCCATCCCCTGCTATCACAGGCTCTGTGTCAGGCCCGCATTTTGCAAATGTTGTAGACTTTCAGCATTATTATGGTCATAGTTTCTCGTTTGTATTTTAAGATCAGGCGAGTGGTAAAGCCTGCCAGCTTGTTCAGTGGGGTTGTGCTCAGGGCATCGGCGTATCCAGAGGGGCTGCGATAGGAATGGGTCAGTGACCAGAGCACAAGCACAGGGGCACGGCAGGGAGTTTGCATCGTGGCTTTGCACCGCTACGTCAACACTATCCCAGACAGCGTTACGTGCTGTGGCTTGAGATTTTTCTCACTGAAGTTGGGAGTTTGGCCACTGATTTCAAGGAACAAATTAATAATTTTTACACCAAAGGGAAGTACTAATTTCTTCTCATTAATGTTTGGGTGGCATGAGGTACAAACGTTTGCTTGTCTGTTCGCTCTTGGGTATTGTTCTTCTGAAGATGATAACACCATTTTTATGAGTAAAATGAGCAGGTTTTGCCCTTTCCACAGTTTGACCCTTTCAAATATCTCTGCAAAATACAAGCTGTAAAATGAAAACTGTTTTTCCTTCCACATTCAGTGGGGTTTTGTAAGGTCTTTATCTTGTGTTTAAAATGACAAGTCATATCTGAAGGCTCTTGTGTATTACTCTAGGGACAAGTCATTTTAAAAGAGCAGCATCTGGTGCAAAGCAATGTCAAACTTAATATTTCTTTAATACTTTTGGATACAGATGATAAAATATTTTAAAAGAAAGAATATATCAAGAATAGTTCATATATTTTTTTACCTAAAACTGAATTTTTAGTATGTGAAAAAATTCTGTAGCACCTTCAATGATAATGTGGGAAATGGTGTATGACATTGTTATTTTTAAAAAAACAGCAACTTTATTGCACTTTTTTGTTGTGAAATATTGAAAGTAGAAGGATCCTCTTCATTCTCATATTTGCAAGTGACCTGATGAAGTTTAAAATCAAAGCACTTAGCGTAGATAAGTGAGGTATAAATTTATTCCTCTTGGCTTTTTCCATAGCAATAGTTTAAGTTAAACCAATGATACTGGTTTTGTCGTGCCGCCCCAGTGGGGCTTTCTTAAGTTACCAAAGGAAATCAAACGTACCTAAGACACACACTTATTTTTATGTTCAAAGACAGCTACTTTCCCTTAATTATTTGTAGCTGTATGACTTTCCCTTTGGTGGTAGCATTCCATAGGAAACATCAGACAATTCTAATATCTTTAGTGGAAAGCTCTGAACCCATGTTCAGGCAGGTCTGTGCTGTCCTGCCGAGGCAGCTCAGGGAGAGGAAGGGTTTGGTTTGCAGCCACCCCCATTTTCTCTCGGGCTCTCCATGTCAGTACAGTCTGTGGGATTCAGATTTTTTAAAATCAAACAGCATTTCTTTAGGTGCCCTGTCCTGCAGAGTATTGATCTGGAACCTGTGTGGTGTAAGCCGATGATTTCAGGCTGTTGGTGTGTGTTTGTAGCCCATGCTGGAGCGTTTCTGTAGACCAAGCCAGACTGCGGTTTGTCTTGCAGGATCAGCCCTAAATGCCTAAATACACCTTTGGGAGCCAAATTTAAGAACCAAAGCCTATAAATGTTGGATCCGTCTTGTATCTGTTCCTCAGCTCTGCTTACGCTCCCTGCCACTATCGGAACTGAACTAGAGCTCTGAGTCCAAGTATTTCCAGCTTTGAAATATGTGCACATAGACTGGGATATACTCTGTCAGTAACATGCCGTCCTCTTGATGCACAGAGGAGTTGAGTAACTTCAGGCATTTGTTTCGAATATATTTACCTTAGAAATAGGAAGAAATTTCACAGGGAACACATTTTACTTATTTAAGTTCAAAAATAAATATAGATGTAACCTAAATGTGTATTTATCAGCACTGACGCCCTTTGGCCTTACTCCAGTGCACTTTTCTCACTGACATCAATGGGAAAAAGATGGGCTCTGCATAGGAAATCTGTGAATGTTTTTTTCTTCTTCATCCATCCATCTATTTTGGGATGTGCTAAATGCTTGTTCTCTGTTGTAACATTAACATCAGCATGTGGAAAGTTGGGTTGCTAAAATAAATCAGTGAAATGCAATATACATGACTTCACATGGAACTGCACGTACATTGTCGAGCACAAGCGCGCCGTGTCCAGTGTGCCGTGCCAGCTTTGCAGCCAGGTAAAACCTATTGTGTGCTGCAGAAGTGGGGTGCTGTAGTGAGACAGGCACGAACTTTGTGCTGCCAGTACGTACAGAGTCTCTGTAGTGCCTGAGCTGGCAAAATGCTTCTTGGTTGCCAGTTACAGGACAGCAAAATTAATACTTGTACCAGCCTCAGAGCATGGGGATGACAAGGTCTATAGTATTTCACAAAAGCATCTTTTGATCTTTTGTGTTGTGGGCCTGATGGAGTGTTTGCTGGAGGCAATGAAAATTTTATTGTTGATGTGCGAGGCATTGATTTGTGAGGCTCTGTCTCACTTCAGTTTTTCTAAGTTAGTGATATAGGCTGCAAACTAACCTGGGGCATTTTTCTGACCTTATGAGAGACCCTCCTGATTCATGCCAGTATGAAATAACATGTTCTCAAGTTCATTTAATTTTTCTTTTTAATGGAAAAATGAAAGGGGTAAGATCAGCCTTTATAGGCTGGATTGTTTTCTGCCCACAGTGAAATCAATGGGAGACCTTCACAAAGCTGGACTTCAATGAAGGTGTTGAGGAACCCCCTCTGATCCATGGGAGACTGGCCTACTCTGTGGAGTGGTCCTGTGCCTTGACGCCAATTTATCATTCACCATGATCACAAGCGCAGGGACGAGGAAGGAATCCCCATGGCTGCTGCCTTCCCTGCCCCTCTGGCTTTGGCTAAGACGGCGAGCTTGGTGCATGCCTCTGACCCAGGAGCAAGCAGAAGCGTTTGTTCTGCTCGGCACAAGGCCGCTCACTCCTCTACATGGAGCACGGATCTTCAGGACCCCCACAACTAAAGGAGGGGGAGATGTTCCCATGGAATTAGCTGTTCCCTCTTTCTCCTGCGTAGGAGGTAAGAGCTACCCATTTTCCCTCTTTAATAGCCAGCTAAGAAAGAATACGACGACTGATCTGTCATCAAAGTATTTGGAGCTGATAACGATATCGGCGTTGGTTTTTGGGTGAGGTTTTTTAATTTTTTTTTACTGTGATGTTTAAACAAAATCCATAAATCACAGGGATATGACAAGAAATGGATTGCTTCACATTGACTATAGCTGCTGGTTATTCTTGTTCAAATGTACAGAAATGCCCTAATGGTTACTTACCAATGACAACCTGCTCAGGGCTTAATGTTCCTCAGTTTCGTGACAAGCCTGCAAGGGTACACACATATACTGAATGAAACATAGCCCACTGGTTATTTTTAGAGAGGCTCTAAACAAGAAGTAAATCCATGGAGTAGTACTGCCAGAGATGCGTAAAGTTCAAATCCAAATTAAAACTGCCTATCTTTGGCTTAAATTCCAACCTGAACTTGAGGAAAACTGTGATCTATACCTTGAAGGCAAAAAATCCTTTGCAATTATTTTCTGACACCTGAGAATATACAAACATGGTATAAACACTTGAAAACTAGAACTTGGATGAACATTTGGCCAAGAACATAGTACCTGGTCTTATGAGACAGTGTTGTATGACTTCAAGTTATGGTAGCTGCACTGGAATTTGGAGAGTCTGATTTATTGTGATTCCTAGTTCTAACACATCTTTGTAAGATCACGTCCTATAATGTCATAGTAAACTTTGGGGGGAGGAAGGGAAACATGCTTGTTTACCTTACAGATCTCTTTAATAATGACCTCTGATGTGCAAGAATTCGTTTAGATATCACTAAGATACAATATGAAGAAAGCAGACCCCTTTTCAGCAATATATTTACGCCAAGTAGTTGGAAGTAGTGTGACTGAAGCATGTTCTTGATGTCTTTGCTGAATCAGAGCCTGTATCTTCTTCGTGCCAAGGCAGCGATCTTAATACCACTCCTGAACGCACTAGTAATTCTAGAAGCCCTAATGAAAGTCAAGATAACACCACAGATTTTATAAATAAGGGTCTTTATTTAGAATACTGTTGAAAACATTCTTCGCAACCACATTGTATAAATATATAAAGTTAAAAGTTTGACACAACAAACCAAGCAATATTAAATATTTTTAAATTTTTTTCCTCCTTTTTGTTTTTAATTTTTTTCTTTCTTTTTCCTCTTTTTCCCTTTTTTTTGCAAAGCAACTCTTATTTACAGTTATACAAAAAGTTTTATAAAAAATGGTCCACAACCTTATTTTGGCCAGAACAGGAGTAATAGGAAGGATCGGTCATGCCACTCCTGTTGCAGATTTCTATTCTCCTCCACATTCAACAGCCAGGTTCCTATTCCCCAAGCCCAGATTAAATGTTGGCCATTTCAAGGTATACAATTTTATATCTAGACATATTAAATAACTTTAGTTTAACAACCAATAAATAACTAGGTGGATTTTGAAGTAATACAGGTTTGAAAAGTTATATATTTGAAGGAATTTTGAGTGATATTTTAGAACTGGAAGAAGTCTTAAGAAGTCTTTTCAGTCTTAGAAGGCAGGTCTCGGAGCTTGGCTGAATGGAGCAATTTGTCTTCAGTGCAGTCCAGCTGGACCTGCCTTCATAGCACTTGGTAGATAGGGTTGCTGCTGCTGCTGCTGTTATCCTGGGGAAGTGGGGCGCAGTTGGTGGGGGAAGGAATTTGGGCTCCGTTGTCATTCAGACTCACTCCTTCTGGAGGGGAACAAGGACTCCCTTCAGCAACAGTTTCCACTGGTGGCAGTACAGGACATGTGGAGTTATCTGTGGAAATCCTCTCTACAATGCTCGAGAGGCAATCGAGGCTGGAAACAACAGAACTCTTCCCATGCTTTGGATCTGAAAAACAGACAAAGAGGTGCTCAGTTTATCCAGCTTCACATTAGTAGATGCAGTTCTTTCACAAAACCCCAGGGAGTGGCTGACAGTATGCATCTGTGAGCATGTAAAGATACAGAGGAAATGAATACTGGTGAAGGATGCCAATTATCAGAAAACGGAGACTGTAATTGCAAAACGGAAGAGAGACCCAACCAAAGTACACTAGTTTTGGGGCAGGGTGGATCCAGGGCTTCATTCAGTCCACACAGAAAGGGAAGATTTGAAATCAATCAGCGATTTCTCTAGTTTGGATCAGTGATAGAGTTAGAAGGGTCTTCATGCAAAACATGGTTAAACACTGCAAATTAGTTGCAGGGAGGAGTATATTTTTATGCAAGTGTTGTATTTGCAAATATAGGAAATGTAGCCACAACATATTCCCGTATTTGCAAATACATCTAGAGGAAATCCAGTGCTTTTACTGGCATCAACGGCTCGCTGGCTGAAAAGGCAGGTTCCTCTTTCAGCCTCAGCTAAACAACTGGAGACAGAGCAGGCACGAGGAATTCTGCTGCGCTGACTGCCTCCATCTCCGTGTTTCACGCAGCCGCTGCGGCACATACTCACCATTTGGTGATTCGGTGTAGTAGCTGCTGTCGTAGCTGTTTCTTCTGTGAGAGCTGCAAGGAGGCCCGCTGTACTCCATCTGCAAAGGAGAGCAATCTGAGTGAGGTTGCTGGTTGGGGACAGCATTTACTGAAATCCCAGTAACCATCCAATCTCGTATTTCAGTCCCTAGTCTGTGCCATCATTCCAGTCCTGGCTGAAGTGCCACCAAGCTGTAGCTTCTTTCAATAAGGCAGAACTTCACTTGGCTAGAAGGGGATTCACCCCAAAATACTTTACGTGGGACAGCTGTTCTAAGGGAAAAATACCATTGTCGCATGGAATGCTGTAACATTACACACGAGATGAGGTTTTCCAGCATTCTGATCAGATACTGCCCTACATGTATCTTCAATTTACAACAGGGAGACCAAGAGGGGAATGAGTCTTTTTAGGATTTCATTTTTGAAGGTTTTTCCAAACGTGTTCCTCTTAAAAAGCCTTTAGTCTACCTTTGTCCCTTTTTATTCCCTTTAGTTTCTCTTCCTGTTTCCATTTTGTACAGAAAAAGCCCCAAAACATTGACAATTGTATTTGTTTCCAACACTTTAATCCACAATGAAATTACTCTTTCTAAGAAAAAGGCTGTATTTTGAGGAGGGATCATTTGTGTGAATCTTCTTTCCAATCTGCCAACTATCTCAATCACAGATACTCAATTCAGTAACGATTAACCCTTCCAGAGCACAGAAAAAATTTCAGGTCTTAACATGCTGTCAAGATCCCGTCCCAGACAGCCGTCCTGCACTCCGGTCACCACGTCCCACCACCCCAGAGCCCAAGCCTACAGTCCCAGTGAAAAGACGTGGCCATGAGACACCTTATCTGGCTCCCGCCCTTCTTCTCCCCTCCCCGTAACGTACAAGCAGGACTGAAAGCCTGGGGTCTCCTTCCTGTTGCTGGTAAATGTCTACGGAAGGGATGAAACAAGAGGAGAAATGGAGAACCTTTTTCTTAAGGGTCAAGAAAAACAACTCCTGTTGCTCAGACCCTCCCCCTGTTATCATGACGAACGGCAGAAAGCAAAACCCAGACTCTTATCAGTGTCCCTGTAGCTACCATGACCAAGGGGGATGTTCCTCTCTGCTGTCCTTAGAGGACTCAAAGGCAATGATACAGCAGAAGATGGAAACAGGCACCCCGGGAGCGACGGGAGCGCAGGCAGGGCCCAGAGCTCACCATGTGCCCATGCCAGGCCGCCTCCCGAAGCGCTCCCCCAGCAGCTCTTCCATGAGACACGGGGGGACCTGCTTAACTTCTCATCCCAGGGAAAAAAGCGTGCAAGAAATTTTTCTTCTTTCCCAGAGATCCTGGCATGTGGGGACCCCACCTCCCTTTGCCACTGGAGCTCAAGGGACGAGCAGGGGCTCTGTCTTCTGCCTTGGGAGGTATGGGCACCTCAGAGGCAGGGTGTCCTCCCCGGGTCACTCACCATGCCATCGGAGCAGTTGGAGCGGGGGCTGGAGGCATCTGACTCCCCACTGTAGTGCTCCAGCACGGGGTAGTAAGCGTCCTCCTGCTCCCGCAGCAGCGCCTGCAGGCTCTCGATGTAGCGGATGGCGTTGCGCAGGATCTCCACCTTGGGCAGGCGCTGGTTGGGATTGGTGGAGGTGCAGCGCTTGAGGGTCTCGAAGGCCTCGTTGACCTTGCTGAGCCGCCGCCGCTCCCTCATGGTGGCGGCCTTACGGCGGTCGGCGTTGGTGGTCTTCCTCTTGCAAGCCTTGCAGGCCCACAGCAGGCAGCGACCGGCCTGGTGGTGCCCGCTAGGCGCCCGGACGTGCTCCTCCTCATGCGGGTGCCCGTGGTGGTGCCCATGGTGGTGCGGGTGCTCCTCGGGCTTCAGCAGGCCCCCGACATGCACCAGCCGAGGGTCCAGGTCCTCGAAGAAGTGCATGTCCGACGTGTTGAAGCACGGGTCATCGTAGAAGTCGTCGGCGGCCGCAAAGGAGCAGAGGGAGCCCTCCGTCATCTCCATGGGGCCCAGTAAGTCCATGGGGGCGGCGGCGGGGTGGGCGAGGGGAGCAGCGGAAAGGGGCTGCGACCGGGCCGCGGAGCGGCAGCCCCCGGCCAGGCGGGTGCGCGGAGCGGGCGCCCTCGCACCCTCTCCCGGGCGAGGCCACCAGCAC
>Ga0065711_1043040_pt1 | contig 14979 bp, 10 predicted proteins | sample Hoacrofraction12_FD_59098 | JGI IMG/M metagenome (GOLD analysis project Ga0065711, IMG submission 59098) | Hoatzin crop microbial communities from Cojedes, Venezuela - Epithelial fraction 12 v2 (version 2) | ecosystem: Host-associated > Birds > Digestive system > Esophagus > Crop | place... | reverse complement strand
ATAGCCTTTGGGATGGAGGTGTGTTTTGGTATTAAAATGATATTAAAACGAGCAAAGTTCACGAGAGAATAGCACTTTGGCAAGGTTTCGAAAACCTGTTGGCTCAGGGGGCCAGATGAACTGCTTATCAATTCTAGAGGACCATTTCTTCCCACTTTATCATCACGGAGCATGGCCACGGAGTCTTCACTCCGCTCCATCCTCTATGGTACATTGCAGGGAGCTGCTGTCTTAGTGGATTCCTTGCATGCCTGCTGCAGCTGTGTCCCATCCTCAGAGCTCCTTTTGATTTCATGCTTTTCCTCAATGGGTGAACACTGCTATGTTTTTCATATAAACCTTTCAGATGTAAAACCTTAATTTTACTAATAATTCCACAGGCAGCTAACCCAAGCTGGCCAATGGAAATATTCCATACCATAGATGTCATGCTCAGTATATAGAAGGGAGTTAGCCAGGGGGCAGGAATCTGCAAGTTCCACAAAATCTATGAGTTCTGCGAGTTCTGTGATTGCTGATCAGGGACCGACTGCACAGTTGTTAGGCGGAGAGAAAAATTGTATTATGTATCGCTAGTTTTTATTTTTATTATTTATTATCATTATTATTATTATTTATCATAATTATAGTCGTTGTTGTTGTTTTTGATGTTGTTGTTGTTGTTGTTATTATTACTTCCTTTGTTGTGCTGTTAAACTGTCTTTATCTCAACCCAAGGGTTTTACTTTTTGTCCATTCTCCTTCCTATACCACTGGGGGGCAGGGGAAGGAGTGAGTGAGCGGCTGCATAGTACTAGTTGCTGATGAGTGGCTGCATGGTCCTAGTTGCCATCTGCTGGGTTAAACCATGACAAGTCTCATATGAAAAAACTGTGCTTCATGTTTTAACACGTAACGTCTAACATGACTTAACACTCAAGATTCCATAAAGGCAAAAATTTTTTACTTTTTTTTATCTGCTTGCTTTGTGCTTTCAACATCCTTTGATGTTATAAATAACTATAGTTTCTCTAGCTTGTCTGATTCAAAATTACATTTCTGATCACCTACAGTAATTGGATGGGACCTTGTAAGTATGAAAATGCCCTTTTCCCTGCTTAAAACTAGGCAGACAGCTGTTACAGCTGAAGTAAATCTGAGCCATCTGAGGATACCATACTGGCATTCTAGTAGAAATCCTAAGGGGTAAATAGTGGATTGGTCTGGTTTTACCTGTTTTCAGGTAAAGAACAATATCAAGTCCTTGACAAAAGTAATTTACTGAAAGCATTTATCTTCACACACTTGGAGTTTACTTTTTCTTTTTAGGGTGAATGAAAACATGTTTCTGATAAGCAACATGCTATCATATAGAAAGAAGGGATTTGTATGAAGTGTGTCACTGTGATGTATGACATGGCTTGTGTCATAAGTTCCATAGCTATAGTGTAAAATAAGCCCCTAATAGGTTGACGTTGGACCATCGTGACACTTGGCTTACATAGGTTTTCAATCTGTAGCTTCCTAATTTTCATCATACATCCATTACTGGCAAAGATTTTTAAAAATACCTGTACAGTAAATACTGGTTTATTGTAGAGACTATAACGGAAGATGCAAGATGGAAACATATTGGATAAATATTCTTTTAAATTTTTAGTTCCTTAAATATGTTTTAAAATTTCCCATTCATCTAAAATGCTTGCATAAGAATTGCAGAAAGAATACAACGGTCTCAAGTTTTTACTTGGGTTATTAATTACATTTTCTAATCAAAGGGTCAGATTTCCACTGCTTTTCCATTATTTGCTCTTTGTGATACTTCATGTCTTAAAAAATCCTTTAACAACTTTCTTATGTCCTGAAGCAGTACAAGATCATCTCAGATATATTGTTATCTTACTTATTTGTCCATTGGCTGGAAAAAAAATGCAAATGACTTGGATACTTACAGCAAATTCTGGTTTTATACATAAACTTTTATAGTATAGGCAATAACATACAATCCTATGTCCCTGGAGTAGAATGCTTTCTACTTAAATTAGGAGAAATTGCATATAAGATATTAGCAAGGCTAATTGCAGTTCTAAAATTGGAATACAATAGCTTTTTTTTTCCTTGCTTTACAATGTGTTTATTGAATTTATTGCAAATATTAAGCAAAATACAATATTTGTAATTTCAGAAACATTAGAGAAGAGCAATGACTTTGAATGTACATTTTGCTCTAAAATATTTGTCATTCATTGTTTCTCACTTCATATAATTCATTCATATAGGCTAGTACAACCATTAAACTGCTTCATTGAAAGTAGCCTGATTGGCACTTAGATGTTTTTTATGCTTCTTATAAATCCTGCATTACCCAAACACAATCAACATTATATGTTCCCAATAGTATACACTGCTTTTATATCTCAATAACCAAATTTAAACTATTCATTAAGTTCCAAAGTAAAGAGCTCCAGTAATGACAGTAGCTGAAAGAATCATATCTAGAAAATCAGAAGGCCTAATCATTAATTCATTTTGGTGTATGAGTTGGAATTAGAGATAATTTCAAATGCATTCAATCCCCTAGGTTAATAACAAGTGATATGCTTTCCTCAAAGAGATTTTTCTTTTTTCTTTTTAGCAGTGAAGTAGAACATGTGAACCATTTCCTTTAGTTCTATGGCAAGAAGTCAGGCAGAGCACCATGAAAAAAAGAAATACAAAGAGATTTATCAGATAGGGTGAAAAAAATGGTATGTTTGAAAGAAAGTGCTGTTTATTCTCCAGAAATTCTTTGTCAAAGACTAGAAGACTGTGACATACTTCATGATTGCTCTTTACCATGTGATTTAATGACACTAAGATACTTTAAAAACAAACAAATAAACAAGCAAACAAATACACCTCAAGAATTCCCTCCCCACAAACTCAGTACAAAATTATTCATTTTTTTAATATGAAGAAATGAGAAATAAATTATTTGGAAATGAATGTCATCTTTTGATATGAAGTTTTTCTGCCTAAATTCAACACTCTTGTTGCTTAATCCTATTTTAATTAGAGAGCTTCAGAGTATCTCTTTAAAAAAAAAATTTGTAGACATTACTCCTACAGTGCAATGCACAAAGAACAAGCCTGTGCACAAATAGGTCTGTATTTGTCTGGAGTTTTTTTTGGATGGTAAGCAGTAGTCAGGATTTGCAGAATTTGAGCCTAAATTTTTAAGTAATTTTTCTGATGTTACTATGAAACTCTGGCAAAGGAAATAACACAGTATTTAGTCATTATTTACCCACATCATCTCATGTATAAATTGTGATTTTTTTTCACAATATGAACAAACGAGCTCATATGACAAAAATGTGTTGTAACTTCTGCTAATTCAGAAATGTATTCCTAAAGAAACAGTATTACAACATCTCTATTGAGACATTCACTTTGTGCTATTGTAGGTGACTTTGTTCTACTCCCACTCTTTCTTAGCCTGCTTAAATATTTATCTGAGGTAATAACAATAATTATAAAATGTAAGTCATCAGCTGTTAGCACACATTTTTGTTGCTGACAAATTCAATTAAAGACATTGCTAGCTAAACCAATCAAATAACAGGTAGCTCAGAAAAGGTCAACTCTGAATTATTGTTTCCCATAATAATTTCCCAAACCATTAAGTCCATAAAATTAATTTTAAACTGAAGCTTATAAAAGTAAATTATGGAAAATGTCTTGCTAGTTTGTGGGTATTCTAGAGCATAAAGCTGTCTGTCTCCCATGCATAATGCTCCTGCTAACATTGTCCAGGTTGCAGCACAACTGCAGATAGGCTCTAGCTGTATTTTCATTAAAAATGTCTATTTCCAGAAATGCTAACTATAGCTGGAAGGCTTTCCCCCCCCCTCCATGAGTACAAACCCAACGTTGTTCTTTTTTTTTTTTTTTTTCTGTTTTGTTTTGAATTGTTTGGGGTGTTTATTTGTGACAAGAGAGAAGGCTTGATACACAGTAACAATAAATTTCTTGTAATAACAGCAGTAGATTTTGAACTTCAGTAATCCAAAAGGAAAGGATGTTTCTAAAATTGCAGTGTGAGTTTGAACATTGTCATGAATAGAAATGCCAATGACAATTTAAAAAAACACCAAAACCAAGAGATCTTAAGACTAAGATAGGATGAAGCAGTAGTTTGTACAGCTATTTTAAACTTTTAGCTATTCTGTGACTAAGGCCCATTAAAAGTAATATTTGCCAACAATTTCACACAACTGAGGTTTTCATGATCTTTGATTCGTCTCTTCTAACAATTGTAACATCCTGTAGAAGTCAGAAAAGAGCCTAAACTGAGTAGCTGCTGAAGTAGGGAATTTAATGTGATCCCAGTTGTTTTTTAAACAAAAAGTACTTTATCAGAGAATGCTTGTTTAAGAGACAGTGGGGTTTTTCATGAGAAACACTACCACAACAAAAGTTGGTAAAAACCAGTGTAAAAGAGGGATAAATCAATACCCATCCAGGAATTATAAGGGAAAAAAACTACTAAACACCCGAGGTTAGGCTAGTAGGCATCCTAAACAGCTATAATGATCATTCATGTGCCGTTAAAATGTCTTTCTTTAGCTCACTGTATTGAACATGGAGAAACTGAACATGTGTCTGCTAAAACACAGAGAACTGATATGCCCTAGATCTAAACCAAATTACATTGGGTCTTATTCAGCTCTTATGAATAACTGTTAGAAAAGAATGAAAAAAAGAATGCAATGGAGTAAACAGGTGCTGCCAAAACAATTTTCACCTCCCCTGCTTCTACACAAATATGGAAAGATCTGATTTATAATTACTGCAGAACAGTAATTTAGCTCACATTAGCCAAAACAGCTTCACAGTCCACTAGAGATGTTTATTCAAGTGAAGAACAGTGTAATTCTATGCCTTTTTTCAAGGAAGGTAGGCATTCATATTGTTCTAACAGACTTATGTGATACTATTTTGTTTACCCTTGGCCACAGCTTCTGGTAGAAAAGCTTCGTTTTAGTAGAAGAAAATACTTATTCAGATTTCCTTGTATTTAATGCAATGTTTGTTTGATTAATAGGTATCTCAAAGGGAATAAAAGTTACTGGCACATGAAAGCCTCCATATAGGCAATACAACCTTGAAAGATAACAGGACTTGAATTTGAGTAGGTTATATGTATTATTCCAGTATGTAACTCAAATTTTAGTTTTAATTTTTGTCCTGAGAAGTTGTAATTTATTTTGTTTCCTTTTTAGACAGAAAGAAGATATTCACCAACCGGCAGCACTGTCAGTCTCTTAAGTGCAAGTGATCAGATTGCTTTTTTCCCATTCTGTAAGCATCATTCCTTCCCAAATTGTAGATGCAAGTTAGGTTAGTTAACCTAAGCAAGTTACTTAGAAACTTAGAAAAGTTTGTTTTTCTTAGAAAAAGTGATTGCTTGCATTTCTTTTTCTTATAGGAAGACAGAAACATTTTGATTTGGGATTGGAAAAAGGGGTCTTTTTCCTTTTTGTTAATCTTTACTAGTGGATAGATGTTCAAGGATTTTTTTTAAAATATAAATGCCCAGCTGTGGGTTTCTAGCTTGGATTAATTTAGGTGAGAGAAGCACAGATCAAATATAGGTTTTAGTGTTGTACAAAGTTGAGAATCTGCACTCTCATATTCAGTCTATTTCATTGCCACAGACACGTGTATTTTTTGTCTGGTGTTATATGAATTGAAATAAGCAAGTGTTTTAAATAAAACTCAGTATTCAAAGTTTCAGTATATTGTGGGCAGGGATAAAACATTTGAGATTGTTTAATATACACAAGTTTGTAAATGGAAGTAGAACCTTTTGAAAAATACTTTTACGTAGACCAGTGAAAGTTGTATGAAATAGATAAGCAACTTATTTTTCTGAGACTGATTCCACACAAACTGATGGGAAACCTTTTGATTTCAGTGGGAATGGATGGTGACACCTGCCAAGATAATCCTAAGAAGTTATTTTCTCCAATTTTATATGTGAAAAATACTTGAATATACTATTTACTAAAAGAAGGAATGTAACAAATATTTAATAATAGGAATAAATTGTGTCTTTCAAAATCAGTGATTTATTTTTCCTGCCAGAAGCACACTTGAAGGTTAAAACAATTGCATTAATTATATATCTTTCTCTTAAGTGTGTATCCAATCACTGTAGTGAAGGTTATAATTCATTTTGCTCAGTTTCTTCATTCAGAACATTTCTGTGGACATATCTCTCTCTACATATATCAGTCTTCAACATATCTAAGCGATCCTTACTAATGTTTATGATTCCATTTTTTCCCCACTGGGGATATGTGCTTTGATACTGCTTTAGAAGTGCTTAGACAGTTCTATGGAAGAGTTTCATCAGCTTCCTTCATTACTTAGAGCTACCACGTTTATACAGGTAGTTTATTACTTTGATAGGAAAAAACCTGAGGTCAGGTATTTCCACAGCCCACACCTCTCTGCTTTCCCATGCCCCATGGTATTTAGTGTGTTGTTTGTGGAGGAATGTGATGTTCAGCACAACATCTGCATTTTGTGGGCTCTTTTTCCTTCTTTGCTTCTCTGCTGTCTGCACCGTCAGAACATCCTCATCTTTCCATGGTCTTCAATCTCTGGCTGACTTCCTCTGCTTTGCAAACTCTGCTTGGTCTCTCAGTAGGCGTGAGTTTCTTTTCTTACTGCCTGAAAATTTTACCCACTTTGCAATCTTATCATGAACTCGGCTAGCCCCATATCTCTTTTGTAGTTTAACTTTTTCATTTATTTTTTATTTAAGAATGCAATGCTTGTGCATTGAGCACAATAATCATCAAGGGCCTGCCATAGTTTGCTAGTGTCTCTAACTTGCCTGACTTAATTGAAGATAGTGAAAATACCATGTCTCCGAAATGTCAGAAATAAACCTGTTCAATGGCTAACCCTTTCCACCACTTCTTTGCAAGCATATAATCAAATACTCTTTAGGTCTTCTTTATCTACTCTTATTTTCAGAGATTTTTTTACACTGCTGCAGCTTCTCAGTATCTCTTTCCTGTTGCTCCTCAAGGCATGCTTTACCAGTTCCATCAGCGTAATACAACCATGTCAGTCTCTGCACAGTACCACTTCCATGCCACAGACTTCTCAATGGGCAGTTCTGTACAAGATAACACAAGATTATATGCAGCAGCATAGAAAACCCTATTTAATTCAGACAATCCCACCAATGTTCTGCACAAATCCCAGCCCAATCCCAATGTTACCCTAGTTTTAGATCATTTATCAGGGGAGCAAAGGATCTATGGGGAAAAAAGACTGATTTATATCCAACATTTGCACCAGATTTAATATGTTTTTCCTTGGAAAGGGAAAAAATCTGTAACACTCAATTAGGAAATTTTCTTTAAAAATGTGGGAGTTCTGGTTTGTGATAAAGTAACATAAAGAAAATCTGCTACGTTGAGCCCTTTTTGCATGTGCTGTTCACGATTTAATTTTATGCCTGATGCAAATTACAATGTACGTTATAATAGACATTTATACGATGTTATAAAATAAACCTCATATCTCATGTAAAATAGTTCCAGAAGTGCAAACTGAGAAAAACAAAGTTCGCCACAGTTTTAGTACATGAAACAGGAGGCATAGAATATTTCTTTCAATTCCAAGAACAAGAAAATTGGAAAGAAGTTAAAAATACTCAACTCAAACAAGAAATTTTTTGCAATTATATGCCTTTTAGTGAAGTTAACTGCTTGCCTTCAGGATGTAAAATCAAAGCTAACAACATGATATATTTTCAGTGGTCAGCTTGTCCTCCACAAAAAAAAGCGAAATAAAACTGAAGTAAATAAAACCTAGTCTGTACTGTTTCACCTATGTGGTATTATCTAGATTTCTGATTATTTTTTTCATCTGATGTTTTTGGCAGACTGCTTTCAAGGAATGTATCATTCAGCTTGGTTACTTTATTTTTTTCATGAGAATTCACATTAACCATAGAAGGCCCACTGTACTTCATCACAGAATATTCTTCTGTAATTTATTTTTCAGTTCCAATCAGTGTTGTATTAAAATTAATTTTTTTGTACTTTAAGTTATCAACATTTTGAACTGGAGCGTTTTAAATTGGAAGCACATTTGTCATACTTCTTACTGTGTTCCTTCCGCTTACACCCTTTGCTCTCACCCACAGAACTCAAGATAGCACCACCTTGGTCCCAATGCCCTGACTGTTGTCCCCAGAACTTTGCAGTCATATGTGTTACCTTCCAGGTTGCCCCTTGTAGTACAGCTGGTTCCTACATGGAATAATAGCAGGGGCTAATAGCCAGAGGGTCAGGCAAGCTTTGACTGTCTCTCCGCAACATCCTGGATCTGAGCCCCCATCAAGCAGCTAACCCTTCTTAGACAAGAAGTCAGGTAGGCACTTGACTGCCTCCATCCCCTACAGCAGGGAGTGACCCACTAGCATCACTTGGTGCTTCCTTTTGGTGCTCCTCTATGGGTCAGGGTCAGTCATCCTGCATGCTTTGCTTGGAAGTGAACTGGAATGGATGTTTAAAAATTGATTATCTTCACAGATACCACAATACATAAGAAATCTGGGAATATTTGAGGTGTTTGCCTTTTTCTCCAACATATGGACCTGGACAGACAAACCGTTAAGCCAGCAATCGTAAAAATTTTTTTAAATAGACACAGCAAGTTAAACTAGCTGCCTAGAACATTCTTTGCTTTGAAAGACACAGTGTATGATATAGAGGGAGTCATACTGTTTATGGAAGCCACTGATTTTGTACTTCCAACCTTCCACCCTGGTGTTAGGACACATCTCCTTCTGGTGATGTGAATAATTAAGATTATATTATTTTTCTGGGCTGATCTTAGGTGGGAGAGTTTTTTCTCAAGTGAGAGACACATACAAAGTAACTGTGTGAAATATCACGAGAAGATTTTAGGCCTTTCATACCAGTGATCAGATAATACTTGTTGAAAGGCTGATCAAGATCAGAATAGAATTTCCTTAAGAATTTAGGGAGAGAGGTTGAGACACTTTACAACTTAAGGGAAAAAAAAATCTTTAGTAGGAAGATTGCAAATGCTAAAATGTCATGAAAAAAGAGACACTAATGTACAGGGGAAGTGGAAGAAAGAATTAAACATCATCATAACAGTAGTGTGAAAAGAAAGTGTAATGATACTTGTAGAGCTTTTCATACATGTAAAGTGCCAACCACCTTCCTAGTATCCCTTTTTCTTCTGCTGATTATCAAGAAAAAAACCCAAGGTATAATAGAGTCTTATAATGGAATATGAACAACTAAATGAGAAATATATTTTTCTGTTTTTACAGAAAACTTAAATCCAGCATCCATGTACATAAACTTGCCAGGTAATGTACATGGCACGGACAACAAAGGCTAAGCACAGTACAACAAACTGTACTGTAAGAAGAGAATCAAATTAAAATTGCCTAGAACAGCTCCTGTTTTCAATCCAGTGAAAATCTGCTGCCTTCAGGACAAGAAGCTCTTGTCCCTTAAATCGATTGCAGTAGTTGGTAAATATTGGCTTGCCTGAAGATGGGGACTGCTAATTATCTAGGTTTGATTGTGTTATTTTCCCACTGATTTGGTAGCTGCCTCAAAATTACATTTGGCTAGACTCCCAGACATTAAAATATAGGGTGGGCCAAAGAGATTGAAATCCTTCCGTATGTCCATATTGTGTGCACAACTTTTTTTTTTTTTATCACTTTTAACACAGCACATTGTATATGTATATTGCATAAAATTCATTGCATAGTAATTCATTTCATTGAAATCAGTCCAGGTAAGGTTTCTCCTAGCATTAGTACGGTCTATTATTGTCGGCTTCTGGGCTGTGTGGATTATTTCATTCTAATGAACTCAGTTTTACAGGTGATAATTGTTGCTCTCAGTTTTTTATTGATAATTATGTCTTAGGAGTGGTGGAATGCTTTCTGATAATATATCGCTAGTGTGTCCTCAAAAGAAGGGAGACTCTTATTTTAATGGGATCCTTCTCTTCAGTGCTACAGTTACATTTTGCAACTGCTCCTGAAGAGAAAGCCACACTGTCTTTTCAGACATTGCATCCTCTTTAAGTTTTCTTTAGGCAAACAAATATCCGTCAATATACAGATTAAAATAGTGTTTCTGGGACAAACCAAAACTTAACAGTATGCAAAGATATTTAAAGAAAAGGTGCCTACCCTTCTTTCTTCTAGCTGAAGATATAACCTCTTTATGGAGGTATCATCAAGTAAGCTGTAAATTTGTAAAGAGTGTGTGCAGGGAGAGCTGTAATTTATACCTTGAGAATAGCTCTTCTTGAATTAAAACTCTTTCCCCAGAGAGTCCCCTTCACTTCTGTAACTTTTATTCTTTGCCAAAGATCTACCCCCCTGCTGTGACTTGAGCTGTACCTGAAACAAGCACACTATATATCCAAAGTTGCAGCTGCTTTTTTATCACTACTATTTTGTGTGTGTGTGTGTGCTGCCTTTTTCAGAACTTACAGATGGTTACAGGAATGTATAACAGAATAACCCAGTGCAGTATAGCTGCTCTGTAGTGATTTACTTTCCTAGTTTCTTACAGACTTTATATTTTTACTTGATGGAATCAGGTTTAGACCAGGAAAATGACCAATTGTAAAACTTCATTGATTATTCTGTATTTATTGAAAATTTCCTCTCTCTCCCTCACACAAACACACACAGAACACACAAGTTGTAATTCCTACTATGGTAGACTTTTTTTCGTTCCTCGTCTTTACCAGTATTTCCATCCTGGACAAATCCATTGATTTAAACAGGTTTACTGTGATATAAAACTGATGAATTAGGATAGAGAATGAGGTTTTAATTATCGACAAAAGGTTTTGTTTTGCTATTAAATAGATATTATTACTATTATCAATAAATACCATTAAGAAATAGTAGCTTATTTTTCTCTAGCTGTCTGGTTTACTTTTTTGTGTGCCTTACCTGTTGTATAAAAATAAATTTCATAATGTATTATTTTTTTTGAAACTCATAGTTACCAGTAAGAAAGTTATTTAATTTTATTTCTTTTAATAAAAAATTATAAGGAAAATTCTAGAAAACACTTCTGCTAAGAAGTACCTGTCCCTGCTTAGCTATAAATATGATGTGTAGGGAAGACATGTAAGTACAGTACAAATATGTTTAAGCTGGAAAAAAATACAGATATACATGTATTTTTATTTCACAGAAATATATGTGTATCATAGCTGGAAATAAAACTTTATTTTACAAACCCAAATTCAAGGTTGTAATCTTGCTCAATTGGTTTAATCCTTTAAATTTTCAGAGACTAAACAAGAGAATGTATGCTAAGGTCCTGAATGATCCCCATCATTCCCAATGTTGAATTGTCTCTGGCAGTAGAGGGAGTTAGAGACAATTGTTTATGGAGTATTAAAAGTGACAGCAGGAGGACAGCTGGTGTCAACAAGTCAACTATGCCAAGTCAGTTTTCCTCACTGTACTATGAAATTATCCAGTTCCTTTGAATTACACACTGATGCAGACTGTGTCTGACTATCATGAATGAACAGAAGGCATTGATTACATTTCTCTCAGCTAATCTGCATTTTTTAAAATGAATTCTGCTTCTGTTATGTGTATAAATACCATCTTCTTTGCTGTATCTTATTTTTGCACATGTGCCTCTCCAATAGTTACTGTGATTTCAGTACATATTCAGGAAAACTGGTAATGACACATTTCCTTTTTCCAGGTGAGCAGGACAGAAGACATGAAAAGGAAAGAAAAAAATCAAAGCAGTAGGGATGGTAAGAAGTGATGTATCTGCAGTCCTATGAATCCGGGAGTTTTCACCTCAAAATGTGTAGCAACAGTTAGTCTAGCTGAAGAACAGACATGCAGTTTATTCTGCAGAAGCTGGAGTTCTTCATATTAATGTTCTCAATTTCTGATTGGTTAAAATTAATTGAGGTCATGACGTCTATAAGTTTGCCAGCTGAAATACCAACAGGCTTCTGTTGATCGTGTAACAAAAGACAGAAGGTCATTTTTTTCACATCTGTAACTCCCTGGATCTTAATGCTGTGTACCAGATATAACTCGAAGATCCAGTGGCAAAACCTTTTGCCATCTTTATTTTTATTAAAAAAAAATATAAACAATTTACTTGGAGAAAAGCTTTCACTGAAAGGTGTGTTGGGGGGCAACAGAGTTTTTGATAAAAATGGTTGTCAGACTGAGAGGTGCCTGCAATTCCAAAGAGCTGGGGTTTTCACAGTCCTCCCTACCAAATGCTATAGATTCAAAACTCCAATGTTACTAATACAAGTCCCAATGCCAACTTCTCTGTGACCTAATGTGTTAAAATATAAATAGAACAGCTCCAACAATACCTAAGTGACTGTGTTGTGTGTTTTTTTTCCCTCATGAATATGTGGTTAGAGCAAATTCTAGGCCTACTCCATGTAAATAAAAAATGTCTCTGGTGTCCATTTTGACCATTCTATACAACTAGTCAAATTGTTATTCTTGTAAACGATGGTCCTCCCCTGAGATTGGGCTTTTTATTCGTTTTGTTCGATATTTCTTTCTTCCTCATGCATGAACAAAACTACTTATGTCTCTTTTGCTTTTTAATACTCATGTAGGAAACCATAAAGTCAAACACATTTATTTTTCCAGGAAATGGAAATTCTGTTTCCTGGTTGGTATTAAAAGGTGCTGTCATACCACATGGGACATGAATAATTAAGAATAATTAGTAGAAATCAGTTTTGTTCATACAGTAGTCCATGGGAAGATGAGACATTTTCAAGACTTTAATTGTCCATTTTGGTGATACAGCTCTATAGAATACTGGCATAAAAACCATGATAACAAATGTTTGAATTCTGCAGAACATGCACTACCAGTGACAAAATATCATATTGATTGGGTTTGAGATGGTATTATGTTAATCTAATCAGGAGCAGAGAGGAAAGAGACTATCTCAGTGCCTGTTTATACTAGGAGAGTAGTATAGACCAAGGTGCTATGTCCCTACAATGCTGTGTACTGAACAGATTCTTGATCAGGTCCTGATGTAGCTCATTGTCAATAAACTTTGCCTTGTTTTTTTCCTCATCTCAACAGGAATTATTAGTTTGGGTGCACAATGAAATAAGTATGGATTTAGAAAATGGTGGGGTGTCATCAGTTTACTGATCTTCATACTGTGTTGCGACGAGTCTTCAAAATGACATGCATGATGTTGCAAGCAGGTGGCCATATTAAAAACTAAAAACATTAAAAAACAACAAATCAACCAAACAAAAACCCAACAACCCAAAAAGCTTAATCTGAACATCTCATTCTCTTGTTTAAGTTTCCTGCAGGAAAGCAAGACAGCTGAGCCTGAATATACATAGGTTCCATTTTATGCAGGGTAAAGACTAGTTTCTCCTCTAATGACTGATATTCTTATAAAAATCACATTAGGACCTCATGCAAATCTAACTAAAAATACAGAAAATAAGAATCAGAGAAAGTTCTCAAATTATCACACAATCTTTGTATATTATTAAAGTTTGTAATTAGATTTGTAAGCTCTGTATATATTTAAGTTACAGCAACCTTAATAGATTTTCAATTAATTACATTTTAAGTTTACTTGGATTTGCTTGATTTTTTGAGTTTATTTTTACAAGCTTTGATGTCAATTTATAGCAAGTAAAGTTAAAATACAAGATAAGTTTCCACTTCCTAAAAGACACTGATTTAGGAAAGACTGCTTCCATGGCAGAGTTTCAGAACAATATACAGGTCAGAACATTGCATAGTTTTACAAAGCAACTCTGTGTTAGTGATATAGCAATGATTATTAAATGGTGTTCAATAATAAAACCATGTACTTTAGTTCCTAGAATATCACTGTTATGGTTTGGCTGCGGCCGGCAACAAAAGCGCCACGTGGCCACCCCTCCCCCCGCAGGGATGCAGAGGAGAATGGAAAGAAACAGGCAGAAAACCGGTGGGTCGGGATAAGGACAGTTTAACAGAACAGCAAACAAAGAGAACAGGAACGACGATACAGATAAGGGGAATACACGAAACAAAACAGACCGCATAACAGAGCCGCTCTCCACCACCGCCGACGCATGCTCCCGAGCTGTGAGTGAGTTCCCGCCGCCCCGCTCCCCCCCATCGGAACCCCGCATGACAATGGGCACATGGTATGGAATACCCTGCTCTGTGTGGCCACGTGGGGTCAGCCCGCCCGGCTGAGCCCCTTCCTGGATTCTGGTGAAAATTAACCATGTCCTGGCCAAACCCTGGACAATCATGAGTAACAAAGATTTAACAAAGTATTAGCCAAGTTTTTTACACTTATTTTTTGAGCTTCAAAGGCAAATATTTTATACAGCTAATTTTGTTAATTACTTGTATTCTTTAAAAAGTGCTAATGTAAGCCTAAACATTGAACTAATGTTTTGCAGAACAAGTATCTTTGAAAGGAATTTACATCCCATAGGACAAATGAGCCAAAAGATTAAAAGAATATGAAGAATAATTTATTTTTTATGTATCCACAAAAGATTTGATACAGGATTTGCAGTTTGCTTGAAATTAACTCCTTTGAGTTAACTGTCTGGTTTAAGAGGACAGGCAAAGAGCTACAAAGTATGCAATACAACCGTGCCATTTACATTTTTTGCACGTATAACTCTAGTAAGAGTAGTAGCAGTTTGCAAACCTTCAATAGTCTCTGAATGATGTCCTTTCTGAATACAAGTTTGCTCAGATCTAGTGAATCTGTGATAGGTAAATTTTATATGATTTCTACCATGACAAGTACACTGACTGAATTAACCATTATGCTATTTTCTGTAACCATTACTGCTGGCCTAAGCCACTGCTTATAACAAGAAAAGCCAAACCCAAACGCAAATTCCCTCCCCCCCCCCCCC
>Ga0065711_1043039_pt1 | contig 14979 bp, 6 predicted proteins | sample Hoacrofraction12_FD_59098 | JGI IMG/M metagenome (GOLD analysis project Ga0065711, IMG submission 59098) | Hoatzin crop microbial communities from Cojedes, Venezuela - Epithelial fraction 12 v2 (version 2) | ecosystem: Host-associated > Birds > Digestive system > Esophagus > Crop | place... | reverse complement strand
CCCGCCTGGACAAGATCCTGTGCAGCCTGCTGTAGGTGACCCTGCTTCGGCACGGGGGTTGGACTAGATGACCCACAGAGGTCCCTTCCAAACCCTACCATTCTGTGATTCCGTGATTCTGTGAAAAATCTGCAAACTGTAGTATATTTATTATGTTGCCTTAGATTTACAAGTATATCAAAAAGCCACAAATTCCACAAGGAAATTAAAGTTTAAGTTAACATGGAGACCTGAGTGGAACAGTAAGCATTATGTATACTGAACTGAATCCTCACTAATATTTGCTTAAGTAAAACAAGGTGTATTGGAGAGGCCTACCTGTTATGTTTCACTTCTTCCCCTGACAAAAATAATGAAGGTATTATTCTGTGCACCTATGGAATTATAAAGAATTGGTCTGGCTGGTGTTTTAGAATATTTAATCCCTTTACATCAGCAAAGGGATTCATCGGCAGAGAAAGCGGGCAGCAGAGTGAATACTGTAATCTTTTTCTTTAAAAACGCAATTGGCACAGAAATTGTCCATTTTACTCAGGAGGATGCAATTACATTTCAGCTTTCATGTAAAGCTAGCTTCGTGAAATTGAAAAGCCTGTGTATGAACAGAAACATAACAGCAGGGAAAAAACAAAGACTATAGCTGGCTATGGATCATTTCTCCTTCTCCACATGGTTTGAGGGAAAAATAGCTGGATACACTGGGTGAAGCCAATCTGCAGTAAGCAAGCTCATATCAGCCCTGCTGACCAAACGGCAACAAGGAGTCTAGGACTGAAGAGTTCAGACTCCCAGGGAAAGCAGATAATCAACCCTTCATGTCTTTAAGTAAAGATTTTATGAGCTGCACAGGAGAATAAAATACTCCACAAAAAAACAATGACAAAAAAGACAGAGAAACAGGAAGTCACCTTAGGCCTCGAAAGAGGAAGAAGAATCTTCCTAGTCAACCCAAATCCAGCAGCTGGGACTAGAACAGATAAGCCCCACTCATCCCTTATTCTGCTGAAGCCTTTGAGAGACTGCAACGCAAATTGCCACAAACATTTTAACTGAACAAGTTTCTACAAGTTTCTGTAAGGAAATGTCAATCTATTTGATTGGTTTAGGAATGTTAAAAAGAAAAATAAACTTTCTGAGAGAATGCGGAAGAAAAAAATTTAAAAGGTAGGTCTTTCTTCCTTCCTCTCAGCTGGACAGAGCAAAACCAGCTGTGAGTAAACTCACATAGGAGGTATCAGGCATTTGATTCAGAGTGCTCTCTTCCAAAGATGTGTTCCAACTGCCAAAGTCTTTGGCTAAATGAAGACAGTCCCATTTTTATTAGCAAAACCAAAAAACCCAAACCACTCTGAATAAAGCATGTTTTCTGCCCACACTGGAACAGAAGTTATCATGAAATTCCTCAAAATTTCACAAAATTGGAAAGACATTTCTCATCCAACTCTTGTTGTACCATAATGAACAGAAGGAAAGTTTGAATTCAGATACAAACTATAAATACAACTTTAAGGTCAGAAACTGTCAGCTTAAGAAGTCACACTCCGATTATGTAAGGCTACAGTAAGTTAATTAACATTTATTAAGCGATGTTAGTTCCCAATGTGAGAAGCAGCAAATCAAGTCCGAAGACTGTTTCTACATTCACACACATACAGCTTATGTTGTGACACATAACTGACTGCAAATCTTGACCTGTTAATTATTGAGGTCTTTACCATATGTTTTTAAATACTTTGATCAAATGTTAAAGAACTCCTGTAACAGACAGATGTGCATTTGGAAAAAGCATGGTGCTCACATTTTATCAGAATTTCTCCTTGTTTTATGAGTATCAAGTTCTCAGGCAGAAGAAAAAGTTCAAAGATCCTTTTGATTAATATCTTAAAAATGTCTAGTTGCTATCAATGATAAGATTAAATATCCATACCCTTGCTATTTGGCATGTTGGCCAAGAAAAAGCAAAGTTATTACCAATAACTTCTTTGTTAAGTAAAGTAGTGGAATTTAAGTCACCTTTGACAGTTCAGTGAGGAGAACTATGAATAAAAAAATCATATCACGCTTTTCTTAGTTTGCTTACATTTGTACTGTGATAAAGTATACACTGAAAAGTATGCATACCTGTCTGGTTTAATAATTTTGTACTTTTTAAGTAAAAACAAAAGAGAAAGTGTGATAAGTTCAGAATGTCCATTGTGTGATTTGGAAGGAGGAACTGTAAAGGTTTCATCTCCTAATTCTTTGGTTCAATGCAGCAGTGCAGTACTGAAGTGAATCCTTGCAGGATGTTGATGTGAATGAAATAAGTTTGTTTCCAAGGGAAGTGAAATATGCTCCAGCTACCCACTAAATGCTCTGCAACCGCAGTGGGAGTTTGAAACCCTGTGTGGTTCATTGGTCAGTTTTGAACTGCATTTATAAATGGAAACCTATGGTCCAAAGGACCAGATGAGATCCATCTTGAACTGAAATCCTCAGACCACACATAGAAAAACAAATCTCAGCACCAGCTACTGCAATCTACTGAAATGTTCCTGTTGCATTGAATAACATCAGATACAGGCACCCATGCAGATTACTTTGCTTTTACCCAATTTTAAGAGTGACGGCTGTTATACAGTGTAAAGCTAGTCACCACAGTCTTCACAACAAATTTGGTGGGAATTGCACTGGCTGCTAAATGGTCTGAGATGGGCTGCTTTTGAAACAATTAAGATAAGCTTTTATGTTTTGTCTAAGCTTAACATATATTCAACAGCAACTGCAAAGGTATGCTTATTTATGAAAGAAAACAGGTTTTAAATTTAAATACATTCTTGCTAAACTAAACCACTTCTAAGACATCAAGACAAAATGCTTTTTCATGCTTTGCATTAACGACAAAAATGCGTTGCTCACTTGAATGTCTTCCTTGCCCGGTTATATAGCCTTCTATTGCATAGAAAACTGCATTTTCGTTACTATTCGTTGAGTTGCTTATATTTTGTCCCACTTTTCTATGTAATCATGCTCATCTTCTATTTAAAGAAGCCTCATCTTCTGTTTAATGAAGTCAGAAAACCTAACAAACTTTTCCATAGTCAAAAGATCATTTTCTTTCTTTAGAAAAGCTTATAAAAACTCCTATTTCTTTTAGCTTTTGCTCACAGGTCATGCTAGCAAAACATTGTTTTCTAAGACTCATTTGTCTCTTTTCTGGAGACTCTTCAGCTTGTCTGTATCTGAAATTGCAGTATGCAAACTTTGCATTAGATGAAACCTCAGCTATTTCACATGAGGATAATTATATCCCTTGTCTTTCATGTAGTATTTCTGATCATAAACTGCAGATCAAATTTGCCTCTTTTTGCAATAGCTTCACATTGTTGACTCACTCTGTTTTTCCCTATGACCCTAAGTTTGTTTTCCAAGTCCTGCTCTAGTGAGTTATTCCAAACAGCACAAGTACGGAGTGGATAATGCATTCTTCACCTTCCACTTTCTAATATGGGGGAAAGGGACCATCTGCTTTCACACATAATCCATGGGGACAGGCAAATGCCTCAACAAAATTCAAAATAGCTCAGTTACTGACCAAGGAGCTTGCTGGAGTCATCCCGCTCCCAGTACAGCTGCAGGGACAGCCCAGGGGAATGCTGGGACCAGCACAATATTTTGCATCTCCCCTGTTTTCTCCAGACTGAAAGGTGGACCCCATCATCCACCTGCAACACTGTTTAGAATCCTCCCCCGAAGACAAAGACACTCTTCCAGGAGGTTAAAATCAAAAGACATAGTAGACAAAATGACAGGACCTCAGTATAACAGCATCTCATTTACATCACATTCCAAAGAGGCAACACCAGGAGTCAATTCTTCACAGAAAAGATTTTTACCCACAGGCTCTGGCTCACAGAACAACTTAACAGCCCACTTACAGACACCCTGGGCCCTCTGCCTTGCTAAAGCAACCTTAACCCTTCTGGCTGAAAAGACATTACTCTGTTGAAAAGAACTGAAAATTCACAGTGCCTAAAGAAGAATAAATACGGCTCTTGAAGCTAAAAGCAGCTGACATAGCATGGGGAACATTTCTGTGACAGTTTCAGTATTTAACAAGAAAAATACTGAAAGATGAATGTCAATTTCCTATGTAGTGGTCTACTGTGGATTTTTCTTCCTGGAGTAATTAATAGCAAGAGAAAACCCTTCTCACACAGCAATCTAGGTGCTTACCACCCTTTGTTTCTTAGCTAATAACCCATATGTTTTCCAGACACTGATCATTTGTAAGAGTTTATTTTTAACATAAACTCTGGTATAATATGAAAGTCCAACTGCTACCAATTGCCAGTCTTCCGTAGACTTAGGAAACAATGTATTTTGGGAGTATGACTCAAGAAAGTATTCACATGAGTAAGTAAAGCAGGTGGCCAGGACCTACCGCATAGCATCAGCTTCACCAGAACATCCTCAGAGAAGGAAAAATAGCTCTTCACTGTTTGCAGAGATGATCAGAGGGTGGAAGAAAAACTGTGCTAAGGTATAGGTTGCAATTATTACAACAAACTGCAGTCTATTGCCTCAGCAACACAAACAGAAATATAAAAAAACCCCACTACTCTTCTGATCAAAGTGTTTATCTGAAGAAACTCATGGGGCCTCAGTCATAAGTTTAAGTTATGCCTGCGCCAAATAAAAAGCTTACCTGTTTTTCTCTCGAAAGTATCTCATACAGCAGCACAGCTCACTTACTCACCCTATGTTTCAACTGCAATAGAAAATGAAGTTGTTTGTTACCCTGTTGGGAAAAGAGATGTCCAAGCTATCTATAAAACTCTCACCATCTTATGCAGATTTATGCCAAGCACTGGGTCCTGCGACTGCACAGGAACAGGTAGCCAGCAACCATTGCATTAAGGTACCACAAGCTACACTGTGGCCAAGAAGTCATGTTCAGCTGGGATTCCTTAATCTCCTTCAAGCGAATTAAGCAAAAGAGAAGAGGAAATTGAACAATGTTATTTCTGTCATTTGCTTGCTTAGTAAGAGGGCTTTGACCAAGTTAGCTGTTATAAAGCTGGGTAACTTCAGGATAAAGTTTTTCATCTTTAGCCAGAGATTTGAGAAAAGGATCCTACTGTCTTTACTCAAACAAGCAGTCCAGGAGTATTACTGTAAGCAGTCCTGATTCAGAGTGATGGGAAGTATCTAACTTCAGGGACTTGAATTGTCCCACCCAGTTAAAACCAGAAGTATTCTGGTGCTTGAAGCAATGTACATGCATGTGCTTCAACTCTGATTTGAATTCACGCTTGCAGGAAAACGGATTACACACCCAAACTCTGCCTTGAGCCCAGAACAGTGGTGGATGTAACACATGTTTCAGAGGTATTACAAAAAGAGTCAAGCCAAGGAAACTTCAAAAAAGAAGAAAACTGGACAAATAAGACAAAACCTTTCCTAAAAACCAGCATAATCTTGCACCAAAAGTGAAAAGAGGTTTTCAAGTCCCTACGCTTCCATACACACTGTCAGTTTACAGGCCACACACACTTTGAAAATCTTCATCGAATATCTAGGAGAAAGGAGAGAAGTTTAACAAAATACTGTCCCCTACTAGAGACGGTCGCAATTTCATAATCCACATGCTTAAGTCATACACAGAAGGAGAGCAGTAGTATGTCCTCCATCCTGACCTAGGAACTGTTGCACATTTAGAAGTCAGTGATCCACCTAACAGTCAACCGGAGCATGCTCGGGCCGGTGCCATGCAGCACAATGCTGGATGTACAGGGTGTCCATCACAGCTCCTTGGCCACAGAGGGGCTCGGTCAGCTCATGGCAGCAGAGGAGATGTGGGCAGCTCCCACTCAGCACTGGCGGCTGTGCCACCCGCCCGGCCCTGCCTCTGTCTGGCAGCACAGCAATAGGTTCTCATGCGAGCATCCTTCAGAAATACAGTTGTTTTCTTGTAAGGAAATTCTGTACAGCTCGGTGATCAGAAGGGAGAGCTTCTCTCCACAGACAGGAGCTGCTCTGCTCTGCACAGCACACCATAGGAAAACCCATCCAGGCTGCATCCATTGTGGAACACAGAGATGTAAGACTTACTATCTATACCCCTCTTCTTATTCTGTCTTATTAAAGTGGTTATCTTCTTAGACCATTTGCTGTTGGGCATTTCTTACTGAGAACCAGAAGGAGCCCTGCACCACCTCGCTCCCTCCTCACCCTGGTGCAGAACATTTCCCTTTCTGAAACACACATACACACCGGCTCGGTGTCAGGGCCGTGGCCAAAGTCACTACTCTTAGAACAGTTAAGGGTGGTTCTCAAGAAAGTAAGATGTTTGCTTGCATTAAATACTATCTATACTGTGGCCAAAAGCCATGTCACTGTTCTGCTTTATCTTGTTCTTCTATTATGAAAGAAGAATATTGAGTAATCTTTTGAAGAAACCAGGCAATTATCCCTTACTTCCAATAAAAGGGCCTGATCCCAAAGGCCCAACATGTTTGTTGGGACACCGTACTTGTAACAACAATACCACTGTGTTCACATTTTCTCCAAAATTTAGTTAGCATATAAAAATAATAGACACAAGTGTTAGACAGGTATTTACTTCCATAGCCCAAATTCATGACTTCCTCTCTCTTTCTTCTTCCAGATTCTCCTCTTTTAGGTATGCCCCAAATAAATCTAGAAAGAAAGCCGCAAAAGCATAATAAAAAATGAAGAATTCCAGTGAGACTGAAAATAACCGTCATGAACTTTTCCTGTTTAAAATAAAGCAACAGGAACAACATTGAGCAAGAAAATGCTGCTCTTCAACAGACGTGAAGGGGAACAGATCAACACTCACCCTCTAAATCCATGTACTTTCTTTGCCAGAGATGACATCGGTCCACGTCTGCTCACAACAATAGCAGCTAGAGACCATGGATCTGAAACAGAATGTGCCAGATGAGGCCATCTGGACTTTTCAGATTCTTGTAATACAAAAGTTGAACTTTCTGTCCAAGTGAATCCTCAAAACCACACTAATAATAATTCATTTATTCCATGAGAAGGGACTTGGGGATACTGGTGATGAAAAGCTTAACATGAACCAACAATGTGCGCTCGCAGCCCAGAAAGCCAACCGTACCCTGAGCTGCATCAAGAGAAGCCAGGCCAGCAGGTTGAGGGAGGGGATTCTGCCCCTTTACTCCACTCTGGTGAGACCCCACCTGGAGTCCTGCGTCCAGCTCTGGGGTCCCCAACATAAGCAGGACATGGACCTGTTGGAGAGGGTCCAGAGGGGGGGGCCACAAAAATGATCAGGGGGATGGAACACCTCTCCTATGAGGAAAGGCTGAGAGAGTTGGGGCTGTTAAGCCTGGAGAAGAGAAGGCTGTGGGCAGACATTACAGCAGCCTTTCAGTACCTGAAAGGGCCTATAGGAAAGATGGGGAAAACATTTTCAGCAGGGCTTGTTGTGATAAGACAAGGAGTAACGGCTTTAAACTAAGGAAGAGTAGATTTAGACTAGAAGAAAGGAAGACATTTTTTACAATGAGAGTGTTGAAACACTGGAACAGATAGCTCAGAGAAGTAGTGTAGGCCCCATCCCTGGAAACATTCAAGGCCAGGTTGGATGGGGCTCTGAGTAACCTGATCTGGTTGAAGATGTCCCTGCTCACTGCAGGGGGGTTGGGCTAGATGACCTCTAAAGGTCCCTTCCAACCCAAAGCATTCTATGATTCTATGATTCTGTGATTATTTCAGTTACTGCTTCTATGCTTCCTTCTTCAAGAATACCTAGCAGAAAGCATATTTTTGATGTGATTAATTGACTATTATTAACCACTACTTCCTTCTGGACAGACTTTAGCTTATCTGATTATATGTTCTAGAGCACATAACCAGAACTAAAGGTAGATCTGAAAGGAATAAAACATTTCGTCAATCCACAAGGGGACCTGTGGATTTATGTTACTTGCAAGCAGATCCCATCTGATCTATCATTTAATTAAATTTTTTTTCTAAATTTAACTACCTTTCGAAGAAGTCCGTGACTACAGAAGCACTAGTGACAGCTAGAATTTACAAAGCATTAAGTTACCAGAAATCAAAAAAAGGTTTTCCTTCGGGTATTTTGGGTTTTTTTCTTGTTTAGTTGAAGGTTCTGTAACTTTTTAAGGTTCAAACAGGGACTACATCCTCCGCACTGAAAGCTACTTTCTTAGCATTCTCTCACAAATTCATCAAACTGTAAGCCATAAAACCACAAAACATTTTTATTCCTTCTTTTGGTTAGGAAATAAGAACGTGTAGCTGTAAGCAGCTGAGTGGAAATACATTAATAGAGCTTTCCTGCAGTCCACATTATGACTGAGGTCTTCTACGTTTACTCGTATGAACTCTACCACTGAGTGAGACCATCAATAAGAGTTAATTATACTAAGGTTCTACTAGACAGTATGATACCAATTTTGAGACTCATTTGTGTCCCAGATGATTGTGCTTCTTCAACTAGAAAAAAAATTCTTTAGAGATAATAACATTTACTTATTCAGTGGCTTTAAAGTTTGCTAAGCCTTATTCAGGTTTTACATACAGTAAATATTAGCTAGACTCCTGTCATTATTTTTTTTTCTGGACAAGCTACTTTCAGTGGCATTTATCACATCATCATTCCACCTTGCACAAAATGGGCTCTATTTTTTATGCATTTACAAATACCCAAATGAAATAAAGATTTGTTTTATTATTTGTTGACTGTAGATGCATAAAGTGCAGAACCAACTTCTATCTTATTGTCGTCTGGCTCCCACCAGCATGTTAATATAAATAACAGACTTCATGGGTGTATCTGGAATGAGTAAGACACTCCATTTTCAGGGGATTCTTTTCTGATGCCAAGTTTTCATCTTCCTTAAGGACTTGGGATGCTTCAGCACACGAGCACAGGATACTAGGAACAGCGTCGCAGAAAACAACTGTGCGATGGTTGTCCAGGTTAATGCAGGAACACTCTTTTCAGCATATTTCCATTTTCTAAACAATAGTCCACCAAGCAATGTATCTGAGAATAGCTATCAGAGAGCAAGACGGTGTTGTGCCTCCAACCTAGCTACAGTTATAGTGCGGTTTAGGGAACACACTTTAGTAGTAAAAGAAAGACTTCACAGGTAATGATTTAGTTATTGGACCATCCTTTACTTGCAAGGTAAAACTAAGGTGTTCATTTGATTGTTTATATCTGGAATATCAATTTCCTTCTTTCACACCATGCCTTCATGTGAATTTGTAAGATTAAAACTTCAGTAATAAAAGCACTAACAGGCAAGCATTAAGGGAAAGTGTCATAAATAATACCCCACGGAATAGGAGAAAAACCAGCAGACCTTAGAAGTCAGAAAAGATGGCTTCATACCTAGCATGCTGACTCCATCAGCTTCCATAGGACTCTCTTCAATGCTTAGGTCCAGGATCAAATTCTGATTTATAGTTGCATAGATCTACGCAGAACTGCAGCTAGAAAGGTGCTCCGTGTAGTATGCTAGCTGTGCCTTCCCTTGGTAGCAGGAAGATCCTCCATATATTTATTCGCAAGTTCAGAGAGCTGGCATTGAGGGATGGACAGCTAGGCAAAACTGCAGCATCCAAAAGGCAGATAAAAACAACTGACTGTGGAGACAGGACTTTAAATACATGCGAGCAACCAATAACATAAACCACAGACGTGGGAATTCAATGATTCTCCTCAAGCTCAATTCAGTCTCAAGACTGAATTATTCAGTAAACTTCTATTTTTCCAATAGTGTTTGCAAAAGCTGTCAAGGAAGATATTTCAAATTGGAATTACAGTCAAATCAGAAGAGAAGATGTGTTTTCCTCCCTCTTTCTCTAGTTTTGAGGGAGCTTTCTGAAGATAGGTGAAATAGCAGATGACAACTACAACATGCAGAGTCCTCTCTATTAACAATATGAGGGGTATGCAGACTACAAAAAAAAAGGTTATCTGCTATAAAGAGGTCATGACAGTGATCCATCATCTGAAATAGCTTGTATTTGTGTTACACTGCTTGCAGTCTTCTGGGCAGCACCTTTTACTCTGAGCTTGCATCTCCTCCTCTTCCCTAGGCAGTAAAACTTTGTCCAATGGCAAAAAAAAACCCAAACAAAAAAATCCCACTGATGAGCTACAGTAGATTTAAAGTAGCTGTCTTGCTTTTTCTCATAACCTTCATTCAAATTACTCATTTATTATCTACACCCCTTCAACTCACTTCAGAAAATGTAGCTGAGCCCCAATTGTATCAGGACATTGGCTGTCAGATATATATTCCTAATCCTCTAGTGCAGCACAGCTTCTAGTGATGCTTGATGATATCCAAGAGATTTTGACACAGTTTTTTTCTCCTCAACACAGTGTTACCTTGGTGACTAACAATTAGATATGTTTTAATAAGGTGAACTAACAGTTAAGAGTAAGGTTATAATTTAAGGATAGTTACTAACTCATGAAAAATTATTTGAATAGCAGCTAGTGTTCCAGACAAGGAACATCTCATGGTTACAGACTTCCTCGACCAAGGACGTACATCCACTGTGAGATGATGAAACAAGGAGTTGGCAAGGAAACAAGAACTTTGGTGTCCTCAGATGATGTGTAACCATAAAAGGACAAAATGAGTAAGGGTATTCTTCCCCAAACGATGACCAGAGACCCTCTGAGACCCCCGCGCAGGCGTAGAAGACTTTGCTTGCTCAGCACAATGAATATGTATTAGATAGGCGGAATAATTTTATTAGTTGGATGGGGCTTTGTAACTTTTGTGTATAAATGTCTGGTAAAGAATCCCAGGGGTATGCTTGATTTGTGGAAATCTTCCACCTTGCACCCTTCGCAGAATTAAACAATGTCTCCTCTCTAAACATACTTTTTGTGTTTCAAGACACATTTTTGATTTCAGGCAACAACAGGATAGATGTTTTTCTCTTCCTTCAGGACCTGCTGTGAGAAAGCAACCTATCCACCATCATTCAGAAAACTCCGTAATGACATTTTAATACTGCGGATGTACAAAGAGCTTACAGGACTCCTGCAGAGCAAAAAACAAAGCTTTGTACTATCCGGTGTTTAAAACTGGTTTTATGCATTATGTTTTAAAAATCTGAACAGATGTCAACAAAAGACATGTGATTCCACATAAAAAGCCATATGATTTTATAAATATCGTAATGAAAATACACCACCACGCCTTCCCATGTTCCTTCATCACAGTATTTAATACTGATCTCAAAATCTTTAAATGTCTCCATATTATTAGCTGAACCCAAGAACAGCTATCAAAGTTTTATAAGAAATTCTCGAAAGGACGATATCACCTTTCCTTTAGTTAACACTAACCTGTTTCCATATGACCTCTAGCAGTCAACGATGAGTAAAAAGCCCAGCTGGGGGCATATCTATTTTCTACCTACTCTCCCCTTAAAAGCATTCCTAAAACCTTCTGTGAATAATACCTAATGCATCTCATGAGTGAAGCTGCCCAGAAAAGCGCAATCTCGCAAAACCCCAGTAGCAGTTAGCCATGTTCCTATTTCTTGTATGTTCACCTAAGCATTTTCTAGTTTTCAGTGGCATAAAAAGCTATGTCTATTAAAAACAGCAGATAAAGAGTATATACCTGTATGAGGGAGAGTGAGGCAGAAAGTCTGGAACAGCCAATAACAGAAAGATTTGATAGATATATCCATCTTTGATCCTACAGTGGCATTTCCCTTCTCCAGCCTGGATTTCAGGTGACTGTCTTTAGCACGATGGTATCCTTTAACCACAGCAACATCCTTCTTGATCTCTGCCTTTCCTTCCTACTCTTTAATTGCAGAGTTCAGCCACTTTGACTTTGGAAAAAAACCAAAAACAAAACCTTGTTTGTCGTGTTGCATTTAGTGAGTTTACTGCTCTACATGTTTCCTCAATTTCCTGAAACACACATGGCCTCTTCTCTTCTGTTAAAAAAGGTATTAACATGATGAGCTATATCCACCTATTTGAGGCCAAATGTCACTCAAACAATTATAAATACTTAATACAAATACTTGATAAATTCTTGTTGCAGCATAGCCATAATAAAAATTCTGATGCAAGTTGCCTTACTTTCTTCCAGAAAGGCATTCATAAAATGAATGCCTTAGCTTTGAAGATGATTTCATTGCCAAGCAACCCTTGTGTTACTGCCAGAACACTGGGGAAAAGCTTTCTTTCAAGAAAAGAAAGAAGAACATGTCAATTGATGATGACAGAACTGTTGTAGGTCAAACAGCTAAACTTATTCTGACTCCATGTGTAGCAGGCTTGGGAATTTTTTTTCTAACTCCTGAGTACACAGTACTGTGTGAGGGCAGCTCTGAGCTAAGCAGAAAAAAATAGACTTCAGGTCAGCACAAGCTGTTTCTCTCCAGATGAGGTTAACAGGGGTGTCCCACTGCTTCATGCAATGCCCTTCTGAGACCAAGGTTCATTAGTACAGCATTCACCAGCGATCTCAAACATACTACGATCCCCTAAATGGGCAAGATCTGCATCTGACACAACAGTAAACTCATCAGAACTAGGGGTGCCTGCAAGAACAGAAACATGCAATTGATGACAACAAAATGGCAGATATAATCCAGCTTTCACAAACAACCACAGGAAGGAAATGTTGCATTCGCCTTTAGACACAGCAGATTACATTTACTGCTGTTATCTCCAGAAAGAGATATGGGCATTTGCTTACGCAGTGCACTTAGTACTTCCTCAGAGCTTTTGAGAATAGACAGCTTTGTTTACTAGCAGTGATGTCCAAACAATTTCATGGTCTTTCCTCCACCAGACTGAAAAATTTCCAGCCCTCACCATCTGCATTACAAACATCTCAGCACCTTCAAATTGCTGCTATTTCAAAAATGAAGCAAGAGATCTTACTTAAAGGAGAAAGATAAAGATATTACAGCTTCATTGCCGGGCTGTCCACAGTTCATTCTGCAGCAAGCCAGAATCCCAGGCTAGCCATGGGCTTGTGGTCCCACAGGGTAAAAACCACACTCTAGTACATGCATTAATATCGCATTGCAGTGATATGTTTGACCATCCTGGACAGAGTACAAACTATACAACAGCACAGCCATCTAGGTCAGGGCCATATTACCAAAATATAGCCAAATAATCTGCCTAAATGAGTCACAATGCACAAATTGTACAGTAATTCAAAATCTTGTCACATATGATCACGGGACAATTTGGAGTATACTTCACTGATGTCTCTGTCAGGGATCTTCTATGGCTCCTCTGTCTTTCCTCGTCTTTATTACACAGTGCCAGCATTGGCCAGGACTTGATTTTGTGATATAGACGAAAAAGTTTCCACCCCTAGAGAGCTTATGTACATAGAAGTAATTCGCTAGCCTTCTTGCAGCTGTTTTTCCCTAAGAGGGATTCTGGTATCTCTAGTTCTACCAAGTTCTTTAAATTTTATCCCTTCTTCTCTGAAGTAGGAAGAGCAGCAGTACTGCCAATGCCTGGTCCTTAGCTTCAGAGAAAGAGCTGTGATTGACAGTACCTCTTCAGAGTTTTCTCTCTTCCCTCCCTCCCTGCATGCTTGGAGAAACCAGTCAATCACGTTGATAATTCCAACACCAAGATAAATATCTGTACAGAATTTATTGAGACTAGTAAGAAGTTTCCCCATGCTTAGATGTGAGAACTTCTGTCATAAAAATCTCTGGGCTCCAAAAATATGACCTGAACAACTGTAATAGCTGCATACCATTTTATTATCTATCATTAATTCCTATTACGAACAAGCTAGTGTGAAAGAGTTGCCTGTTTACTGATGGAATTATACTTGATTTATACAATCACGTTTTACAGGCATAATTTTTTCTATCAGAAGTGAGGAAAAAAAAGTCATGCCTTTGAGACATAAGCAATGCTGCCACTACACTAGGAGACAGCAACTTATGCTAGTAAACACCTTTTGTTGTTAACATCCACTCCATCTGCAGAATACATTTTAACTTCTTTCAACAATGCACTTTTTTCCTTAAAAAAGAAAAAAGCTTTCTACTAGAAGATTTTGCTGTCTACACTATTTCTAGAACCATTATCACCAGTCTTTAAACAGTAGGCTGAACATCCACACCAGTCTGAACTTTCCCAGCTCATCATGGCCTCTGGTATTTGCTTAAACTATTATAAAAGTGAGAGAGAAAGAAAAATTAATGGAGCAGCCAGTTCTCAGCTTTTCCCCTCATGACACCCACCGGCCTCCCTGCCCACAAATCCCGCAAGCGAAGCAGCACCTTACAAATCTCCTACTTGTCAGGATAAACATGCTTAATGGCAGACGGCTCCTCAGCTTCCGGCTCCTTAGCCTCCACCTCCTCCAGCGAAGGCTCTCCTGCCTTCCCCTCAAGTTATGGCCGGTTTTTGGGTGCCCGAGATTTCTCATCAGTGCTTTAACTCTTTCTAACCCATCGCCCAGGCCAAAATACGAGCCTGTTGAAGAACGCTGTTCTGTCCAGAATAGATTTCTAACATTTGCCCCTCCACTAGGTTCCAAACAGTGAGGGCACGCATTATTTATAGAGAGGAATTTCAAGACGATTAGCTGAGCGAATGGGATGATTTCTGAACAGGAGCAGGCAGCGAGGCGCAAACAGCACACGGTCTGTAACACCCTGCTTGTTCACACCGAAGGCGGACCAGCAGACAGGAGCTCTGGGCCTGGCCGGCGTGGAGAGGGGGAGGACGAGGAGCTGCCCGCCGGGACCTGCGCTCAGCACCGTCCTTCACCAGACCCGGCGCCGACTCCGAAGTTTTCCTCCGTGCCCGTTTCCAGACACGGCCGAGGGTCTCGGTTCTGGGGGTGCCGTGCCCGGGCTCCGCGGGCCCGGCCCTGCCCTCGGGGGCGGAGAGGGGCGCGGCGGCGGGGCGGTCGGGCGGAGGCACGGCCGGGCCCC
>Ga0065711_1009348_pt1 | contig 14979 bp, 8 predicted proteins | sample Hoacrofraction12_FD_59098 | JGI IMG/M metagenome (GOLD analysis project Ga0065711, IMG submission 59098) | Hoatzin crop microbial communities from Cojedes, Venezuela - Epithelial fraction 12 v2 (version 2) | ecosystem: Host-associated > Birds > Digestive system > Esophagus > Crop | place... | reverse complement strand
GGATGGAGCCAGACTCTTTTCAGTGGTGCCCAACGACAGAACAAGGGGCAATGGGCACAAACTGAAGCAGAGGAAGTTCCGTCTGAACATGAGGAAGAACTTCTTCCCTCTGAGGGTGACGGAGCCCTGGCCCAGACTGCCCAGGGAGGTTGTGGATTCTCCTTCTCTGGAGATATTCCAGCCCCGTCTGGACGCGGTCCTGTGCAGCCTGTTGTAGGTGACCCTGATTCAGCAGGGAGGTTGGACTAGATGACCCACAGAGGTCCCTTCCAAACCCTAACATTCTGTGATTCTGTGATTCTGTGTCATTCTGTTCTGCTAGGAGGGAACATGTTCCTCGTTGGTGGTCCTACCCATCCCACTGCAACGCCTTTGCATGCTACCAGCTTATGTTCAGGGTAGCCACTAAAGATGCAGAGAAGGGATTGGGTGAAGAAGTAAAGAGGCCTCCCTTTTTAGGGAAAATAAAATTGTATTCTGTGAGAGGGAACAGCTGGCAGGAGGTTATAACCCAAGGTGGGGTGCAGCCAGATTTACAGTTTTGGCGAAGTTACGGATGTACCTATGAATTTATATTCTCCAGACAAGCTTTTATAGTACTAATGAGAACCCATGTACTCTACTGTGGAGCATTATTCTAATGGTAGTTAATAAAAATTGCACTGACGGTTCCTCCTTTTTGCCTTGTGGTGTGACTATAGTATTTTTCTTTTTGTTTAGCCATATACTCTGTCACTACAGTTGATATTGTTTGCAAGCCTGTTACATTTCAGAGAAGAAATTACATCTGAAGAAGAAAGCAGCTCATTACCCATGGAACACAGCAAAAGGAAAATTGTATTTTTTTGTCTTGAGGCTCTTTGTATCTTAATTCTCCAAATGGCACAGTTGTATAAAATAAGCCATGCTTGATAAACATACAAAAATAGTTGCAGCTGCTTATTCTAAGCAGTTTGCTTACACATGTCCTTTAGAAAAATTGGAAGAATGTATGCTAATTTTACATGAAGTCATTTTATTCAAAATGTCATGGATGGTTATGAAACCACACTTCGTTAAAGAAATATATAAAAATATGATCCAGAAAGAACAGTAAAATGAAATTTAAAACCTGGTTAAAAAAGGAGTTAGAAATGAAATTTGATTTAACTTAAGCTAGAAAATACCCAGTGGATGGAAATCTATTAAAGTGAAAATCTGTAAATCCATCTGGTTATTTTAGTAACCAAATAAATTTCCACACTTCTGTCTGAGAGTTTATTATGATTTAATATATCTGCCTTACCACATTATGGTCTAATTTAACAATGTAGCATCAATTCCTATGAATTATGTGTGTTATAAGCTGAATAATTCAAGAACCAGAATACTTAAACAATGAATATCTTAAGGTTATTGTTTTATTTTTCTTTTCATAGATTCTTTTCCTGAGATTGTTCATTTCAAAGTTAGAGAGGAACTTTATACATGTATTTTTCACTCTCTGTTAAAAAATGTTGAGGGTTTTTTTTTCAAAGGCACAAGAGTTTCGACAAGCAATATCTCTTTCTTGGTGAAGGACTATTTCTTAATAGTACTGTTTTTTCCAAATTGCAGTTTTGACACATGCTAAAAACAGACCACAAGATAGAAAAGCATAATAAATCTCTGTTTATTTATGAGTGTGTCCTTTCATTGAGTGACATCTGAATGCAGGGGAAGTTTATTTAAATATCCTTTAGTGGAGAATCAAATACTGCTGTCAAAACCTACTCACCTCTGTCAAATGCACATAGCAATTCTTTTACTATCAATCTGTTTTATACCGTGCTAGTTCATCCGCTATTTTTTTTCTTGGAAATGATCTTACTCTGCAGAATCTGAATCTCCAGTAACTAAAAAAATAGTAATTCCACAGAATGAGTAGTTACTTGGTTACAGTAAAACAGCAGGACTTGTTATACATCCGTTACACAAGGACACATATTCCTTCAAGACTCTTTAGGCAAAGAACTTATACGTATAGAAGAGAATCAGAATAGAAAACACCAGATTTACTGTAATGCGAGATTAGTGTGGACCAACTAAAGAAGTGTTCTTATCTCGAATTTTGAAGACAGTTCTATATATATGGAGTTCCTAGGGGATTACAGGGACTGCGTTCTCCGTTTAGAGCAGAGTACTGCTCTAGTTCTTTTCCATTGTGGCCACCCCAGAAGGGACAAACATTACTCTCAAACTGTTTTATAATTCTGCCACTTTAATTTTTGTCAGAAAATTCGGTTACATCTGAGTGTCTTTATCTGTGAGTATTTATACGGCATTAACCCTTAAGTAAGAGAGACACTGAAGAAAAACATCCTAGGAAAAGGTTTATCAGAATGAGAAGCCTCTCAGCAGGAAGAACCAATCTATATCTGTTTTTTTTCTTTATTTCACAACATTTGACAAAAAAACCCCTTTTCAATGAAAAACCTAGGCTAGTTGAAGATACAGTTTTACACAATCTATCACTAAGCTTAACTAAGATTTCACTAACATTTGTAGTTTTCTTCAGAACTGGCTTTTCAGGCCTTAGTGATGCTGATTGCACCCTTTCATGACTGATAATCTGATCATTGCAAAAACAATGAGATCTTCACAGCCAAAAGCAGCTGAACTGTGCTTTTCTGGTTTTAGACCTAAGCAACTGAGAAGGCACCAAGGCCCAAGCAAGGTTCTATGAAATATTCATCATAGATGTCCTTTCTAAAGCCTGTTTCTGCTGCAAGTACATTTTAATTATCTTTACTACTTGGTGAATTAGAAACTCTTGAGAAGCGAGGAAAGAAAGAAAACACAGCGTAGTACAGCACCTGTCTGACCAAGAAATCCCTGAAAAGTAGCAAAGTTCTTATCACCTTTTTAGGTTAGTTTTAAATTATTAACTCTGTCTTATAACTGTGATTTAAAAGACTAAAAAAAAAAAACAAATTTCACCTCTGTGCAGTTTATTTATTAAAAGAATTCATAGCAACTTCAGGATGCGAAAAATCTCTTTTAAGAAGTTTGAAGGTATAACTAAGATCAAACGGGACAGATTGTTTTAAAAATACACATAATATCATAATATGAAGACTCATGGTTCTTGGGGACTATGAAAGACAAGCTCTGGGAAAATCTGCAGGAGTCAAGAAATGACTTGGTGTTTAGACTGTGAGATCTTCAGCTCGCAGAAAGCTCACTGACTGACATCCTGAAAGACTGCCAGGAAACCTTCACCACAGTTGGTTTTTTTTCAGTCTCACTACATTTAAAAGCAATACATATTGTATTGGGCCCAACACAGTCATCTGACAGATATTTAGCTGGGGACATCAGCCTGAGATGTGGCATCATACGTGTAATTTTGTCATAAGCGGCTAACTCATGAAAACGGACTCACTACACTTTTCTGATGTTTTTCCTGCCTATACCAGACTTTAGAATCTTCTTAAAACTACTGGGCTTATTCAATTGTAAAAAAAAATCAAAAACTAAACATATGTATGCAAGCCAAAGGTCTTTTCATGAAAAAAAAATAAAAAGGAAAAAAGAAAAGAACCACCTGTTCTGTTTATTTTTAATTACACCGCTTACTGGTCTTACATGACAGGTGAGAAAGAGAATACTTATTGGCATTGCATCAAATGAATTAACACACAGTTTGAATGCATCAGGAAGCACACATTTCGGTGGGGCTAGATTTTTTTGTTTGTTTGTGATCACAAGTGAAGAAAATTTTGATATGGCTTCTGTGTTCTGGCACACAGCCTGGAAAAAGGCATTCCGTGAGTGCCTCCTCCCGCGAACCATATGGGAATTTACATTGGCGTATTCTTATTCATTTCTCTGCAAGTAAAGAGTATCTACTGGTTACTACTTAGCAAAGTCCTTCTTTATAAGTACTTTAATTTCACAGGTTTATTGCTTGGAGTCACATGCATCCAAGGGTCCATACCACATCCTGACAATTAATTATGACAGCCTGTGTTTTTCTGAGAAGATTCAGGCACTCGTAGTACTGTACCAACCTCGCTGGTTGTGGAAGTACGACATAAGCAGGTCTGCTGTGCAAAATTTACCGATTTTTTCTGTCTGTTCTGTTGGAACACAAGACCCCTGATTTAAAGAAAGGTGTTTGTTATGGCCTACAGATATGGGAGCACTGGGACTGAGATAGGAGAATCTGGATTCAGCCTCCTGTTCTGGCCAGGACAGACTACTGCCTTTAATCCTTTCTCTCCCAATTCGGAAGAACACTCTGTATACTATGCCAGGCTGAACTGGCTCTCCAGCTGTACCTTCAGTTTTGTTCTTCAAATCGTTAGAGGTTTCTGTAGTGTGTAGTCTTATTATTGAAACTGCTTAGAGTTTAGGTTAATATTAAAAACTACAATATTGATGTGAACAGGCTAACATATGGGAAAAAAACACATTATTTCTAATCATTTGGGATGCTAGAAATATATCTTATAAACCAATGAAACAACATCTGAATACTCCTGTGCTGTGCAGCTCTAAACACAAGTCAGTCACACTGCATGTGAGGGAGCACAGCAGAATGCCAGGCAAACAACACACTTTCATCTGCTAACTAGAAATATAACTGTCTCACATCCAGAAGACAATATTTGATTAGATATTTTCCCTACGATGATGATGGATGCCAGCAGAAAGTGTATGAAAAACGAGTGAGAAGTTGTCATTTTGCTGCTGTATAAAGCCTTGGTGTGCTCATGACTTGGACACAGTGAGCAGCTCTGGTTTTCTTAAGTCAGGAAGATCCCTGTGGAGCCAGAAGAGGGACAGTGATGTCATTTCAGCGATGGAGCAGCTGCCTTGGGTAGAAACACTGAAAGATTGGGATTCCTGTTGAGGAGTGAAGGAGGCTGAGAAGGAGTTGCCTGAGTTCACAAAACCCTGGTGGTGACGGAGATGGTGAACATTAACATTGATATCCACCAAATCACACTGGCTTAGTTTAAAACAAGTGAAAAGTAGTATATGGTGTTTAACAAACTTCAGAAAATCTGCACCTAGGATGGAGTAACGCTGAGTAGAAGTATAAATCGGAAGAGGAGTGGCTAGAGAGCAGTCCTGCAGAAAGGGACCTCAATAGGAGCCAGCAGCGTGCCCTGGCAGCCAGGGGGGCAAACCACATCCCGGGGTGCATCAAGACCAGCATAACCAGCTAGCAAATGAGGAGATTATCTGCTGTATTCAGAACTGGAGCGACCTCACCTTGAGTACTCTATGCAGTTCTGGGCCCCACAATTTAAGAAGTAGGTGAAGGTCCTTGAAAGCATCCAGAGAAGGGCAACAAAGCTAGTGAAAAGGCTGGAAGGAATGTCCTATGAGGAGCGACCAAGGACTTTGGGCTTGCCTAGCGTGGAGAAAAAGAGGCTGAGGCGCAACCTCATTGCTCTCTGGAGCTTCCTGAGGAGGGGACGTGGAGAAGGAGGTGCTGAGCTCTTCTCCTTGGAATCTCGTGGTAGGACACGTGGAAACGGTTCAGACCAGGCAGGTGTAGAACTGGACATTAGGAAGCATTTCTTTACTGAGAGAGTAGCCAAACACTGGCACAGGCTTCCTAGAGAGGACTTTGCTGCCCCGTTGCCTGTCAGTGATTAAATGGCATTTGAACAATGCACTTAATAACGTGCTTCAACTTTTGGTCAGCCGTGAATTGGTCAGGCAATTGGACTAGATGGTCGTTGCAGGTTTCTTCCAGCTGAAATATTCTATTCTATTCTATTCTATTCTATTCTATTCTATTCTATTCTATTCTAATTGTTTGCTGTGGGAGGCTGCTGTGATGGCACAGTGTCAGCAGGGGTCAAAAAAGGGGTTATTCAGAGATACTGGAAACGGATATTTGGGTGCACTCTGTACAGCAATCATGGACTGTGAAGGTACAGGGGAAAAGGGACAGCAGAGGGGCCACACCCATGTGCGCTGCACAAACACCTGAGCACCACCAGTTAGCTCCTGCGCTGGGGACGATGCACAAGCTAGATGGGCTTGGGGAGCATTTCTTAAGTTCTTATATTTTTATGTTTTCAACTTCTTAAGCAGCACAAAATCGAGGTGAGTGTGTGCTGATGGTCACCTGGAGATGTGCTACCCAGGTGGGTACAATGATCCCTGCTGCCACCCCTGATGCAAAGGGCCACCACCTGTGTTGCCCTCTGCCCATGAAAGCTGGATGCTGGCGCACAGCTCTAGTTTGGCTGGGGACTGGGAGGCAGCTGAGCTCTTTGTTGGGAGTCTGTAGATTTGTCTCCACTGTCAGAAGTACCTGTGTGAGCTTGGTGTTTTCAGGCTTTCCTTGTGTTGGACTAGCGAGGAGATGGTTTCTCCAGGGGCTTGTGTTGGCTGCTCTTCTGCAAACAGGTATGCTGTGCTAAGGCTGGTGGTGGTAATGGAGTTTTTTCTACCGTTTCTGCTGTTGTAAAACCATGTTGTGTTCCCTCGGTCCTGGAGAGAAGTTGGCTCTCCGGTTTCCTGGGGGCCTTTGCTGCTTTCTGTTAGCTCAGTTGTGTCCAATTCCCCTCTGCTCACTACACAGAGCCTGGCTTGGCTTGTTCTCAGTAAACCTGGTGCCTGGCTTTAAATGTCCTTTTGCTGTGTTTCTCTGCTGTTTCACCCTCAATATCCTTGCTATTGATACGTGAGCTTTGTTTGTTTCACGAAAATCTTGTTGTGAAGGAATTGCTTTACCTGTAGGTGGACAAAGGAAGGGAGGGAGCTCTCTTTCTCCCCCACCACTCCTTCTTGGTTAAAAAAAGTTTTAAGTTAGTAGATAGGTAGGTAGTAAAAATATCTAGAGGAAAAAAGGCTTACGCTGCAGAGGCTGGAAAATCAGGGTGTTCTATGTCTGTATTAATTGATGTGGAGCTTGTTCCCAATAGCATTTGAAATGCAGATGCAGAAATAGTAATAAATTGACCACAGTCCATCACAGATGCCTCTGATAAGGGGGACCTGAGTGCAGGCTGTGCCGAAACACCTTTTCTAAATGCTTCCCACTTTTTTTTAACTGGTAGCTATGATAGCAGAGCTAGTGAGATTGGTTAGCGTGAAAAGACAGCTATACGTGAATATTACAGATCTGTAGCTTTGTGCAACAGAGTTATATTTTCAAGCAAGACACTCTATAGATGTCATGCGGAAATATATATTTGCCTTGTCCTTCAAAACTTTGTATGACTAGTCTTTTACTTTCATTATCACTAAAAACACAAAGCAGTGGTATTTCATTTGCATTAACTGAATGAATGCTTTCTTTTTTATTTCCTCTTTAAAACCATCTTACTTCATTCTATGTTCTCTTAAAAATTTATGTGGAATTCTGGTAATAATTACTGCATAAATTTAGCTGTGCTTCTCTGCTAGTGCCTGCCAATCAAGATACTGCATTTAAAAATACCTCAGCAGTTATCTTATGATGGGCAGCAGCATTTTATATACAACAGCAGAAGCTAGGAGAGTGTTTTTACATTTATTAAGTGGTGCAATTAAAATTGTAATAGCATGAAATGCTTTTGGGATGGGAAGTGTTGCCTATACTGAATTAGAGCTGAGTGTCATCCCAGGCAGGTGGCCTGTGGTGTTTTATTGCAGGACTGGGTAGGCAACTGGCAGACTGCATCCAAGTGGCAGGTGGAAAAGGGTGATATTCATCTAACCAAGTGTGTGTTTTCAGGCTGTAAGCATGTTCTCTTTGCCCAGAGTGAATTCTTAGCAGTTATGAGTCCTATCTAGTGAATGGCAGAATAATGCCTTCGTTCTACTAAAGAAAAAACCCAAAAAAACAAACCACACTTTGATCAGCTCCAATTTTGCTCTTGCTCTAGGGAAATATTTGCTTTTGTTGGCAAACGTAAACACTTCTGTGCAAAATTTTAATTTCATAGTCTGAACTGTTCTCTGTGCCAGGTCTTTGTTATTATAGCACCCAGAAGTTTTAGATGCACCTGTTATTTCCTGTGCTATTGGAGTGTTTTCCTTATTCCTTGTAAACTGACTATCTGAAATCACCAAATAAACAGTATTGCCAGGTTTTTTCTAATGTTCAGAGGGGGAAAGTAAGAGAATATTCATTACAGATCTTAATGCATTTTCACTACAGTTTGCAAAGTGTCTGGAGCAGAAGCTGTGGATGAATATCATTGCCTTTTTTTTTAAGTTGATTTATCTGTGATTTGTCATAGAGCTTGTTCCTGACCGTGTCATATTCACTGCTCCCTCTTAGTGGTGTAAATGATGGCTCTGCCAAGCAGCAACTTCAGCTCTGTGAGCAGCTTTGTCAGTGTGGGTCTGAGTTTCGGACCGGGTCAGTGGTTGGCCATTCATGAGTGGAATTTGTGCTACTTTTGAGACGGTGTCCACATGCTAATGTAACAAAGAGTATATTAGTCTTCACTCGTGTGTATATGGAACTAAACTAGCTGGTTGATTATTCTCTTTTCCATACCTCTACATTTCACTTTTTTTTTAAATAGTTGCAGTCAGGTTTGTTTCACTCTGTTGACAATATAACACAATATAGTTGGAGGTGTTCATTCTGAATTTTATTTGTGTCATACTGGCAATAAGTAAAACTGCTGTGTGCTCAGAAGTCTCCAAACATTATTGCATTTTTACATTTATAAAAGAATAGTGAATTTTTATTTCATTAGTCTCATAAAAGACAGGTTAACAGTCTGGGGCTGCACAAGGGGTGAAAAGCGGTTTCCGATTTGCCCCCCAACTAGCAATAGGAATTAACAGATGTCTTGTAAGATAGCATTTTTATCTTGGTATTTTTCAAATCCCTGTTTTTATATCGGAGATAAGCAAATCAAAAACTCACCCAGACTGGTTAATAAAGGAGTGAATGAGAATTAACTTTCCTACAAATCACATTGCAAGTAGTGTTACTACCTGAACTGAAGCTAAGTCTTGTCTCAGGTGTCCTTTCACCAATAAATTTCATTGAAAAATGTAAAAGTTTCTTAATTTTTTTTTTGAAAGCCAAGCTTTGTTTCATTGAATTGACACAAGACATCAGGTCACTTAAGTGTTCATATGTACAGTGTTGTGGTGGAGTTAGAGAATCCAGTGCTTTTCATTCCTCTGTAGGGTTAGACTGTCTTCCTGATAAGCCTGTAATGAAGCGCATGTCTCAGGAAGATGGAAATCTGCAGTTTGCTCAGGAAAGAGAGTGGAGGTGCTAGTGTCATAGGAGATGTGTAGGGACTGAAATTCCAGCAGGTTAATGTGACACTGAAAATATATAAAATGAAATGTTTCTCAGGTTCAACTAGATGAATAATTCTAAATAAGCCAAAGAAAGTTGAAGGATTGTGATTTCATCCATCTGCAGTGACAATGAAAAAAATCTGGTTTTATTGTGTAACAATTAACATGGATAACATACGATCAATGTTGCCCTTAATTTTTATATTTTAATGTAAAAGTACAAAAAATATTGTATTTTCAGCTATTTAATATCCAGTTGTAATAAAGGTTCCCTGCTGCATTTTTTTTTAGCAGAGGTTTTTTACTACCTGAATTCTCAGTAGTTCTCAGAGGGAGTGATGCACTGCTCACTCTTTTTCCAAGTGGTTTTAGTTAACACTACACAACAGACTGAACACATTTTACATCTGCTTTTGTTTTTCATTTATCCTTTTAATAGGACAGAATTTGCAGCAATGTATAATAAACTAAACTATTAAATAAAGCAGCTGTGGTGTGTTGTCTTACTTCCAAGGATGAAGATTTTTAAGGGATTCAAGGTTCGAATCACTAAACTTCTAATTTTTTGGAGGTAAACACACTTATTGTACAATTGGAAATAGTATATTTCTTCTGTGGGATTATTTTTCTTGTCTATTTACTTAATATTAACTCCAATTGTGTTTGTAACTTCAATTTTTCTTCCTGGGACGTTCTTATCTTTCACTGTTCGTTGGTCATTTGTAGTTGCTCTTATTCCATTTTGTATGCAGGAAAGGAACACCTTACATGTCTTACGAGATATACTGATTTATTCTTCATCAGTTTATTCAATGTTTAATCTTTTTATTTTGTGAAGGGGTGTCAAAGATATCAGTTAACTTTCCTAAAGTGTCAGTTTTCTTTAACACTTGTCTCCTCTCATGGTATATAGAAAAGGCAGGTCACTCTTGTGTTTCTCGGGGCTTAGGCTTTCTTGTTGAATTTTAAAATTCAAACAGTAGATTTCTGAGGGGGGGAAACGTTGCTTGGCAGTTGTTTTTCAATTCCATGCTCTGCAGTAAAGAAAATCTCATTTAGATTTTATTTCAAATTTGAGATTTTGCTTTGTGTCTGGAACAGTGTAGGAGAACAAATATCCTTGGATTTTGAAAGGCCTCTGGGCTAATTTTTCTTTTTGTGTCTGCAAAATACGGACCAACTGTGAAAGTAAAAGCCACTTATATTCCTTTTTTTTTTTGATGTGGAACTGAGATGTAGAACATATCCTCCTTTCATCTCAACTGAGTTTATAAAATGCAATTATGTATATAGTAGAAGTATATCTTTTCTAAAATGTCTTGGGGAAATCCTGTTTGTGTTTGTCAAAGAATTTCGCGGAGCTTTAACTGGTATCTGTAACTTAATGAGCAGTTATTGCTAGAAATAGGATTTTGGTTTGCAGTGGAAAATTACAGTGTTGACAAGTGCAGTGCTTTGAAGCACCAATTTATGTTTCTCTAGAACATAGATATTCAGAGAATTAAACTTCTTTGGCCCTAACCCATTTTTGTGAAGTAGTTTAAAAGAAAAAATACCACACCTTGAAATTTAGGTTTTTTCTTTGTACAACTTGTTTTTTGTTCCTTAGAAGTTGAAAAATCAATTTTTGTTGGAAAATCTTTTCAAAAAAAGAGCTGTAGCTATTCATAGTGGATTCTGAGACTAAATAAACACTTGAGGAAAGACTGCTTTTAAGTACACTTTCATGTAGCCTACCTCCCAAATGTTTTTTTCCTTGCTTTTATGTTTTTGCATGGTGTGAAGTACCCCTAAAAACCTGAAAAATAAGCTTAAAAGTTCCTCGATTAGTTATGATGTTTTGTCATCATTTGATTGAGTCAACATGATTTAAAGAAAACTTTCTGATATTGTACAATGTGGTAACTGATTGCTGTGTCGCTTGCTAAAAAAAAAAAAAAAATCTTAAAAACCTTAGTTATGCAAGATGCAACTGAACAACTTTGTACCTGGCATGCTCCTTGCTCTTTTCAATGGTGCTTCATAAAAGGACATCAACTGAAAAGTTTGTGTTTATTGTCTGAAAAAATAGATATGTTGATGTTTTGACAAGTCATTGCAGTAGAGATGCTAGAAACTTTTAGAGCTAATCATAGGTCTGAGAGAAGAATCTCTTCTGAAACACTGAAGGTGCTTCAATAAAAGATCACTAAAAAATAAAGTGTATACAAGCAGTGTTTTCTTCTAAGTATGTTTAGGATAAATCCTGTTACACTGCAGTATGGTATTCCTCATTACGGATGAGGAACTTGGGTTTAGCAATTCAGGTCATGAATACTCGACGAATGAAGTGTCTGAGAGGTGGCAGAAATGGATGTTTACTGATCCAGTTTTATGAAAGCATTTTTTAAAAAAAAAACCAAACTTCTATTGTGTTACTCTGCTCCTGGAAAAAGCTCACACTGGAGCAATATTTTACTGAAGGAGCTATTCTTTGGCTCCGTAACTATGCAAGTTTTATGCTTTTTAAGACTGTCTGGGGGATATGATTTCCTGTAACCGCATTTCCCATTTACTCTTAACCAGTAGATGCAGAGAACAAGACAGAAGTATTTAAGAGTGAAGAAGCTTCTCAGAGGAGTAAGAAGGAACTTTGCTGTCCCACCTTAGGGGGGGGGAAAAAGCAGAGTGCACTACCTTGTTATCTGCTCATTTATTCTTGTAAGAGAGGACCACACGATTGATATTCTGGTGACCATGCTGCCATGTGAAAGCTTCTGCCTGCCTCAACGCAGACCTTGCTTTGTATATGCATTCAGAACGTCTATCAGATCTATTTCATTACCCTAAGCACATCATAAATATTGCATGCGCTGGACTAGGGATATAAGACGCTTTTACTCGAGCCTCATAAAACATTTGAGAGCAGTGAGGACTGTGAATATTAAGTCTGAGTAATCTGCCTAAAGTGTACCTGGCTGTTGGAACCCTGTGGTATAGTTCCTTTATGAACACAAATCAGACTTTTGAGGAATTTGGGGATCTAAACTATTTTATTTCTCTCTTAACTTTTTTTAACATCACCACCCCCCCAGTCAGCCCTGTTACTCTGATTTCACAGGAGCTCTGTCACAGTCATTTTCTTGGTGTTCACAGTTTGGTTCACATTCTTCTGCATTTAGCTACTAAATGAATATTTGCCAAAATACTTCTTGGGTTTTTTTGTCAGTAGGGGATCAAGTACTCCAGAAATTAGATGATGTATATTCTGGCTTGTTTCCTTTAAATCTGGAAACACCTCTAAAAAGCTGTGTGAGAAATCTTTTTGTGCAGCAGCCATTTTAACAGATAAAGTTTCACATAAGCTTTCCTTTTCTTTAACATTGATTTTGACAAATTAGTCAGGTGTGACTCCCATTCAGTTTTCCAGTGATGACCTGTAGAGCACTTAGCAGATTGTCATCCTACAGAAGTGCTTTAATCACATTAGTGGATTTGAAACCAGTACCAGAGGGGTGACAAGATGACATGTAAAAAGCTAACTGTATAAGCCCTAACTCCTTGAAAGAAACTTTCTCAATTCGTTAAAAAATGTTATGTGTGATTGGTTGCAAAAAACACAGAAATAGGACTGTGTTGTGAACCAGTAACTGGAGGTGTTTGTGGCTGTATTGTTTTCTTAAAGCTCTTCCTCTGCTGTTGAATGTTGTTGTTAACGGATGAAACGGGTGAAGGGCCGTGAGTTTGCCTGTGAAACGTGCAGGCAACACAAAATAAGAAGTTGCACAAAATTCAGAACTAGCTTAAAAATTTGGGATGTGACATTAAAATTCTCTATAATGCTTTTTAAAATGGAGAACTGCAAGATACTACTCACTTCATACTGAGAGCAAGTTCAGACGGTACCTGCAATACAATTGAAAAAGCAAGTGCAGATTTGGAACAATAAATGATTTCTTTAAGCTATAAAGATCAAGGCTTTAATAATGGAACCGAAAGAAGGTCCACTTTTTTAATATGGAGAAATTGCTGCAACACTGGCACTGAAGCAATAGATTTCCTCAAACTGAAGTCTTGCAGAAAAAACAGTATAATGCATTTTATAAAATATTTATAATAAATGAAAAGAAAAGCAATTCTGCTCATTGGAGTGAGAAGGAAAGAAGTGGGATTAAGTACTTAGTAGGCATTTTTAAGAATTTCATTCCCACTAGTGTCTTTGGGTTGAATTGACAGAAAATAAATAACCAAGAAAATTCTGTTTTTAAACTCTTCTTGAATTGGTATAAGGTTATGCACTCTTCAGAGGAGTGGCACTGGAGACAAGTAACAGTACTACCTAATACCATACTTTGCACAAAATATATCTGGGTAGTCTTGAAACTGCGTTTGAAGAGTTAACTTCCAATTATTGTGAATGGAAATATGTGTTTCATTAATGATATTTTGGGTAAAATTGGAGTGTGACAAACTGGCTAATAAATATGAATGTAATGAGTTCTGGGTTTAGATACTAGATTAATGGGAGATGTGAGAGGAGAGACTGGATTGTTACTCAAGCTTTAGCCCATTTATTTAAACTCTAGATTGTTTTCAACAAGATGATGCCTCAGAAGATGATGAAGTGCTACTCCTACTGAATTGTTTTATACCCGTATGGTCTAGTGTGCTTATGAACTTCATTATTGCCATAAATATCTTAGGTATACAAACCCAGTCATTTGCATTTTTATATTAGAACCTTAATAGTACTGAAAAATTGTGCAAGTTATAAATAGTGAAAATATTGTCACTTTTTTATCACTGCAATAAAGCAGCTCCTAAAATACTACTGCCACAATTTGTCACATGGTACCAGTGTAACACAAAATAAGCTGAGGTCAGAGTCCAGGTCCCAGTGGGGAACAGTACTGAGCTTGTATTCAGGACATGGATTAAAATAATGTAAAAATTGAGCTGGGGGGACACACAGGACATGCTCTAACCCAGCTATACTAATTGCAAAATTTATCTGTAAACTCTCCAGATTTTTATGACTACAAAGCTCTGTATTTTTCTTTTTATGGTGTTTCTTCAGGTCACAGGAGAGTTATACATCTCCAGAAAGTATCAAGTTGTGGTTTTAGTGATTAATTGACTGCAGTTATTTTAATGTTACTTTAAGGCATCAGTATTTATATGTTTGATTTTTTGTGTGTGTTCCTCTGCTGTGAAATGAGGGCTTACCCAAAACAAAAAATTATGAAATTTTCCTCTTAATCTAAAAATACAAATCAGATATGTGTAATCAAATGACAGACTGTGACTATCCTGAACAGGTTTTGACTTGTCTCCACTTTCCAGGCATTTGGGGATATTGAGAATAAATCTGTATTCCCTAGTCATGTCAGACAATTGAATGAAAATATCTAAAAAGTGTATAATCAGATTTAGAGTTAGCAGGATAACAGTCAGAGAAGAGAAAGAAATGGAGTACAATAAACTATGTTTAAGCCTTAAACTTCTTGAATTTCCTTTTAGATAGTGAGATTGGGTAATAAAGTTCAAGTTTCAAACTTCTTATTTCCTGTGCTTTCTTGTACTAAAGAAAGCTATTTTTAAGAAAAAAAAATTAGAAGAACAAGCCCTTTATCATCTTGATGCAACCCATACAACATTATTTTCCATTCATAGAATCTAACATAAAATACACCAAAACTGTTCAGTTCTTTCGAAAATAAATAGAAAAGATATTGTAGTGCATTCTCATGAAACACT
>Ga0065711_1007394_pt1 | contig 14979 bp, 14 predicted proteins | sample Hoacrofraction12_FD_59098 | JGI IMG/M metagenome (GOLD analysis project Ga0065711, IMG submission 59098) | Hoatzin crop microbial communities from Cojedes, Venezuela - Epithelial fraction 12 v2 (version 2) | ecosystem: Host-associated > Birds > Digestive system > Esophagus > Crop | place... | reverse complement strand
CCCCCCCAGCACCCACCAGGCTCCCAGGGCACAGTGGGGCGAGAGGGTGCCTGGGCAGGGGTGGCTGGAGTGGGACAGTCCCTGCCAGTGCAACCCGTACCTTGACAAACTGCACGTCGCAGAGGATGTGCACGGAGTAGTCGGGCGTGTAGATGTTGTTGCTGCTGCTGTGGAGCTGCGTGGTGCTGCCCCCGTAGTCGTTGTGATCCCGGCTGGGGGACTCGGAGCGGTTGAGCCCGCTGCACCGTGACGGTGACCTGTTCACTGCCGGAGGAGATGGTAGAGAGGCACTCACTTGTGGTGCCGCTCGGGTCCAGGGTGGACCAACACCTCCGGTGGCTGTGCCTCGTGGACACTGGGGCTGGCAGGGGACCTGCGGTGGGGTCCTCCTTGGTGCACGCTGCCGGTGGAGACTCTGCCACGCCAACCCCAAACCAAAGAGAGTAGGCAGGCAGGCATCTGACCTGGTGAGATCCAGGTTAGGGCTGCTGCCTGCCTGTCACACTGACTGACTGACAGCTCTCCTGCTAACACAGGCCTTCTGCACGGCATTTGGCACAAATTCTCCTGGTTGCAGCTGGCAGCCCACAGAGGTTTACTCAACCTGCCTCAAGGGCACGCTCCTGTCCACCCCGCCTCCGACAGAACAGGAGCAGAGACTGCCACAGCAAGCTGGCCCGTCACTCACGTTGACTGATGGCCTCTGACACACGGCATGATGGATTTTGTCTGGTCAGTGATTTATTAGGGAGCAAAGGCAGCTTGTTCCTTGCACGGGTGACGTCAGCATCTTGCTGACTTTGCTCTGCTGCTAAAACACCCTTCTATTACCAAGACTGCCAGAAAGCAAGGGAAACAGGGCAGTGTGCATGCAGGGCTGCAGGTAATCGCTGTCAGAAGTAGCAAGAAAACCCAAGCACTGAGTACAAGAAATTACAGAAGCTGCATGCCAAAGAAAGCCTAAGCCATCCATGGCTCCCCCTTGTCCCCATCTCATTCTTCCTGGGATTTACAACATACTGGGGAGGCTGCAGCAGGGCTGCTGACCCCGGTCTGCCACCCGTGCTCCAATCAGTGAGGGGCTGCCCGGCGTGGGGTGCCCTCCCGGCACTGCCCAGCATCCAGGGTGGAGGGGGCTTGGCACACCAGGGACAGGGAACTGGAAAGAGCCTGGCACATGTGGAGGTCCCTGCCCAAAGCCATGCCCTGTTACCTGGAGAGCCAGCCAGGGAGTCCCCTCTGCTGAAGGCGAAGGTACGGGACACGGAGACGGGCACTGCAGAGAGAGGGAGGGAGAAGGAAAGAGGGGATGGGGGAAGGCGAGGGACGGAGGCGAGGGTCAGGGACAGACCAAGAGGAAGAATGAGAAAAAGAATCACGTGCCAGCAGCCCCATGCTGGGCTTCCACCACTGCCTCCAGCATCCCTTCCCAACCCTCTTACACCCTCCTGCTTCTGCTCCGGGGAGGTGCTCACCAGTCCCAGTGACAGGGACACTGGCAGGAACACAGCCTTGAATGCTGCAGATCAAGAGGCTGCCCTGTGACGTGGTAAAAGGAGGTGAGACCAGGGGGGACCAGCTGCTGCCAGGCCTGTCTGCGCAGCCAGACATCTCCCTAGAGCCATGGTGTGGGCAAAAAGCATCTCCCTCCCATCGGCTGGGCGCTGGCACCCTGCTCCAGCCCTTCACCAGCTGCTGCCAGGAGTTGGGACTTTGTGGCCAGCTTGTGCTGCCCAGGAGATGGGCGGAAGCTAAACCAAGTCACCGTGCTTGGCATCTGGGATGCTCCTGTGTGTGCAGGGAGGTGGCAGAGAGGGAATGTGCTCTGCAGCATCCCCTGCCTCCACGCAGCCCCACAGCCACAGGCAGGGGCTTGGCAGAAGCCCCTCAGCATGATGCAAAGCAAAGGCATTTGTACTGGGCTGCCTGCAGTTCCCCGCAAGGCCCTGGGTCTCCACAGACCTGGGGCAATGCTGAGAAGATCCACCTACCGGGAGCTGCAAAAAGCCAGGACCCTGCATCCTGGGCTGCCTGACCCATCGTGACAGAGAGGGTGAAAACAGGCTTTCCACGTTTTATTGCCACGGGTCGCAGCAGCAGTGACAATTTCCAGGGCAGGCGTTCCCCCTCCCTGTGACTGGCTGCCTGCGGGGAGCTGCCCTGCTCCCCTCCACAGCATCCCTGGCCATGCCACGGGGTGCAGGGCTGCCCAGGAGAGCACGGAGAGACAGGCGCACAGCGTGAGCGACGCACTCCTTAACGTCTCCCGATGCCCCATCTCTGCTCTCACTGTTGGCAGTGCCCACCTCGAGAGCAGCGGGAGACGCGAGCCTGCTGGCTGCCAGCCCTCTCCTCCAGCCACCGCCATGCTTCCCCCAGCTGCTGGCACTCCTGCCCGGGGCCCGCTGCCCTCCTCATGCCACTGTGCCCGCAGCGTGGCTGCAATGCTCTAGGAACTGTCTGCTGCCTACACAATTTATGTTTTTAAATCGGTTCGAAGGTAAAACCTCCAGAAATTTGCCCTCCTTCCGATCTCCCTGCTCCTCCCCCAGTAACTCCTGTTCTGGGTCCTCCCCTGGACCTAAACCTTCTGCAAATAAAAGTCCAAGCAAAGGCACCGGCACAAAGCACTGCCCAGAAAAACCTCATCCAGCCGGGAGCAAAGGATGGCTGATAACCACTAGCACTCGTTCCCTGCTCCCACCACCCAACCCTCCCGCAGCGGGGCTGCTTGTGCCGGGTCTCTGCCACCGCACCCCTGCCCTGGCCACCAATGCCAAAGGTTACTTGGCAATAAAAATGTTGCATAAGAACAGTTAAAAACAAATTGTTACTGCTCAAGGTTTAACGTCCGAATTCTCTGCTGTGACATGCTACTCGCACTCATTTCTGCTGGGCTTTGCCAGCCCGACACGGGAGATGCCCTGCAACCTCCGCCTCCCAGCCTGCCTCCTCGCTGGCAAGGGGTGCAGCCCCACACGCACCACACACACGCGTCCCGTGCGGGCAGGGCTGGCTGCATGGCACAAAACATCTCCCGACACCGTGTCAGCGCGAGCACGGGAAGCAACAGAGCCCTGAGCGGCCGCATCCTGGCAGGCGGCACTGCGGACACGCGTGGCCTCACCGACACGGCTCCCACCATGGCTCACGCCCTGCCTGCCCCACGACCCACAAGCAGTTCTCACTGCCCAAGCCCTGGTGGGGTCCCAGGGATGGTCACCCAGGGCACAGGGGCATCGGGACATGAAGCAACATCCCAAGGGAAATCGGCTGCGTCATCAATTTGCTCTGTCTGAACCGAGCGTGCTGTGGACGCACAGGGAGCAGGAATGTGCACTGCGCGGTTAATCCAGCAGTCCATGAGCCAACCTTCTGAATGGAAGCAAAGCAAGCAGGACGAAACAGATGAACCATAGAGCTGGACGCAGACTGGGACCTATGGGAGTGAGTCACCTGCCCCAAATGACTCTCCCTCTTCTCTCCATGACATCCCTCCCTAGACCTCCCTAAAGGTTGAATTTAGTGGGTTCTTGTTTGGATCAGGCACCCAGAGCACCCTCGCCTTACCATCTGCACTGCAGATCCAACCGCAGCATCTGGGGTTTGGGATGAGGGATGTGCTGGACTGGGGGTGGGCAGCACCTCTGCCTGCTCCCAAGCCACCAGGCACTGATCGCTTGCAGGGGTGATCAGCAAAGCAGGGGGAGGCTCACGGTCTCCCCTGGTCAGCACTCCCTCTGAACTCCTGCAAGCAGGGGATCTGCTCGTTCCCCCATCAGCTCTGCAGGCAGGGACTTTACCAGGACTGGAGCATCTGCTTTTGACTCTGCTAATTTCCCACACCAGCACGTGTGAACGGCTCACAGGTAAACTGACCCATCTCTGCAATTCCCAAGGAGCGCCTGTTCCCCCGGTGTGGAACCCATGTTCCGCTCAGGCTCTGAGCCTCAGGAATGTGAATGGGTCAGGGACATTAAGCCAAGACTTAGACGCACCATGCCAGAAGTTGTGGGGTTTATTGCTCCCGCCCGCATGGGCACGCTGCTACCCATGGGCAGTGCTCCTTGCAGCGCCAGCCATGCCGGGATCCACTGCAGGGATCCAGTGCACAGCTAAACCCCCAAAGGGACCTCAGAGGGACCTCAAAGTCCCTCTATGGCAACTTTGCTGCATCAGCCCCTCAGCACTTTGTTTCTCCCCTGAGCTTTTTAAAAGGCGTGATCTTGATGCAGAGCCCAGCTGCTCTTTGCGGGGTGCAAACCCATTCCTCCTCCAGCTGGCCAGAGCCGCAGAGGAGAGGTTTTAGAGTCCCAGCCTGCCCCAAAATACTTACGTAGGAAGGAGGATCCAGCCAGGCTTCCCACTTTCCGCACATCGTTATCTGAAACAACAGTTGGAGGTGTAGCAGTCGCAGAGGAAAGGCTCCTACCTGCCCTGCACCCCACGGCAGGGCCACCCCATCCCACGGCCAGCCCCTTCTCCTGGCCACCAGTCAGCTTAGCCCCTTGTGGAGGCTGCCAAAGTGAAGGCAGGGCCAAAGAGAGCCCACAGAGCCCTTACCAGAGGAGACAACGGCCATGATGGCAGGGACGCCATAGTAGGTGAATGCCCCGTTCTCAAACCGCAGCCCTTCCTTGCCAACCTCCACCTCCACCTTCCCCTGGAAGGAGAAGGAAAATCTGCTCAGACAGGCACCCCGTGCTCCTGGCCACCAACCCACCCAGGGCTGCACCGCCCTGTACAACATGCAAGGCAGCAAGGAGAGACGGGCCACCCCCTGCCACCCTCTGCTCGCTGCTGCCCCAGGCACCTGCAGGATGAGGACGAAGTAGTCAACAGGGCGGTTGCGCTGGTAGAGGTAATGTTCCGCTGCCTTCTTGTTCTTTCGGTCGTACTTGAGCTCCTGGATGACATTGGGGTGTTTCAGGAGCCGCAGCAGGATCTTCTCGGAAAGGTAGGGGGACTTGAAAGGCTCCACTTCTAGACGGGAGGCAACACACGCTTGTTCAGTGGAGCCGGGGCTGCCAGGAGCCCCTTGTCCTCTGAGCTGCACGGCCTCAGTCGCAGCACCCTACTGCACAGAGGAGAGGCAAACGCAGACCCATGATGGTGGAGCAGCACGATGCCCAGGGTGGGGGTCCGGGCAGGTGGAAACTGCTCGCTGTGTGGGGAGCCCGACCCAGGAGCAGCTCAGGGATGCCCTGCAGGGCTGGAGCTGCTGCAGAGAGACCCAAGGGCTTGCACAAGGGCCAGGGTACCTGTTGCCATGAACCGGTGCGTAGCCAGGAGGAGCTGCGGGGAGATCTTCACCTTCATCTCACTGTCTGAGAGCCTGAAGATGGAGAAGTCCTGGGGCTTGCGTCCCCGGTGGGGCACCCGCTCCTTCTTCCGATTGTCCGCTGCGGAGCAGAGAGCAGAGCAGTTGCCTGCTTGCAGCAGCCACAAAGGCACTGCAGCTGCAGGGTCCCATACTGCATGCACACGTATGGAGAGAGGCATGTCTTGCTGGATCCTATGGCAGGGCTGCTGTGGAGCAGCAGCCAGAGCAGCAGTGTGCACAAAACATGCCGTGCGTCACAGCCTTGGAAACAGCTCCCTGGGGAGGCAGCAGGGTGGTGAAACATGCTGCTTTCTCAGGAACAAGTCCTGGGCTGCGCTGGCTGGATGCATCACCCAGAGTTGGAAAGGAGCTTGGGAACCACCCATTGGCACGTCATGCCCAACACATGTGTCCCTGGGTCAAGCCCTGCCCAGCCACCGGCTGCTGATGCTGGTGCTCCTCTGTCTCGAGCATTCAAGACTCCCCGACATCTGACCAGCATCTCTCCATCACTCATGTCTTTCCCACCATGACTGTGAATTGGTCTGGGGAAGGACCACGATTTGCTCTGGCCTGTTTCCTACCCACATGTCTGTCTGTGCGGGCTCCCACCCTGGGTCCTGCAACAGCAGTAGCTGCTCTGGGACACTAACTGTACAGATCCGTCTCATCCAGGATCTCGGACTTGATGATCTCCTCAATGACATCCTCCAGGGTGACAATGCCCATCACCTCGTAGAACGGGTCTCCTTCCCCTTCGTTGTTCACTCGCTGCACGATGGCCAGGTGGGACTTCCCTGCGGAGGGAGAGCAGAGTGGCAGTGAGACCCCCACCCCTGGCAAGAGGGGTCCCCAGCTGGCGGGCTGGCAGGCGGATGGGGCTCCGTGGGAAGCATGGATCACAGCCAAACCTCAGAAGCAGCCAAACCCACTCGAACCGTGCTAACCCAAGGAGGAGGGCTGGACACACAGCCCAGCCTAACAGGGCTGCTTCTCCCCAGGCTGATTTCTAGGTGTCACAAGACTCTGCCTGGCTCTTTTTTGGGGCCGCTTGATTTCTTTATCCAGGCAGTCTGCTGCGAGTCACTCCGCTCTGCTCTTTGACAGCCTCCTGTGCAGGCATGAAGTGTACATTATACCAGCTGCTTCTTGCTTACACTCAGCTTCGCTGGCATGAGAAAACTCTAACAGAGCAATGAGACAGTGTCCTCCAACACAGAAATGTGAGCATGTCCTTGGGCTCTCCTGGTTTCCTTCATCCTCCTGGTGTTTTCTCATTCTGTTGTTAAGCATCTTTCCTATAAAATTGCCAGAAACTGCTCCCCCACATCTTTCTGTGCATCACTGTCTGGCCTGATCCTAAAGCTTTTCCCAAAACACGGGCAAAGACTCCAGCTCCTCAGAACGGCAGCTGGTTTTAATGCAGAAACACGTATGTTTGTTTGCAGCTTTCAGCCCAGCTCCTGCAGAACTTTTGGGTGAACCATCCGGATGCAGAGGCTGAATGCTTTTCAAGCCATCAGCTTACACCTGAACATCTTCTCCAAACCCTGCCCCTAACAGCACCTCCTTTCTGCTACCTTCAAGAAGCAGACTGGGACCAGGACCTTCAGCTGCAATGATGGTGACTCCTGCTTGGAAGTCGCAGTGTTTCTCAATCACCATTTCGGCTCCCTCACTTGTCCCGAGTAAGCTGGCAGCTCTGCTGACACATTCTAAGGCTTCTTGCTTTTGCATACTTGAAACATCGCTATTTGTTTTCGCATGTCCAGCTCTCTGTAAGCTGTTTTGACATCTTCAATTTCTCCCTTCCTTTGTCGTCTGCTCTGATTTCTGCTCCTGCTCAGCAGCCTGACCAGAACCCAAGCTCCAAGCCACAAACAACTTCTGGGTTTCTAGCTCCAATGTACTCTTGGACCTGCCAACGAACAGCACTGGTTTTCTTACTGCCCCTGTGGCTCCTATGCTTCCCAGCAGCGCCCGCAGGTTCTGAATCTCCAGTGTACTTAAAATGTAAAAAATATCCTTAATCAGCACTACAGCCAACAGCTTCCCCTCCCTCTGTTTGCTCTGCATCCCTGGGGTCTCCTGTTGCAATGCCTGAACAAACCCCACTGTACTGGGGACAACGCAGGGACCTCCGGAAAGCTGCAAACACCTTCTTTTCCCCACGGGCTCAGAGCTGAGCCCCTTGAGCAGCATTGGTCACCCAAAATGGGGGCATGTTCCTTCTGCTACGCAGTTGTCTCTGCCTCTCCCATAAAGCCTCCCCAACAAACCCGCCTGCCACTCTGGGCAAGCGGATGTGACCAGGATTTATATAGAAAGGTGCAACAGGGGTGGGCTCCTGCCTGCTGCACAGCTCCCTCCTCGCCCGCCGGTGCCTTCTGGCTTGGCCCTGTGGTGGGACAGGGATGCCCAGGAGTCTCACGGAACAAGTCTTGCTGGGGACCACGCGACCTTCAAACAACCCTGCCCTGGATCTTAGACAAGCAAATGACACTTCTCAGCCGAAGATCAGCACTACACATTTCTCACAGCGAAGCTTGGGCATTTTCCACAGTATAAATTCCCTCCTCCTCATACCAAACTTTTATTGCAAGATTTCAGAGAGCAGCTCACTGCCTCCCACGCCTACAGAATTAGAAACGAGAACATAACATCGCAGCAAGTAGCACCGAGATGCACTTTAAAAAACCAAATCGATAGCCTCGGGGCATTGAAAATTCAGCATGTTCTTTGGACCGGGCTGTTTCACTCCCTTCATACAGGGGTTTGCGCATCTTGTCTGTTCAGCGGGTAATAAAGCAACACGACTTGAGACTTAAAAAGCAAAAAGCAGCAGAGCTGGCCGCAGGACAGCATCAACAGCTACGTTTCATCTTAGCAAAGTCCAACTTTCGAAAATGTCTCCTCTGCCAAACCCCGCTCCCAAACACTGGGGCCATCTGGTCTCCTAAAAGTCTTCGGGTGAGCAAGGAGAGGGGAGAAGTTATTTCTTTTGGCTGAAAGCTTGTTGTTAATGACATTTACATGCAACCCAAAACCACCAAGCCCTTACAAAAAGCTTAGGTGCTACTTAAAGGCAGTCAGAGAGTAATGGAGGCAATTCTTTTTTTGGCTAAACACCTACATCGACACTGTAATTTACTCTAGAGCAGCCTCAGAGAAATGTGATTCCAGCTCCATGTTCACATAGCAGCAAATGAGATTATTTAGAAATAACCCAGCACGGTTAGCCCAGGAGGAGACCCACGGTTTCACTGCGCTGGAGGTAGAGCCAGGAGGGCTGCTGGAGTGCTCAAGAGTTCTTTATTTTCACAGAAAATAAACACTTACAGCCACACTATAAACCCCCAGGTTTGGGTTTTCAGGCCAACACCCACATTAGAGACAGAGCAGGTACCCAGTGATGGAAAACTCTTGCAATTCCTGTGGCCGGTCCTGGCCCACGCAGAGCAAGGAGATCCCGACCCCTGCCCAGCCAGCTGGTATTCCCACCACAGATGCCCCCCCCAAACCCGCTCCCAGCCTTCACAGAGCCCGTGAGAGTGGCTGCTGCTCCCCACCGGGGAAGGGCCGACGTACCCCCACCTCTCACCCGAGGGACAGGAGATGGCTGCAAAGTCCTGCCCCCCGACCCGGCTGGGTCCTGCACCTCCTCCCATCGGTGCTCAAACAGACCTCGGGAATTTGGGACGGTGGGGGTTTGCAGGTGCCCTGGCTGTATGCTCATGGCTTGTTCCCTCGTGGGCTGGGGGTGCTGCCGAGTACGGCCATGCCCCATTTCCCAGCCCTGGGAGCTGCTACGCTCACCAGAGGACGAGCAGTGGATTTTGGAGCAGGTATGAGGGCAGAAGCTGGGCGATTTTATGAGGTGGAAGCACTGTCCAAGGGATGGCGGCACAAGGATAGATCTGGGGACATCAGTGGGGTCACCTTGTCTTCTCCATCCGTTACCCTGCAGGTCTGCCTCAGTGGGAGCACAACAGAGTGAGATAAATCATTTAAACAACACCCCAAACTTGATCTAAACCAGCTTTAAGATCTGTAAAGCCGATCCCAAAAACTGTGCTATTGTAACTGTTGCTTGATAGCTCAAATGAAATGAGTTATAAGGGCGAGCTGCTTCCCCACCAGCAAGCTGTCACATGTGAATTTTACAGAGCTATCACCGATGCAGGAAAGCACAGTGAAACACTTGAGAATCAAAGCCTTGGTTTGGCAAACGCTAGAACAAATGGGCAATTAACTTTACTTGTGCGAATAGCTCCTCCGGCCTCCGCAGGACTGCTCTCGCACAGGAAGTCTATAGGTGATTAAGTGTCTGCTCAGCATGGGATACAACTGTACTAAATTCTTTATGAGCTACATGAAATCTGCTCTTTTCAAACAACAGCTTCAGTGGAAAGTTAATGCCTCAAAATGCTAAATTACAGAGCTAATATAAATAGCTGAAAGCTTCCGGATGGACCAAGCGTCTGAGCAGATATCTGAAGCTTTTATACCCATTTTTAGGAGCCTTTTTTTTTCAGACGTACCTAAATGACCTTGGGCTCGTAGCTCCACCTCCAAGTGTCCTCCCTGATGGGAAAACAGGGTCTGAACACATGGAAATGCCTTTACTTGTGGGAAAGAAAGTGCTGTTGACTGCAAATACAGCCCAGACTACTTCCTTATCTTTTTTTTTAATGTAGGTGATCTGCCAGAGGAATGTTAAAGACGTTTTAGTCTTGTCTCTCATTCCACAGGATGAGCATTCTAAGCATGAAACTTATATTTTCATGATTTTTATAGTAAGATCTAAAGCTGTTACTAGGAGATCAAAGGTACAGGCACAAGCCATGAACCATTTACAGCTACAAAATGGAAGGCAAAGACCAGTAACTGGTAAATCAGGTTGATTCGTGAAACAACCATGATGTAAAATCTATCATGCGTGTGCTTTTCATCAGCACTCTTCTCTGGGCCAGGGGCTGCCAGCACCTCTGTGCCCCCTTACAGACCTGCAACTGAAGCAAGTGAGGAGCCAGATTCGAACTTCCTGAACTGGAAGCGCCTGTGTGAGTGTGCTCTTGTGTTACCACGACTCTGGACCTCTGGACGGAGGGTGAAACCACATGCCTGAAGAGTTGCACCTAGAGGCAATGCACATCCACACCTAAGCAGGGGGGGTAAAATAACCAGGAGGGCTGCAGGGGCACCCAGCTCTATGGGGAATCAGAGCTATGCGAAGGGAAAACTGTAAATCCTAATCTAATCCAGATCTTCCACAGAAACGAGAACTTCATCTGCTGACATCTGCCTCTAGCAGAGGACAACAGCCTTTCTCATACTCTGCTTTGGTGCTTTTCCTAATCCTAAGGAGAAGTAGGGGAAAGATGGAATAACTGGAATAACTGATGTATTACAGTTGACAAAACAGATCAGGAGCGTAAGGGTGAGATTAGAGGGGGCACGGAGTCCCATCTTCCATCTGCTGTACTACGGGGCTCTGACCTCCTGGGCAACGACCCTGCCTGCCTGCAAATGGTCAGTCACCTTGCACGTTACTTGGAGCCTAAGGAAGCCTAAAAGGATGCTGAAGCTTTTTCAAGCTAAAAGACTGCTAAAGAGCCAGTGCAAAACTGTTTTCATTGGTGTCTGTAGCACAGAGCGCTTGATTCTTTCCCACGTCTCAGTCTGAAGATGCCTTTGACAGCTCCCAAGAGGTGGATGGCCAGCCGGGCGCCCTCTTCCCCAGGGACACAGCTCCCCTCTTGCTTTGCTGAACACCTCCCTGGAGCAGGCCTGCTCCTGGGCGTGCTGGGGTGGGGTAAAGCAGCCCAGAGTTCACACAGTAAGATTTAGCACAGTTTGGGGGGAGGGAGAAGCAAACTAACATTTCAGGCAGAGTTGCAGCATGAGTCACTGAAATCATCTTTTGTGTATGGGGACCTCACCCACTCCCAGCCTGGCAACCGCCCTTCAGGGCACCTGTACAGGATAGTTCCTGGGCAGCAACTGGCTAATCCTTAACCCACAGAACTGGCCAGGGAGGTCACTGCTTCAGCCCATCAAGGTGCCCAAGGCAGTGGCTATCACACTTGCAGAAATCCCTTGAAGGCTGGTTTAAATTTCAAGCCATGCTTTGTGCTTGCAATGACTGCAGGCTCAGGAGAAGGCCAGTAAGAAAAGCAGGTGAAATGGTACTGAGCCCAGTTCCTGGCAAGGGTAAGCACCTTCTCCAGATACATTCAAGCTGTAGAAGTCTAACAGAGGCTGTGGAGTATTTTGAAAAGCAACGACATACCCTAGGGCAGAACTGTCCTCCATGGGACAGGTTGTTTTCCCTGCTAAGCCAGGAAGTTTGTTTTTGGAGAATTTACTTTTAGTAACTCTTAAAAGATGCCAAACCGCAGAAGGCTAATTTGAGTTGCACCTCAGCCTCTGCCCTGCTGCAGGAAAACNAACATAAGAGCAAAATTACACTGACAGAGGGAGGTTATTTGCTGAAAGGTGCCATTGCTATATATGGACCCCCCAAAAATTCGTCAACAAAATCCATAAATGACTTCAGTAATGGGATAAGACTACGACTTCCCAAAGGCACCTACGGAACGAGGAGGTGGACCTGATGGTAGAGCTTCCCATGAGGAGCTATATCACAGGACTGAAGCTGCAACATGCATGGCTTGGTTAAATTCCAGGGATCGAGGAGAAACAGACTGCATCACCCACAGCATTTCACAGTGAATGAATGCATGAACCTTTCCTCCTAGCTCCATATTCCCAAAGTGAAGTTTATCCTACTGGGACCTCACCTGCCCCTCTACATTGTTTTAGCTTGCTAATATGGTGCAGTTATTTCTCTGGTGTATTAGATAATTCCTCCTGTGAGCCTAGAATAAAGCCAGGTAGTCCGAGATGCACCAATACAATTTGTCAAGAAATTGTCTCCAAATTTTTTTCACTCCTTCAGTAGTTTCAGCTTCTTTCAGGCTGCAGGTGGTGAAGTTACCGTACTGGTGTGCGTTTTCTTATTTCTAAAGAAGAGGGGACACAGATTTAGTGTAGTGTCCTCCACTCAGCACTTCTGTGTAAAGGCTGCACAGCTATGCATGCCTTCCATAGCGACCCTGTCTCGCTTGCCTGAAAAGACAGCAAATTGGGTGTCCAGGCTTCATTATTTCTGAGTTAATTTCACTGCATTTTGATGAGGAGATCAAGTCAAAATCATCATCCAGCACGAGCAATTCCTGCCTTCGGCTTGAGCTGCCTCACACTGCTGTAATGTTGTTTTCAATGCAGTTTTAGCAGCTGCCCTCCTCTTTCGGGCCATGGGCTGAAGTCCAAGCTATGCATCCTCTCACAGGTCAGCCCCCCCACTGCTGCTTGCAGCCTTCTCTGGGTTTTTCCCAGTTCCCATTAGTGCCCACAGTTTAACTACCTTTCTCCAGGAATTAGTGCCAAAAGAGATATCGAACGACGCCGGCAGCAGCAGGCTTGTGAAGGAGCAGATGTGAAGGGTTTGACCAGTTCTGCCGTGATGGGGCATGGGCCAGGTTTCACCAACCAGGGGCTCACAGCTGCCCTTGGGCGCTGTAACCACTCTGGGCCATTAGCTCCCTAGGTGCTGCTGAAGCATACACTACTATTTTGGTACAGGTTAAATATATTGGCAAGCGGACGCTATAGAAGTGCCCTTCCCCCGGCCCGTGGAGGATAATCCCATCTACACAAGGTCCTGCTGAGGGAGATGGGATTTGTGACTCATATTTGGACTAAACTCCTAGCAAACATCAATGCGTCTTAATGGAACTGAGCTCAAAGGAGGTTGGGTGTGAGCACACCTAGAAACCAGTGAAGGAAAACTTCCCTTCACCCTTGCTATGAAAGACCAGTGAGGAAAAAAAGCTGACAATCTTCATAGCTAGGAGAGCACATCAAGAGAAACAGGTAAACAAGGACAATACAGCGTGATGTCTGTGAGTAGGAGGAGAGGCATGAAAGGGAAAGTGCTGCCGGAGGTGTGAGCAAGAGTCCCAAAGTGCTGTATTTAATCATCCCTTGACATTTTCAGTAAGAAAGAACAAATGTTTGTGTACTGTGGCAAGGAGTTCTGGCACTGAAATTGTGTTACTTATATATTATGCAAAAAAATGACATTATGGGTATAGTGTAGATGGCAGAACATTAATCATTAGTGAAACAGATCAGAAGTATACATTGCTATCCAGGAAAGACAGATATAAAATGTGATGGGTATTTTGTATAAACACTGTAATAACAAAAAGAAATAGAGGATACAGAGACTGTTTGAGGTAATCATGGGAGAAGGAAAAGAAAGCTGGCAAGGGTTCTCCAGAGGTTTGTCAGGGACCTAAGGACCTGGAGGTGGTTATCAATGCCCATCCTTACTGGACAGTTTAATTTCCTAGAAAGAGACCGGGCCTTATGCGAGGGAGCATTTGCTGTCCCGCAGGCACCCTGGATGTGTGAAGTAATGAATGCCTTCATTAAGCACTCGCTGAACCAACAAGTAATTAGCCTACTCTCTAATTAGTGGAGGTGTCACAGAAGACCTGGCCGTGGAAAGCAACCTTGATTGGATCAAACAAGATACTTCACCATAATTCAAACAGACACAGAAAAGGAGACAGTGATGAAGATTCTTAATTACAAACAGGAAATCTTTATTTAGAAATTAAATAGTCAAGTGAACGGGGCTGAAAAAGCAATGGATGGAACTGCAGGCAGCTGGGAGCGAACGCCTGTTGCAGTGTGGGAGCTGGAACGGGAGCCTGTATTTGGAACTGGGGAAAAAGGGTTTAGGAGGGGTTCACGGCTGGGCTGGGGGGTGGCCATCTACAAACACAGGGTGCTGGGGGTGACCAACTGCCTACAAATAGGGGAAAGATGAACTGGGAGAGAACAGCAAGACCTGGGGAGAAGAACAGTTGGGGGAAGAGCTGGAATTGCTAAACGCCATGCTGAGTTAGATACTAAGACGAAACGTAAGGCTGTTCAGCCATGTAATTTAGAAAACACAAGGAGAAATGACGTGGGAACAGAAATAAGTTTTAGGGAGAGCTCTACACAGGGGCTGTAGCAGAAGGCCCCAGAAGGCCATGATGGCAAACAGATGTAACGGAGGAAGAGCCTGATGCGAAGTGCCAAGAGTTAAATGAAGAAAAACTGAAGGACAAATAATCTTCATTTGAGATGAGGACTAGCATGGGAAAGTGCAGGGCAGGTAGCGAGGCTTGTTAACACACCCGTCAGCTCAGGGAGCGACACACACAAAAGGTCTCTGTTTAAGTAGGGCAGAGAGGATGGCAAGCAAAGGGCAGTGAGCTAAGCAACCACAAGTCCACTTCTGTAGGTCTATCATCCACAGGGTACCAGGCTGTAGAACAAATTTGGAGGGGGAAGTAGCCGAATACATCAAAGTAAATCAGATAAAGCGCAGGGGAGGCTGACCAAGGGGGACTGTGCCAAAGTCATCTGACGTCTTTGGTAACACCTAACTCTCCAGACAAAGGAGAGGTAGCAGAGACCTCGGGCGAACTTCAGTAATGTTGTAGTATCATGCGGGAAGCCACAGTCAAGAAGGAACTGCGAAGCACAGAAGGAATTAGGAAGAGAGAAAACTGCTCATGTTAGAAGAGGCATGG
>Ga0065711_1043038_pt1 | contig 14980 bp, 8 predicted proteins | sample Hoacrofraction12_FD_59098 | JGI IMG/M metagenome (GOLD analysis project Ga0065711, IMG submission 59098) | Hoatzin crop microbial communities from Cojedes, Venezuela - Epithelial fraction 12 v2 (version 2) | ecosystem: Host-associated > Birds > Digestive system > Esophagus > Crop | place... | reverse complement strand
CTGAGTCGCCGGCGGCGGGTCCGTGCGAGCGGTGCGGGATGCGGGTCCCCCCCCCGCTGCTGGTGGCGGCGGCAGGGCGCTGCGCTGCCCACCTTCCCCGCGGCGACACGGGGAGAAGTGACCCGATGCTTCCTTGGCCACCATGATTAACCGCCGAACCATCACCTCAGGCTGGCTGCGGCGAGCGGCAGCCGCTTCCCACCCCTTTTCTTCTCCTCCCCCCGATATCCCATTCCTGGCACACCCATCGAGGGTTGCCTATTGGGGAAGGGAAAGGGAAGATATCTCTCCGCAGATCCACCTATTCGCTGCTGCATGTTTGTGCACCAGGTGTTGGTTTTTCCTCTTCTTTGCTGCATTACAACCAGCTTGTTCGTGGCAGTGCGAGCGACGCTCGGGTAGCGCTCGGATTTCCTCCAGATCTTTCCCTCCGCTCCCATTCGTGTGGAAAGGGGGATGTACGAGGCGGTAGGAGTGCTTGGCCTGCTGAGTCTTATTATGCAACTGCTGTTAAGCCGATGTTCGAGGCTTGTGTCGAACCTAGGAGTTGTGGTGCTTGCCGGCGTTCCCCAGCTGCCTGCTTCGGGTAGCCGCTGTTGTAGGGTGGATGAAAATGACAGTTCAAGCCTCAGGCTGTGTAAACGCACCGAGATAATGCATACAATCCCCCAAATCGGATGGTGATAAGGAATTAAAGCTGAACTCCCTTTCCTCCCCTCCCCCATATTTTGGTGGCTGCCCGGTTTCGAAATCCGCTTTTTATTCATTCGTCGTCTTTCACGTATTTTTCTTTAGTTGTGTCTGTGTTGCAAAACGGACATGAAAGATGTAGCAATATTGTGACTTCCTAATTTTTTGTATGTTTCTGATTCTGAAGTTGAGATTGCTGCGGAAACCTCAGTAGTGACACTGTTCAGTGTGTTTGCAGTTTTTTCTTCCTGGCAATGAATTTTATAAGAATAATTGTTCGGTGTGTTTTGATGATAAATGATTTTTTTTCTGCGTGTATTGTCTTGCCCGCTCTCCACCAGCATGCTTTTCAGTTTATATCAAGTGCTGTCTAGTTTCAAAGCTAGGGCTAAAAATATTCTAGAATGAATCTTTCCTGAGGATTATACTAAAATGCTAGTCTTGGACTTAGCAGGTGACTTTGTTGTCAGCAGAAGTTTCAGCACTCATTTCTGTCATTTCACAAGGCATTGCGACCTTTCTCTTAACACAGACAACTTTTAAGAATATTAAGCTTAAAAGGCCTTGTTTGCTGTCATAAACAGTAGGCAATTGCTTTCGCTTAATGCTAGTTGTTGGCGAGGAGCTTCTGTAGCTGAAGAACAAAACTCTGTTATTAAACATGTTTTGAAGACAATTTTTGGCACCGTCCTTTCACAAGTGGTTTTATGCTAACCACCGCATTTCACACACTGTTTTATTCATACCTGATTACCGTTAGAAAGAAGGTGCAATGATTATGCGTGACCACACACCCTTTTAGAGAAATGGATGATTCACAGAGGTCCAGATGTCTGCACATCTCAAATGACTCTGATTTGTGGTCGGAGAATTTTGAAGAGAGGGCTCAAAAACTGTGGATTAGGTATTAGCTACAGAAGTTCCATGTGAGATTTAGGTAGTATAGACAGTGTTGTGATGTAACTAGATCTAAGAGCTAAATATTGAATCACAGTAGCATAGTGATGCCAAGAGCTCTGTAGCAAAAACAGGGTGGATCACTGAAAATAGCAGCAGTGATGGTGTGAAGGGTTGATAGCTCGTTGTGATTGCTCACGCTCTTCCACACAGATGTCCTGTCAGTCCTCTAAAATAACATTTAAAATAAATACACATTTTCATATACACTAAGTAGTATTGCTGTTTCTTTGCAACACTACCCAGGTGACTTCCAGGGAACCAGGGATGCAGCATCTTTGTTTAGCCTACAGATTTTGGGTACCACCTTGCCCGTCTTTAACCAACTTGAGGAAAGCTGCCGTAGATCTGCTTTGAATTGTTACTTATGCATCGTACTAAACATCTATCAGGGAAACATCCACTAAATGTCTGCACGTTCCTGTGATTTATTATTGATTGATACAGTAATTTAGTTCTTGCAAATAGCACATCTGGCCCCGATTTGCATTTCAGACACATGAAATATTAAAACGTGTAATTTATCTTTCCTAAATAGGTAGTTACCACTGTCATTTAAGGTAGTAAAAGGTATTTTCACAAAGAGTGTGGGAAAGAGATCTTTGACTGTAATATGTCTGAATATTTAGTCAAAATTCCCATAGAATTTACTAGAGAAATAAAGAGATAGTTTCTTTGCTGACAGTATGGGGTCCAATTTGTTGAAAACTTTTAAACACTTTTGAATACAATAAACTGATAAGACTTACTTCATGTAAATGCAGTGATAATAGCTTTTGCTGTCCTGGATTGTGGAATGATTACAGTGCAACAGTATGTGAATGAATTGATTGGAATGACAGTGATAAACTGTTTATTATGTGACATTTAATGTGTTTAAGTTCTGAAAGCAGGCATTTTTCATTTTGAATGGGTGTGGGAGAAAAGGAAGGCCAGGAAGGATAGGGAGAAATTCTAGTTCATGTTTCCTTTAGAAAAAAAATTAAGGGAAATCTTTGTTTGCATATGTTTTCCGTATACCTTTCCATCACTGAAAGCTATATGGAGATAAAAATTGGAATAATAATCCGAATTTCTTGTTGAACTTTAAAAAGTGGCATTTATGACACCAACATTAGTCGTGTAGTTTTACTTTACCAGATGTGTTACGTTCTAGGTTACTGTCTTGTCTTCAGATTTGCCTGACACAAACACATTTCAAGCAAGAAGTAGATTATGTATTTCTATATTAGCCTTCAAAAATGTGTTAACGTGTCTCAGGATACTTGGTAGTGATGAAAAACACTGGTGTGCAATTTTTTTTCCAACTTGCTTCTAGGTAGCTTTGAAGAGATTTTCCCTGTATATTGCTTGAGAAGTATGCAATCTAAAATATTTAAGCCTTTTGTTATGTTGCTCAGACCATACAATTGATTGACAGTTCACAGATAATAGCGCTAAATGTACTTCTTTATTTGTTATTAAAATTTTCATTCAGAATGCATTAAGTAGGTTATAAAATGTAGTAGGTGTAGAGTTGAAACACCTTGGGTATTCACCTGAGGTGAAAACTGTTCTGAGTTTATCATAGGAGCTCCACGTACACAATAGCAGTAGTTTTCTTTATGCCAAAGAGAGGATGCCTGTCTTTAGTTGGTATTGAACCTAGAAGACCAAAGCATGGCTTTTATGATAGATGGAGTCCTTGTTCTGCAAGGACTTTATTTTACGTTATCTGGTTTCGAGTTTCTATACCGCTTAAGTTTCGTGTCAGTTTATGTTAGCGTTAGAGGAGTACCATAAAGATTGTCTGACCTTTCTAACAGTAGGATTGCAGGTTGCTTGAAAATTTCTCCGAATTTTTAAGCTGTAAATATTATGTGATAATGAAAGTTTATTTGTGTTAAAAAGGGCATTGGTCACAACTGAAATCATTAGTCTTCATATGAATAGTCACTTAAACTGTAATTTTTTGTAATTTTTTCTTCCATTTGCGGACAATAAGTATATACAATCATCGTGCATAGTAGTAGTGTAGTCATTGGCATTTTTAGTACCAAAGTTTTGGTGCTAATACTGTTGTAGCATTCAGGATGTTCTCTGCAATATTGACTGGGTTCAGTCTAGTCCTTTTCTGCACGGCACACTTCAGGATTTTAGTTTGTTTTCATCCCTCCTTCCCCTGTGATGGGATGATTCTCTCTGCTTGGGCTCTTCCGTCTAGGAAAGAGGAGTTAAAGTGCCTAGAGCCTGCCGGCATTCCTCTCTTATGCAGCCTACCGGCACTGCTGGAACACTGCAGGAGGCGAGAGGGGAGGATGCAAGGTCTTGGGTGGGAAGCGGGACAGGAGTTTTTTTGCATTAAAGTATGAAGGCTTGTATCCCACTGAAGTCAGACAAGAGGACGGTGGTTGCAGTTATGACATTTTAAAGTGTGCCTTTTCCAGGGAACACCTTGAGATGGTCGTGTTTTAGATTTGTGCCCCAGTCTGTGACTGTTTAGGAAAGACAGGAGAGAGAGCTCATGGATTCCTTCTCTGAGAAATACTTTAATGATTTTAAGTATTTGTGATAACAAAACTATTTAGAAGTATTGTGATGGTTTCAGTGATACTGGTTTTCATTTTTGCTTCCATTTTCTCTGCACAGGAGTGAGAATACTGTTGACTTTCAAATGCACTTTTTATCTAATACACTGTTGCAATTTTGCATCTCCTGTAAAACTGATGCAAATAACTGATGGGTATAATTTTGACAAACCAAATGAAAATGTGAAACAACTGTGTTATGTACTCGCTGTTTGGAAAGGGAGGCGAGGAAAGGGAACTTCTCTGGGATATGTAAAGTGGCTTATCTAGTTTTAGCTTTTGAGTTTCTTAGTACTGTTTGTTTTATTAGCACACTAATATTTCATTCTCAGCTGTTTTCTGTGTTACAGTGTTTAAGATGAACAGATTATAACACATACTTGATTTAAGCATGAGGTCATAATGTACATTGCTTCAGGAAAATAACAGTAGATTATTTGAATTGTATAGTTGCTGGAATATCTCTTTAGCTAAGTTACTCTGCTAGAGATTTTAACTGTAATAGTGATAGTGTAATACTTAAGAGGTTCTGTCTATTTAAGAGGTTCAACTGTAGCTGAACACAGAGTAGAATTAATACACATAGTTGCAGAGTACAACATTTTAATCAGTACTCTCTAGACGGCTGTAATGACTGGGAAGGAGAGACTTGCTTAAGAGGGGAGTTTGAAGGAACTTGATCTAGGAAAACGCAAACTGAGAAAGATTGTGCAAGGGCTTTGCAAATACGTTTTTGTGCTTGAACGCCCAAGAGGAGGCGGCCCTTGAAGGTAAAAGCAGATGAGCAAATGTATGCAGACTAGTCCTAAGTAATTTGAGGCTGAAAATTAGAAGGTTTTAGACCAATGTACTACTGAGATTCTGGAGCAGCTGTCTGTGAGAAGTTGTGGGACAAAAAAAAACTACCTTGTCTTGAAGATTTCCTAGGTTAAGAGTTTGATCATTTACTAAAAAGTATGAAACTTTGTTGACTTCAAAAATGGGGGTTAGGCTTTAGGACCCAAGTGATCAAGTTAATCATTTCAATTCAAACACGATGCTTGAGATAAAATGCTTCAGGATAAAGAAATATTCGGGAAAAAAAAGACCTGTGTTTTATGTCAACAGCCACTTACCTACTTAGCCCTCTGTCTGATACACTGGCCTTTTTATAATCTCTTATACAGATGTCATGACAATTCAAGGTAATTGAGCAGTATTAACCCTAATATGATGTTTCCAAAGATCATTTTCCAGAAACCTGTAGTCATATTAAATGTGACGTCTAAGGAATGGTGACTTCAGAGATGTGGTGGTTGTTATAAGTAGGTATTTTATGCCAAATGTAGGAGTTAATTAAAAAAAAAACCCTCTTACTAATTATCTTTTTTCCAGGAGTGAGTATTTTTTTTTTAATGTGAAAATGTGCATACAGAATATATTAATGCATAGCCAGAATTATCATCCCTAGTTGTTTAAAAACTTAGACTGATCTCTTAAGATGGTGTACTAATCAGCTAATATGCCCACCAAAAGAACCCCAAGAAACCCTTCTTTTTCTTTGCATATGTGAGATTAGCATGTAAGAGGATACCTAGGTGGGGCATCCAAAGCATGGTAAGAGAGAGTCTTCACTTCAGCTTAGCTGTAAACTGAGCTGTATTTTAGAGTGTCAGGTTAGTAACTTCTGCTGTATTCAGAGTGAGTTACAATATTTCTTGGGAGATGTCTATTGGTAAAAGTAATGCCTCCCTTGTCAGAAGTGCACAGCAAGCTTTGGTGTTTCAGTCACAGTACTGTTACTAGTGTTTAAGCCTCATTCTTACTGATATCATTTTCTGAAATAACAACAGCTAAACAAGGTTTGGAGTAATTTTTGGAGCTTGATCATAGAAGACCTTTGCATTATTATAAGAGTTTAATTTTCCTCTTCAGTTTGTATGAGAAGCAAAGGCATGTTTTCAGAGAAACGACTAGAAAACTGTTACAGGATAAATTTATGACTATGAAGACCAAGGACTATTGCCTAATGTATTCTCAAATGACAGAAGTGACACCCTACCCCCTTGGTTAATAAGTGCCTTGCTCTTTTACTTTCATACCTTTTTTGCTGGAAAAGGTTAAGAAGACGTAGCCAGAAAGTTACTACATACCTTCTGTCTTCTATCGCAATAGTCAAGGTACAGTGGGGCTGTACTTTCCATCCAGGCTTAGGATTTGTCAGAATTCTTGTAAGGTCAGTATTTTGTCAATTTCTATATTGACTTAGCTTTTGCAAAAACCAATAGGTAAAACATGGCTTCAGCATGTGAAGACGTTTATAATTGATACATAGTTCTTACATACAAAGTTCATTACCTGCCCACAGGTTTCTGAATAGCATTTGGTTAAACAGATTTTCACTTGACTTCTTCACCTGTTTCTTTGGCTGTCCAATGGCATGTGTAACTGCTTGCAGGTACTCTGATTTCATTTTTTACTAACATCGCTATTTTTTTTTCTGGATAGTGTGGATATAAGCAGTTACTCCTAGCATTTAATATTGAGTAAATTTCCTAGGATATGTGAATGAAGAAAGCTGTAAAGACCTTGCCTATGAACAAAATTTTTAGAAGTAAAAGGTGTGGTATAAGTCCTATATGGGCATTTAAACTCGTATAAAATGTTTTCAGTTTCAGTTCAGATGTTTAGGAAGCGCTTTCAGCTAAGTTGAAAAACTAGTTTTCGCTCATCAAAGTGTCAGTTCTGCTGTAGTTGAAATTGAGAAACCCTTACAATTTTAAAGTGTGCCTTTTCTAGGGAACACGTGATTCTTGGTTAACTTGTGACTTCAGTTAAACTCACTGTTACCAGGATTTGGAAGGTAGTTCACAATTGGAATTTTTTGATCCAAAGGGATCTAAGGGTAAGGAAAAAGGTCTTACTTGTGATGGGGCTGAGGCTTCTCAGGTACGGTGGCCTTTAAAATATTCAGAATTTTATGAAATCTGTCTCTAGAGGTGGTCTTATGTGGGTATGTAAAGTATCCATTTTTCTTTTGTGTCTTCAGGATTCAGCATCAGAGCTGTTGTCTTCATGTATGAAAAAAAAAAGCGCCTTTACAAAGGTGGTCACCAGTTCATCGTTTCTGTCACCCTGAATCTTCTCCTCAACTCTTCAGTCTTTTTGATCAAGTACTGTATTGCTTTTTCCAGAGGAAAAACACACAACCACCACCAACAAAACACAACAGAAAAACACAAACCAAAACAAAAGAGTTTTTAGTATTTCTTCTAAAGGGAAGTTTAACTTGTCCTGACAAGATCTTCAGACGTGTTCCTCGATCTTCTTTATTCTCCCAATTTTGTTCTGGGGAGAGGGTCTGTGAGTAAAACCTTTGGCTGCACTCCTGATGTTCTAGCTTAGCAAAGCCAGCCAAAAGGGTCTCCCTATTGCTTTAGTTCCACCCTGCTCCAGGGAAATCCTGCAGCTGTTGCTGCAAATGGAGTTGTCAGCTGCACATTTTTCTCCTTTTTTTTGGCTCCAGATGTTGTTCCCAATGCTGAACGGAGGGGAACATTTGTGAACAGTGGGAAAGCACTGATTTTACATGCGATTGGAAGGATTGCTACACCTGTAAATGAAGGGGCAGTGAAGAAGTAGATGAGGTAATCTTAGCTCCCTTCTCCAAACTACCCCTCACACTCCCTTTACTAGTTAGGAAAAGATGATATAGAAGAGGGGGCTGAGGGTGGCCTGGGAAGATTACAAAAAATTTAGGGAATTATATATTTCCGTGATAGGATCTTTCCTGCATCAGTACTGATATGACCTAGTAACTTTTCCTGGAACAGAGCAGATCTTTGTGGAGCTCTTTAGGTTTGCTGGGGTTGAACTTGAATCCAGCAGGACCCATATAGGTTGGGGTTCAGATGGATTTACAGAAAGTATCTGTCTGGTCAGCGCTGGTCTGGCTGTACAGAGCAGCTAACCAGGGCAGGAACTGAGATGATAGATTCTGTAGTTCTATAGATTCTGTAAACATGGTGGTAGTAGCCTTTGTCCCCTTTTTGCCCCTGTGCAAGGCACTGTGGGAGTATATGAGTGCAGGTTTGTGATGTGAGCTGAACAAAGTTTGCTGCTGCTGGAGGAGGGAGGTCTTGCTCTCTTTATGTGCTTCCATGCTCTGCGTGATCCACTTTTCCTGTGTGCCAGCTTTAGCATGCAACTGATCTATATAAGCCAGACATACTACAAAAATATTCACTTATTGGATGGGTTTTTCTTCTGCTGTTTTCACTGCCTTGACTAGACCTACGATGCAGTCTGGGCTAGCTCAAGGTGGAAGACTTAAGGATGGAGAGAGATAAGGTGTGCAGGAGCCCTCCCCTCTCCCCACCTTTGACAATAATGAACTATTAAGTTAGACCATATCATAAAATGCTTTGTTGTTACTTTTTAAAGCATATTTGGCGCACTTTTTTTTTTTCATAATAAGCAGGAAGATAGCCTCCAAACTTTTTTCCTGCAGTAATCCAGAAAATGGTAAGGAAAGTGGAGGAAAAAAGGGAAAGAGGGGTGTTTTTAGGAAAAAAAAAAGTTTCAAATTAACAAATGATTATTAACACACACAAAAAAACCCCACACTTAGTTGCTTTTATGTTCTTAATTTGCTTCTTCCTTTTTTCTATACACGGACATTCCCCGTAATTAAAACCAAGCACTAACTTAATGTCAGGACCTCACCTCATTCAGGATTTAAATTGGATACATAATTGAGTCAAATTAAAATTAGGAAGGCAACCGTAAATCTGGGATTTTTATTTTTTGAAAATTTGAATTAACTCTTTGAAGCATGTTACTGTACAGCATACTTAGATGCTCTTCAAGTGTGCATGTATTTTGGGTCCTTCAGGATTTAAATATTAGCAACTGCATGTATTCTGAACCACAAGCATGCTTAATGTTTGTGAATGCTTCTGATTTTTATTGAAACCAAATCTAAGTCTGTTACTTCTGGTTCTGGTGTGATTATGTGCAAGAGTACTGATAGCATATTTAGGAAAATTGAAGAAATTCAAAACCAAAATTTTCCTGAGCTACATTTTTTTAGATTTTGTTTTGCTCTAAACCTAAATCTAAAATGTATTGCATTGATCAAAGAATTGTTTCAATTAAAATATTTGCCTTTTTTTTTCCAGGAAAAGTTCTTTGTTAGTGTATCTAGATCAAGTTTAAGTTGAAAAGTACCAACTTCTGCTTATGGATAAAAATGTTTTCCTTTCTACAGCCCCCAAACTAGAGGTAATATCTTCCTCAGTGTGTTCGTACAAGAGTCTTAATTCTAGAGATGCAAGCAACAAAAGGGGCTTTCAAAACTGAAGGTCAGACAGAACTGTTTTGCTCAGTTACAGCTATTAGAATAAGAGGTTTTGGTTTTTTTTTTTTTCCTTTTTCCTCTGTGAAAAAAATGGTTACCTGTTGGCTGGGTTTCTCGGACGTTCAGACCTGAAGGTTCGTTTATCTTTAAAAGCATAAAGTAAACAAGGTACTTAAAATATCAGGAGCTCTTTCCCTAGTTTTAGATCTCAAGTGTGTCAATTTGTTTTATCAGCTGCAGGCACTTCCAATTGGAAAGTATTCAATACCTTACAGCTGCCATTGAGACAGGATACTTTCTCAGCTCTTGCAGATGTATCTTCTTTCTTGGATTCTTTGTTTCTTAGTTGTTTGAACGTTTCAAAAGTCAGAATTGCCTGTTTGCTGTACTGGTTAGGGATGTTTTCAAGTAGATTGCTGGCTGTAGAATTGGTTTCCTTGTGTTGTGTGTATGAAATACTTAGAATTCTCTTAGAACAGGGACTGGGAATCAGATTTCTTCTTTTTTTGCATAGTGAGTATGATCATCATGGATGCTTCTTTTCCCTTGTTAATGATCTGGTGAATTTTAAATGATTCCATAAAACATCAGCTGGGAGTGTTCAGAATACCTTTGTCTCCCGTATCTTCTTGGCTAGTGAGTGCTTTTTCAGGCGCTGTGTCTTAGGGAAGGACTTGACTATGTGCCTCCCGGTTTCGGAGTGAACGTTACAAGCGCTGATGAGGGAGTAGCAGCTGCTGCTGCACTATGTATGGAACACCCAGTTGGGTTTGAGAATGTGTCCCAGTTAGTAGCTAGGCAAACGAAGTGGCAGAACTGTTGATCTGGGTATTCTCCTTACTTGTGAGATACGGAGGTATTCATTGCTGTTGGACAATGCTGTTCAATATGCTAGGATCCTTTCCTTTTAGAATTAAGCAGCAAACTCAGAAGTGTAGAGTTTTAAAGTATGCTCAGGGGTACAGTTTAGCAGAAAGGTGAGATCACTTTGTGAAACTTCTGATTCTTTCCTTGAATATTTGTTGTTTTTCAGAATAGGGCTTAGTTTCTTATATCGCTAATGTATTTTTTAAAAATGTAAAGTGTTGCAGGAAACTAAGTGACAATTCTCTTCCTGAAACTGAGCCTATACCCAACTTTTCAGTATTTGTTACAGGTGCAAAGCCAAGGAAAAGCATGAGAATAATACCTTCCTGAAATGTGGTTTCAGATATATGGCTGGAACATTTGGAAATCAGTGTGACTTCTGAGAATATTGATACATGGTAGATTTAAACATGCATGTTTTGTTGAAAGTTGTTTTAAAATCTTTTTTCTGATATGTGCTAAAAATCGATCTGTGAAGTCATTGCATTTAAAAATAAAGCTTGTGGTTTATACATGTTCTTTCTAATGGGTTTCCAATTTTTTGTCACTGTTTAAAAAAGGAAAAAAAGAAAAAAAAACCTTCAAGTGTTTACTGCTCGAACAAAGCTGTAAGAATTATTCAGAACTTTCCTTTTCATTTAACTTTTTCTCTTACTCTTAATTGATAGCTTGAGACTTTGCTGCCATCTCTAGTTTCTTGATGAAATTTATCTTGAGCTTCTATTTGGTCCTACATTTTCATCTGGACTCTTAGAATTTTGGCCAGATTTCATGACTGACTGCTGTTAGAAGAGTTTGTTTTGTAAAGCCTGTATCAGTGCAGAACATAGCTGTATCCTGTGTTAATTTCATTTAGAAAACATTAGGGAGTTTCTCTAAAGAGAAATACCTTGTATTGTTTCTTGCCTCATCTTCAGATACAGCTGTAGTTAATAAAAAAACTTTTACCACTTTTTGCTCTCATTTTGACTGTTAAGAATTTGCAAGTCACGCTCCTGTTACTGTTCTTACTATGATACAATACCTTAAGTTTCTAATCTTAGTTTATTTTCTGTAATTTTAAGAGGTCTTTCAGAAAGATTATAGTTTGATTTGGAGAATAATATACTGTTTTGTACTACTTTTAAGTGTATTTTTATCTTTTGTAAAAAGTAGTTTTGTTCATCTTCCTCCTTCCTACACCTTTGAGTGCTTTCAGAATATGTCAAAGAAAAGATTATACTGGATCTGACTCCGCCTTCGCTGTTGGTTGGTTAATAAATATAGAACAGTTTTATTTTTTGCTAGTCTCTTCAGTACCAATATTTTATTTCCTAATTTGAGTGTCAGTATATCTTAATGTTTTTTAAGGGTTTCTCTGCCAATTTTCATTCTTTCAGTATTTTTGTTATAATATAAAGCTCCTCAGTGGCTCTGCCAAAGCTTCTTTCTGGCTTTTTTTCCTTCACTTTGTTTTCCATTTCTTTTTCTTATCAATACTTTTATACCTTGTTGCATACTGTATGTACTGGCGTACACTGCGATCTCATTTGGTTTTCTTCAGACTCACTGGCCTTCCAGCAGACTGTAGGATGTCTGTCAGTCAGAATTTTGCTCCCATGGAAACTGGCTTGCTGCAGAATTGAACGAAAATTTCAGTTTCTGAAATCAAAACTAACAAAAAGTTTCTTTGGTTCTCATAGTTACAAGAATTAGAACCTTTGAAAAAGTCCATAATTATAGTTTTATCTTTGAATCTGCAGCCAGCCACAGACCGTAGTGTTGCAACCTGGATTGTACACCATAACCTGTTCTGTTACTGCCTCCTGAAAGTCCTGATGACAGTTCAGGTATTTAATATGTGATGTTCCGCCCCCATAATATTTGTAAAAGCTGTAGGGAAAAGAGCTTTTCTTTTAGCAGGTTGACTTTGCCTCTGCAGCATGGAAAAAGTAAAGTTTTGTGGCTTCACTGCTTCTGCCTAGAATTCAAGGAAGAGAGGTAGTTCTCCGCTTTGTAACTGTATCACTGGGAGCACTTGTGGAACAAGGAAGTTTAGCTAATCTTTTCTTACCAAGGGGAATAAGATCTTGGCCTTCTTGTCTGAGCGACCATGCTTCCCTGCCCAGTCTGTCTGGGGGAAAAGAAGATTTTTTCAGAACACAAGCTGTTTTATGCCTAAGAAGTACAAACCTCTTCCAGTCTTTCCTGTGTACTGTAACTAGCAGAAAATACTTGCTATGTTTTTCAATTTTTTCTACTTTAAATGGTCGCTGGGGCTTGGGGGGTGGTGGTGGTCCTCAAAGGATAATTAAAAAATGCTGATTTTTTTCTCCCTGCTACTTTTGTTAAGCTGGTGCTATTTTACAGGACAACTCTTGAAGTCTCAGGAAATGGAAATTTGAATGCCTACTGCCCATTTTCAAGGTCCTGTTACTTCCAGAAATATAAGCCTCCAAGGGAAAGGAGGAAGTCATATCTCCCAAGTCTGAAACTGTAATGTGTCTTCTGCAGGACCATATGTGTTCTGTGGAAAATGTTACACCAGTAAGCTTGTTTGAAGGTGTGTGATCCTGCCCTGTTAGCAAATAAGAGATGATATCAACGCTGTACTTTGTTTTGTTTTGTTTTGTTTTAGAAAACTATCCACATGTGAATAGACTGGTGGTAAAATTCTTTTTTTTACCCCATTCTCCTTCACTTCTAGTAAACATAAATATTATCTTCCAACCTATCAGGTTAAATGCTGTTTGGAAATTTGTTCTTTATAAACCTTCAGAAAGTATGCTGTTCTTTAATGACATGCAAAAATCTTTTGATCAGCATTATTTGGAGTGGCTCAAATGCACAGAGGTGTGCTAAGTCCAAATTCACATTTGACCAAGTTCTAATTACATGTTTTTCTTGTTTGGAGTTAAGACCCTGTGAAACGTGCAAAAACCCTGTATTCTTGTCTGCTTCAATGGATATGAGCTGAGTTGTTATGGTCAGTATCTTTCTCAGGAGCAAATTTTTGATCCTGGCATACTTAATGCATATAGTAGGAATGAGAAAGTGGGCAGTATTGATCTAATGTGAAAGTATCCTGTATTTTTTGGTCTTTTGGGGGTGTGTGTGTTAGTTGTTTCAGATGTTTTCTCTATGCTCCCTAGTCCTGTTTCTCGGTAAAGCATATGTAATCTCCTACCTCCTCTTTTCTAACAGGTGGATTGGGAAGGGCTGTTGCTCAATAGTAACAAGCTAGTAATCAACAGTATAAATATGCTGATATGGCTTGGAACGGTCCAATATCCAAAACTGTCAGTGTGTTTCAGAATGTTTGGATCCATTCAGAGCGAACTGAAAAAATCATGTTCAGCTTCTCAGTATCATGTTGGGGGTGACTTGTGAATTAAAATTGATTAGCATATGCTCTTTCATCAGTTAAAATGGTTTCTCGATTTATGTTCTTGAGAAAATCTGTGTAGTAGTAGGAGATGCTAACTGTAGTCAGACAGTTGTCATAAAAACAGTTTATTTAAATTATAGTCCATGTTGGTCTATGTAAACAGTTTGTAATGTTTATATAGTATATGAAAATCTTACAGATTTACATAAATAGTTCGGTAAAATAGGAATTATTTCCTTGTGAGGAAGTTGACTGCAAATAGTAGAGAATGTTCACAATATTAATATTACAGATCAAATTCATCTTCATCTTGTACAGTGTCTGTGCAAATGTTCACTTTCAAAGATTTTTACATTACATAATAAAAAGTATGTAATAAAGTTCTAAAAAAAAATATGTCAAGCGGTGTTCCTTCAGATGTGTTACCCCCTGCCTTTTAATTTCTGTTCGTGTTCGTATTGTTTTGGGGCGTAAACTAGACTTAAAGAAAAAAAAATTAGGATTGAAAAGAGTGCCCCTTTCTCTCCCCCTGTCCCTTGCGTAAGTTTCCCACTGAGGCATTCTCTTCAGGGATTTTGGCCAGTTTTCCAGCTACAGAGCAATTACTCTTAAAACCTTCCATCTTTACCTGGATACGAATCAGGGAGCACCGGAAAACAAATTGCTGCCTGAACAGCCATGCATAACATCCTTCTAGGGAAGCTCAGGAAGTGTGGGCTGGACAAGTGGTCGGTGAGGTGGATTGAGAACTGGCTGAATGGCAGAACTCAGAGGGTTGTCATCAGCAGCGCTGAGTCTAGTTGGAGGCCGGTAACTAGTGGTGTCCCCCAGGGGTCAGTACTGGGCCCAGCCTTGTTTAACTTCCTCATCAATGACCTGGATGAAGAGTTAGAATGCACCCTCAGCAAGTTTGCTGATGACACCAAACTGGGAGGTGTGGTAGATACACCAGAAGGCTGTGCTGCCATTCAGCAAGACCTGGACAGGCTGCAGAGTTGGGCAGAGAGGAACCTGATGAGGTTCAACAAGGGCAAGTGCAGGGTCCTGCACCTGGGGAGGAACAGCCCCATGCATCAGTACAGGTTTGGGGCGGACCTGCTGGAGAGCAGCTCTGTGGAGAGGGACCTGGGTGTGCTGGTGGACGACAGGTTAACCATGAGCCAGCAGTGTGCCCTGGCTGCCAAGAAGGCCAAT
>Ga0065711_1043037_pt1 | contig 14981 bp, 15 predicted proteins | sample Hoacrofraction12_FD_59098 | JGI IMG/M metagenome (GOLD analysis project Ga0065711, IMG submission 59098) | Hoatzin crop microbial communities from Cojedes, Venezuela - Epithelial fraction 12 v2 (version 2) | ecosystem: Host-associated > Birds > Digestive system > Esophagus > Crop | place... | reverse complement strand
AAAAAAAAAAAAAAAAAAAAAAAAGAGAGAGAAACGAAAGAGGTAGCAACATTCATAACTTGTTTTAATGCATGAAATCCACACTTCTGTACAGCTTGTCTAGAATGGGCAAGCCCTTTGTTTCTTGGAGTTGTGATCATCAGGACCAGCTCAAGCAGACAGATTTAGTGGCCTTGATGAAAATGTGTGTTATTTGAAACAGCTGGAAGGGTACACGTTCACAGCTTCTTTGACAGCCACCCAGGAGTTTTTTGGCTTTAACAAGCGAGTACATAGGCAGAACTAAGCGTTGCTCTACACAGGCTAGAATGACAAGTAAAACCAAGTAAACTTAATATGCCCTCCCACATTGTTATATCTTTGGGGTGGAGGTGCTTGGCTATTCCTTAATTGGTAGTATGAGAAAAATGGATGAGTAAGAGAACTGCCATTTATGAGAAAAGTTCTACCCTGAATCACACTGACATTGGGGCCGAGTGTTCACATGTAGCATTTTTCAGAAGCACTCATACAAACTTTCCAGTCTACGTCAGTCTGACGGAATGCTGCCGCTGCAGATGCAAGCGGACTGTGATCTGGGACACACAAAGCTTCCGCAGTGGCATTCTGTGCACCTCAGCATGTAGTCCGCAGCTGCTTTGTGCCCAGTTTCAAAGCAGGATTGTATCTCTATGGTTTGTTAGTATGTCAGCTGCTTTATTCTGAAATAAGCAGCATGTTCAGTTATCAAGCCTTATCATACATTTATTCCTTTAACATAACAAGGTACTGTCATCTCTGAAGTGCAACAGGACCAGATGGGAAATCCTTCTAACACCACAAGTCAGATTTTATTCAGTCACCTTCAAAACTGCAGTTTAACTTGCATTTCAAGAAGATAAAAGCAAAGGCACAAAAATTACCACAGGACCAACCAGAATGTAAACTTGCAACACATTTGCTGCTGTTGGGTAACTGCCGAAACATAAGCCTTTACCCAAGGGTAAATGTAAAGACGTTCATTTTCTTTGGCAGGGTAAGCCATATTGCATTTACAGCTAGGTAAAAGCATGTCAGTTCCGTAGCAGTGGCCTGAATGCAACACATTTAAGTTCACCAGCTCATCACCATTATATTTATGGGTCTATTTTGTAATTTACCATCCCCAGCTAGTGAAAATACAAACCCCTACTAGTCCACTTTTGGCTTTGACTTCAGTACATCTGAAGATGTGTGTTGGACAACACTTTTGTTTGGTTTTTTGTTTGTTTGTTTGGTTTGGTTTTTAAATAAAGGCAGCCTGAATACTGAAGCTTCCTATATCGTCTGGTCATTTTCCTGCCAGTCCTAACAGCAGGTTTCAGAACACCACCGAGTTCTGCAACTAATGTGACAATACTGAAAAAAATGCATCCATCAGGATTCAGGGGCTTACATTTACCTGCAGCCTCAAACACACACATTATTTCCGTGGGACAGTGCTCTGTATAGAAGAGCGACATGCAAGCAAACCTGCATCCCATGTCTGCTGACTTGGTCCTCTCGCTGCTGTGTCTGACTTTGCCATCGCAACTGTCCACATCATGGCAGCTAAAAGAAACAGAGAAAGTGATCAGCTGCATAAAACATCGGTCACTATAGCTCAGAGGAGCTAAGTATTTAGCTTTCCCTAAAAATACAAGCCCTTGCCCCTGTAAATGCTTTTGAAACGCTCACTCTTAGTTGGTTTCCCCAGGCACTTTGGAGGCAAGGTGGGAGAAAATTAAGGCAGTGCAGCTATTCAGTTTTTAAGAAAGTCCCAGAGCACAAATAGCTAAGAGCCAGTATATTCTTCTCTGTAGGCTAAAGAAAGCAAACATCCAGAACTAGGGTCCTCATCTCCTTTGTTTTCTACCTGGTTTCTGGCTCTTCTCTTCAAAGCAAACAATTGCCCAGGAAATGATGGTAGTACAAAAGGTAACCAGAGGTTAACTTAACACAGCTTACTCCTCCTGTTCTGCTAAAGGTAAAGCATACAAGTGAGGGATATGCGGGAGTTGTCAGTGTGCCAGTTTTCTCTCTGCCTGTTTGTTTTGGTTCCTTCCTGTCAAAATATTGGCTATTTCAGTTTTGGTTCCAAGAACAACTGAAGGATGTTTGGGGGTTTATTCTTGAGATCAATCCCTAAATTAAAAAGGAACACAAACCATTCTGAAATCAGTGGAAGGGAACTCAAATCAACTGCTTATTTAAGTATGTGTCAGTCTTCCTGTTTTTATAGATGCTAAACTAAATAAAATAAGCCAAGGCAAACACAGTGCCTGCTTTTCCACTACAAGCTCAGCCAAGGTGATGTTTTTGCATCTAGAGGGAACCACAGAATGTGGTCTTGCAATGGAGACACTGACATTCTGCACAGGAACTTTCTGTTCAGTATTTATTATTTGTTGAATTGCATTCTCCTTTAGAGAACTTCTTATTTGTTAACTAAAACATGTGAGAGACTTCACCTAGATGGTCTCAGATCAGCATAACAGAATCTCCAGTAAAAGGGAGATCAGCTGAAGCCAACAGAAGCTCTGCTTGGAACATGTAAAAGCATTTATGTAACATTAAATACTTGGAAAAAAAGATCCATCAGGTTGTAGGCATCCTCAACTTCACACCCAACATTTGGAAATACCCATTCATCTTACAAGCGATGTAATGAAAAAGGCACTGAGGTCCATGAAGCGCTTGAGCCCAGGTCCCAGGAGTGTTGAGTCGCCTGCCTTCCAACCATCTTAATCTTAAGCACATACATACTTTTGTGGATAAGGGCACTAGACACCATCATAGTTAAAACAGTCCAAGAAAGCCAGTTAAGAGACTGATTTTGTTTGCAGAGCAATACTTGAGTAGAGCCCTTTACAAAGCAAACAGCCACACAACAAACAATAAAGCAAATGTATTCTAAGCACTGCCATCTGTACAGTGCACAGAGCAAGAGGGGGCTACAGGAAGAATGGAACCTCATCACATGCTTAAAGTGTGTCTATAAAGCATACACACAAGGAGTAAGTGTATTGAGCGAGCATCATCTAATCACAGAACTTTGCAAATGCTACTGTCTATCTAATATAGGTTTTTATATGCAGAACAAAGGGGTATGTTCTGCACTGTATTCGTGAAAGAATAAACCTACTTTTGAACATTTCAGCTTCACAAGGCATATGTGGGCTCCCTTTGGCTAATTAGAGTTGGCACCGTTGTAACTGATAACTGAGGCCTTCTACAAACGGTCTGTTCCAGAACATAAATGTGCACCAATCTTAGGGCAAGGAAATAACTAAAATAATGCTCTTTGGTCTGACACAGAAATAGGCTGCGAGTTTAATCTGGCTAAAAACATTAACATTCTAATCTTACTCACAGGAATATATTAATGCAGGAAAAATGGGCTCATTTCTCTCCTGTGCAGTTTCTACCAGCATTCTCAGCGGCCCCTTGGGACAGAGAACAGCCATCAGATCTGCAAAGAGAACAGGGCCAGACAATCTCATCTCAAACTATCAAGCATTATTTTACATTCTTTATCTTTAAAAAGCTATTCTCCCCTCAAAATTACCGCTATCAATATTAATTGGATGATTTCCTGAATGGCAGTTTCTGCCACTTTGCATAACTCTAGCTGTTCTAGTCCCTGAAGGTGTTGTTCACTTAAAATACTCTCCCCAAGCCTTAATGTAATAACAAGAGTTTTCATTGTGCTAATCTTATAAAAAGCCTCTTGAGAACACTATGTTATTTCTTTGAAAGTAGATGGCAGCATTACATTGAGGTGTTAAATTTAACAAGAGGAGGACTGGGGGTACTTTGTTCACGTTCCACAATCCATCGCTACGTACACTGACTCTATTTCACATGAATGAAGGCCTTTGGTCCAGTTCCTCTTTGGCTAGCCCCTCTCCTCTGTCAGAGCTCCTCACCAATCTGAATGTTACCTCCCGGCTGCCTCTTGTTCTGCAGGTTCTCTTGAAACTTGTAACTCATACCAAAATCCACGATCTCTCAATAACCATAAACAAAACATGCAAGACTATCAGGTTGCTACTGATAAAAATCCAGCCACCCCTACAACACAGTTAGATGTGGTTCAGTACTTTGCTGCCTTGGTGTTCCACTTTGAAGGATGTGGTAGGATAGGAGTACAGTACCTACATGAACAAGTCAGCAAGTCAACTTAGTTGCCCATCTGTCTCTTTCTAAAGCTGTTAGCACCATAAAGGTGTTTTTTGAATGACATGCACAGTCCTTGCCTCAGAGTAACCTCCTCATGAGCCACACCTTGAGAGTCACAACCCAGACTTACCATAGATGGAGATTGCACCTAGAATCACCCATGCTGACCACTCAGGTAGGTATTTAATGAAAACCAGTGCCATCAGAGCACTGATCATAATGAGATACGCTTGCTGGAGCTGCAAGGGGCCTTTCCAGTGGATGCAAATCATTCCAACAGCTCCAAAATTCCAGATGACCAAGAACAGAGTAGGGTAATCCATGGCCACATTGTATGTCTTCAACACTTCACTGGAATACAACAAGAAAAGTTAGTTAAGCAATAAAAGCAACTGACATGCAAAGCATCATACTAGTTGTAGTTAAACAAGCCTCCTACTACACCAGGAGAAGGCAGGATAGAAGCAGCTCTCATCACGAAGGGGGAACCTGCCTTGCGGCCAGTTGCTGCTCTTGGCGCTCTGTTCCTCCTGCTGGAGATGGACATGCTGTGTGCGCCGACAGGCACCACACTGCCCCAGTCCTGAGGTCAACAATGATTCCAAGGCTTTGAGCAGGCAGGATTTCAAGTCTTAACTGAACCTAGACGTACAGCTACGTGACTTGTCTGTAGCAAAGAAGTCCTGTAAGAGTCATCCCACCAGATGCATGACATTTGCAGTTAAAGATGAAAAGTTTTAACGAGCGTCACCAGCAAGTTGAAAGCTTGATTCTACCTGAGCTGTGAGCAAATGGGAATAAGCTTGATACAATGTAGTCCGAGAAGAAGGCAAGACAAATCAGAGAACCAACTCGGCATATAAAGTTCCTCTCCACTTGCTTCTCAATGTGTAATTCAGGGCCTCTGTACCACAAGGTTCAGCCTGTTCATTCCTTGCTCGCGGTATCACTTCCCAGTGATTTTTGTAGAGTAGACACTGTAAAATCATTGCCTATTAGAGACCTCATTTTCCATTTTTTAAAAAAGTAAAGCTCTCTCATTCTAATGATTTTTAAAACATCTGTTAGGAGAAGGGGACACATTCTCTTCCTTGTTGAAGGTGGGGATTTTCTGCAAAGAGGTGAAGGAGCCCTGAACTGCCAGGTTACCTGCACCATTCCCACTTACCCAAGATATATGTAGGTAAAGAGGAAGAGCAGCATCAAAGACGACAGGATCAGCCAGCCGTGGATGAACTATCAAGAGCAAGAAGAGACAGTGATTGAAGGGGCTGTTCCCCCTCGTGCAGATCTGAGTGCTGCACGCATTATTGACAGAGCTTCCTATTGCCCAACAGTCTCCTTCTGCTCTCCTCTACTTTCCAAAGACCCTGCCTTCCCCACTGCCGGTGAAGGAGGACGGACAACCAGTTGCTCCCAGTTCTCCCAAACTCTTACATGCTATATTCTATCCCATGGTGTTTGTTTTTCTTGGTTTGGTTGGGTTTTTTCAGTCTCTTTCCTAGCCATTTCCATGGGTATCCATGCTGGCTCCTAGCTTAGACAGGTAAGCACATTCTCTTTGCTTGGTGGGGAGGAGGAAAGGTTTGCCCAAGGATGCACAATAAATCCATTTCAGGGCCAAGTTTAAAAAGCAGCAGTGGCCCGTGCTCGAAGGCTGGGCTGGTACTCTGTATAACAACTTCCTGGGCACCACAAAACCTGAATGTGCGTTTCCCTACAAGCCTTGTCCCCTTCCGCCAGAGCCTCTGCAGGCAGGAGGAACACTGGTTCCACAAGCCTTGTCTGTAACTTCTTAAGAGAAGGCATTTGCAGTTAATGGTACAACTTAGTCTGTAAGTACAAACCACAGAACTTTTTTGATCAGATGGAGAAGACTCAGACCTGACTAATACAAAGTAGCAAGCTTTGTTTTTAAGAGCCTATCATTAGTGACAAAATAACAGCAAAGCATATTCAGGGGCACAGTTCTACCACCGCAGACAAGGGCAAGGGTACAAACGTGATGAAGGTACGATACGATTCTTGCTATGACTAAGATGTAGATGACTAAGACTAGCCTGTGCTGTGCCCGTATTTCTCACTGACACAGAAGCCCCACTTGAAATCAGGTTCACAGCATATGAGCACTTTACCTTGTAGCAGCGATATTTATAGAGCACAACTAGGAACACAGTCATTACAACGATGACGCTGATCATTATGATGGTGTTCAATACCGAGTTCAAGAGACGCTGGCCCACAGACGGGGTATCCTCACTGAAAGGGGTGTAGATCCTGCAGTGTAAAGCAAAAGCCATATAAAGTACATATGTTGTCTTCTAACTAACTGCCCCAAGATAAAACCAGACCTCTGTGTGTGGGAAAGAAAGGGAGGCATGACTGCCAAGGACAGCAAACATGAGTTCTAGCCTCTGAAGGGACTGGGCTCCAGTTAATTATCAACTACAGATTAGTGGTCTCTATCAAAAGCACATTCCTACAGAGAAGCTGTGGCTGGCAGAGCTCTAAACAAAAATACCTAGAGTATAAATGACTTCATTGAAGTTTAGTAACTTCTCTCCAGGCCACAATTTTTTATTGCGTGCTCTGGATCCTCTCCGTGATAATTATAAGGATACATCCCAGGTGCTGTCCTAAAAGGAAGGGGGGCACCCTTTCTTTCCACACTTGGTAGGAGAGTCTTGGACTTTTTTATCCCTGCTCATCACCCGCCACCTCCCCCATTTTGTCTCCTTTGGTTCAGTTCAAGGGACCACAGTTCTGTTTCTCCACCCACCATGTGAAGTGCAGTTAGAGCCCCAGGAGTGCTCTCAGGCACAGTCAGCGACAGCTGGATGGAATTATGTATCCACACCATGAGTCTTTACGAACCAGAAATGTCATCAGGAGATGAGACACTCATCCAAATGAACATGCTATTCCCTGATTGCTGCCAGCTAGTGGGTGAACAGACTAGGAGTTCAGCCTGGGCCTTTTATGCTGCAGCATGAAGCATATTTCGCTGCTCACAGGCTTCGCTTAAGGTGCCCTAATGACAGCGCTAACAAATTGGTATAATGCAGGCATGGAAGAACTTACACAGATGAACGTAGCATACTTTAGTAAGATCCTTATATGTTTACACAGCCACCTGTAGCTGTGTAAAGGTTCTCCCAACCTGCCAAGGAAGCACTCTGTGTAGACAGATGCGCGTGCGTGGGACGTATGTGTAAAGCTAGGAATCCCATGTACTCAGAGGCTATTCTGAAGACCCCACTTACAGCTGCCCGTTTTTCTCCGTATAGAAGCGCACTGACTTTATGGTGGCGACGACAACAATCATACAAAGGGTGACAGGCACAAAGAGCATGATTACATGCTTTGCTCCATATTTCAGAGTCAGCTCCTCCTCTTCATTTTCCAGGGCTCTTTCTCTCACTGGAACAGCCGAGTCAGACACTTCCCCATCAGCAATATTGTTAGGGCTACGGCTGCTACCTGTTCGCCTCTTCTGAAAAGAAATATTAGCAAATATATAAGATGCTTCTTTACTTTGTGTTCAAAACTTTATTCCATCATATTTCATGAGGCTGCTGTAGGCCACCACAGCATACCAACTTGTTCCTAATAGAAAGGTACCAACTGAACAATAGAATTAGAAATTCCATTACAAACAGGCTGAAAAGGAGGGTTTTTTTTTAAACCAAAAACATTAATATCTAAGGGCCTCTTCAAGCGCAGTATATAGATGGACACATGCACATGAAGGGCAAGATGCCCAGAACGGAGACAGAAGGTCATCTGAGGTGGCACAAGATTGACCAGTTCCTCCCCCTACAGCAATGCTGTGCTTGCTTCACCCTGCTGCTTTGCTGGCAGCAGGACTAGATTCTGTTCTAACATTTGCTGCCTTTGACCAGAGCAGAGAAAGGGTTTCTGGCAAAATAAGAAGGCTGAAAAGGATATCCTGCAAGAATCACATGTGCATCAGGTCCCGATTAAAAACCTGTATCTTTATGGAAAGGAAGGAAAAGGGAGGAGTATATATGGAGATAAAAAGGGGGAAAAAGTCACAGCAGAGGAAATGGGAACAGGCACTGCTGCTGCTGGCTGAGAGTGACACCAGAGAAACAGCACTGGCCAAAGCCAATCCTAGAAGCCAGTCTGCTGGGAAGGACTGAGGGGTAGCAGGACTATCATCACACCCCATTTCTTCATTCCCTAGGCAGGACGCACACCTACCCTGTGTCCCTGTGCTTCCCCTGCTTCCGAGGCTTGCAGGCCATCCTGGTAGGAGGGTACTGGAGGGCTTTCTGCAGACATCAGGGATGTTCTCTCATTGCAGGGCTCCTCCTCGCTGTCTGAGTTGTTCATGAATGTGATCATCGTTGCCTTCCCAGGGCGCACTCAGGAGGGCCACAGCCAAGCACGACTCAAGGCTGAGGGGACAAGATGAGTGGAAGGAAAGAGAAACAGTGAACACCACAGTGCAAGCAGCTGGAAGTCTGAAGAGGAGGCATAATTTCAGCAGGGAGGCTACAGCATGCTATGTAACTCCATCTCCGTCTAACAGCTGATTTAGCCTCCTGTCACCCCAGGCACGACAATCCATTCAGTTAAAGTCACTGTGACTTTTGCAGGCAGGTAGAAGAGCAAAATGCAGCACTGAAGCAATTTAATACTTTTTCTTTGCCACAGCTTTCACAGTTGCTGCCTCTATTTTCCCTCTCCCATTAGTACACCTTGACTTTCACAATGGAGGTTTCTCAGTGCTTAGTGTTTGTTTTGCATGGGCCAAATAAAGCTTCACCTCAAATGCTGGCTGCCTGCTAGAAAGCTAGGAGAGCTCAGCTCTTACACAACACTCCTGCAAGCATCAGCAGGTAGCAGAACTTTCTTAGTAACCCTGAGCCTCGGTTTTACATAAGCCACTAATCAGGAGTTACACGATGTCTTCCCCATTATAACTGTTTATTAACCAAATGAACTTTATAAATGGTTCTTCTCTTTACCCATGGACAAGGAGAAGTTTGTGTAGAAAGGGAAAGACCCGTCTCCTTAGGTGAGCCACTTTTTTTTATGTTGCCTTGTGATTAAAAGCAAAACCACTTGGGTGGGCAACAATGGAGTATAAAAGTGGGGACTAGAAATGTGTGGCCTCTTTCCACCTACTGTTGCCCAGAAAGGCAAGCAAAGCAGTGGCAGTGCAGAAAGGAAAGGAACAGCTCTTCTTCCTAGACACCAGACAGAGGAGGTACGCTGCCCTGGATACTGCAGAACAGCCCTAAAGCCAGGATTTCAGGAACCTCTGAAAGCAAGTGATAGAAGAATTCCTTTCAGCATTTATTAAGCCAGCTTAACAAAGCAACTGGAGTAAATAACAAGAATTCAGTCACCTTCTGATTCTCAGCCACCTGTCCATAAGCAAAACCAGACTTCCAATGCATTGTAAAGCTTCAGTATCTACAAGAACAACTCCTCTACAGTACTTTACCCAAGCCCATGTGTCTCAGGAAATATATCCAACTCAAAAGAGGAAGCTGAGCAAGCCATGTGACTTGGATGCAGTCACTTAAATCTGAATCATGCATTAGCAGTCCAACCAGCACACTATGCTGTCTGCCAGCCAGCTTGAGAGGTCAGAGCAGACACTTTGAAGATCTGCGAGATATTCTTGCTTATTACTAAAGAAACTGAAATTCACTTTGGAGGAAGAAAAGAGGGGGGAGTGGTTCTTTCACAACCTCTTCAACACATCTGGCACCTTCAAGAAATTTTAGAATGTCAACTCCATCTGCCCAAGTGAAACATTTTTCAGACATCTGCTCCTCCCCTGCCTTCCCTTCAAGCTTCTTCATATCATCTTGTTCCTCTTTTAGTGATAAAAGTGGTACAGTTATGGGAGACAAATGCAGGGGTAGCCCTCAAGCCAGGCCTGTCACCTTCACGGTAATACTGTGTTCTTACCGAGTGAGCTGCCCAACACCTGCACTTGTGTGCTTGTTTCTTAAAGAGCCCAAGATCTCCACTCCAGGTGCCCGACACACTCTTCTGACTGAGCACGCGAGGGCTCATGATTTACAGTTGAGAGCCTAGATTCCTGTTCAGTTATAGGGTTTAGGGCTTGAAAGAAGTTGGGTACATAAAGTCATTCAATCATGACATACGTCTGGATCTGTGAACAGGTGAAGTGATGCATGCCCCGGGACCTGTGACCCATGGAACTTAAATAACACTCAAAACCTCTGCCTGTGTCAGAGACCAGGGAAGAAACAGATCTACTCTCTGATAGTTTGGGACCAATATTTAGGTTTTAACAACCCAATGCAAATATTAAAGATTTTTTTCTCTCAATGTTTAATAAAGTGCCACACGATTTTTGCTACATGAACAGAGCAATTCTGCAGAGGATTTAGAAGGGACAGTCAGTTAGCCTACTTTCAACACCCTGGTTGTGCTCACTGGAGGAGTTAAACCAATAGCAAAAACTCAGTACTAATTACTGATTAATAATGGAAAAAGAATCTCATGACATAACACAGCTGTTTTTAAGCTGGACATTTTCTGCTATCCTCCCTCAATAAGGACATGGACAAATGCAAAGATGCAGCCATACTTCTGGTCAGCAGGCAGACTCAGACCTGAACACAGCTTTACTGTCTCTTGTTTACAAGGCTTTGTTTTTAGTGAGGGCTGACACAGACAGACCCCAGCATATCTGGGATTTTACAGGACCTCCTGTGGCAACCAGCCCTCAACAAATCCTCAGACACTGTGCTCTCAGATGCCTTAAACTGACCTAAATACATGGTCCCACCAAAGGGGTTGTCCCACCACCCTCAGCCTCTCTGGTGCAAACACCAGGTCCTCATCAGCTGTCTTAGCTCTTTTGATAAGACAATGGGCACTTTTTTTTCTTTGCTTTGACAGAGCCAGATTCCAACAGGACCAGCTCCCAGGCCCACAGGAGGGCAAGAGTGTGCTGGGCCACCCGCCTTCCAGTAGGGTCAAGCCTTATGGTGGCAAGCCCTCTGCTCACTCCCAGACAAGCAGCCAAGCAGCCCACCCTCAGCTCAGGTCTGCAACACCTATGGCAGCGTGGCTCTTAACCAAGCAGGTGTCTTTGGCATACAGTTTATGGAGGCAAGAACACTAGCCCTCCGCCCCACCATGGACCCAGCAGGGAGTTTGTCTACTGCCTCTATTTATCCATCAGACCTGCACTTTGAACTGGCACCAAGGCTGGGCTGGCTGCTGGAGATAAACCTTTGGTTTAAGCAGTTTGTCTTTCAAGGGAGGCAGGAGTAGCCTGGTCACTCTCACATCCACGCGCCCAGTGCGACAGCACCCTTTGGGCTGAGCAGAGCAGAAGAGGAGCAGGTCTCTGCCCCAGTGGCTTGCTTGCCAAACAGAAAGGGAGCCACAGAGCACCAGGCAACCAAGAAAGGGATGTTACAAAGCCACACTGTTTTCCAGTATCATTTCACCAGTTAAACTAAGGGAAGGGGCCTTGCAGAGACGATTTCTGCCTCCCAAGGCCGCTGGTTACACTTCAATGCAAAGCACAGGAACCTTAATTCCTACTCATGCACATGACACCAAATACACCGGTGCATCCTGACTGTGTTTTCCGACACTGAGCTGAAAAGGGGGAAGGACAGGAAAGGAAAGGAAAGCATGGAGGGCCGAGACAAGCACGCTCCCTTTCTGGCTGTAGCAACAGGAGGAGCTTTCAGGGTGGGGTGGCGGAGAAACACAAGCTGTACCTATATTCACAGAAAGCTATAGAGCATGGTCTACCAAATACTGTAAACAAAGAAGATGAACAACACATGCCAGACCATCATCAAACTGACACGGTAGGTTGCAGGGTATTGGGTAAGGTTTTCCTCTTTTCCTCTGTGAATGGATTCAAACCACTAGGGTTCCGTTCAAAAAATCATAAGATTTTTAACAGCTGAAAGACCAAACTCTCAAAACTGTATGGCAAAAATGAAAGGGGGCAAAAAGTAGGTCAGCTGAGGTGGGAATACAATCACTCCTGCTTTACAGCAGTTCTCATGAAGCCGGCAGGAGAGGATTCACCATTTCTCCCATTCCAGATGTCCTTCATACAAGGGACCTCTTTCCTCAAGTGCAATAAATCAGCTTTACAGATTTGGATGAAACTGGGCCAATTGGCACTAACATTAGGATCTAGCCTCTGTTTGCCTTTTAATTTCATACTGCAACATCACTGTGCTGCAAACAAACCTAAATCCTTTGCCTTGCATTTCATCCATCACAAATAATACCAGCACAATATGCAGCACAGAACAGCTGCTGCAAGCTGGCAGGATACTCAATAATCCACTTGAGAGTTAAAATTCCTGCTTATACATCCTGTTCTCTTCGATGGCAATTAGAAGAAGAGAAGGAGTCTTCCTTTGCTATATTTAGACCAAAAGAAAGCTTTGGGCTGACACTGACAGCCTGATGCTCTCCTGAGTTTCACCTCTAGTAGTGACTGCTGTTGGTAAACACAAAGAGGAGGAAAAAAACTTTTAAGAAACGTTAAGTGGTGGGGCCGAAATGAAGAGCAAAGATTTCCAGGTTCTCGCCAACGAATAAAGCCAGAACGTGCCTGCTGCTAAAACGACAGAGGACTCGGAACACCCCGTCTCAGCGGTCAGAAAAGAACTCGCAAATGCCCTTCACTTTCAGCCTCAGAACGCAGAACTAACAGAACACCAGCCGCTGCGGGAACCTGCGGAGACGCGGAGACGCGGAGCCCTCTTTCCCCACGTCAGGGCACGCCAGCGCAGCTGAACCAGCACCGTTTTCTTCTCCCCCGCAGGAAAGCCACACGGCGTCGCCCCCCGGGGTTACTGTGCTGGCAGAGCTGAAGCCAGCCCCTCCCGGCGGGCGGCAGGACGGTCATTTTGCCGGCGCTCAGCCCGACGACACCGGCGGTCACCTCCACGGGCGTGCGCGCCGGGGCTAGCCGGCTTCTGCCCCCGTCCCAGCGCACGGGCACCGGCCGGCCACGCAGCGGCTGCCGGGGAGAGACAGCGGGCGCTGCGGCAATAAAACAAACAAAAAAACAGAATAAAAAACACCCCCGACCTGCCAGACAGAGACCTGCAGAGGGAGGCCCACGGACGGCCTACAGGTGTTCTCCCCAGGTGCCCTCCTAGTGCCTGCCGGCTCGGGCTGCCCCTTATGCACGCACGTACAGACACGCACGTACCGGCACACGCACAGACACACGCAGAACTTTCACCAGAGCGAGCCAGCAAGGCTGCCGCACCTCCTCCCCCCCAGCCTCCGTGCCGGGCCCCGGCGTGGAGCGGAGGGGCCTCGCACGGCTCCAGCAGCGCGGTGACCCCAAGTCCAGCCACGTCCAGCCCAGCCCAGTCCGGCCCGGCGGGAGGAGAGCGAGAGCCCGATCCCGCGGCCGCTCCCCCAGCCGCCGCCGCTGTTTACCTGCTCCCGGCACGGTACCGGCTCCCCTCGCTCCCATTGGCTCCGACGCGCTCCGGCCCCAACGCTGGCCGGGTGGAGGAGCGCGGCCGCCGATTCGCCGCGGCAGCTGTCGTTCGGATGATGCCTCCGCCTACTAGCCACTCTCTCCCAATGGGAGAGAAGCGTGGGGAGAGCCCGCCTTTCTATTGGCCGTTCCTCTTCCCACCCTCTCCCTCCGGCAGTGGGGCGGCTTGCGAGGCGTGGCCGAGCCGCCATAGCGGGGCGGGTGCGGGCGGAGCTGGGGCTGTGGCTGGCGGGGAGCGGCAGCGCACGGGGAGGAGCCGTGGCTCCCGCGGCCGGGGGTTGGGGTCAGGTGTCGGCTTCTCCCCTTGGCGGTGGGGAGGGAAACGGCGGGCCGAGTGCGGCCGGGGGCCCCTCCAGTTCGAACTAATTGCTTGAAAAGCGCCTGGCTCTGCGCCCGTAACTTAGGTGCTCGCAGACCCGGTACGGAACCGAGCCGCCGGCGGCTTGCAGGCGTTTGCCGCGCTTCGCAGCAGCCTGCAGCGAGCGGGAAAGCTGCGCGAGCGTGCAGGTCCTGGCTGAGCTGAACAGGTGAGGGAGAAGCGTGGAGAACAGAGAAACCAGAGGGGATGGCCAAGGAACGGCTCTTGTGGAGGTGTGTCTGACTGCTGCTCAGCTGGTACCTCGGAGGCACCAATAAAGGAAAATGCAGCCCCGAGGAGAAGGGCGTGGGGGTACTGCTGGATGAGAAGCTCAGCATGAGCTGGCAATGTGCGCTTGCAGCCCAGAAGGCCAACTGTACCCTGGGCTGCATCAAGAGAAGCGTGGCCAGCAGGGTGAGGGGGGTGATTCTGCCCCTTCACTCCGCTCTCGTGAGACCCCACCTGGAGTCCTGCGTCCAGCTCTGGAGCCCCCAACATAAGAAGGACATGGATGTGTTGCAGCGGGCCCAGAGGAGGGCCACGAAGATGATCCGAGGGCTGGAGCACCTCTCCTATGAGGACAGGTTGAGGGAGTCAGGACTGTTCAGCCTGGAGAAGGGAAGGCTCCAGTACCTGAAGGGGCCTACAGGAAGGATGGAGAGGGACTTTTCACAAGGGTGTGTAGCGATAGGACAAGGGGGAATGGCTTTAAACTAAAAGAGGGCAGATTTAGATAAGATATTAGGAAGAAATTCTTCACCATGAGGGTGGTGAAGCACTGAAATAGGTTGCCCAGAGAAGCTGTGGATGCCCCTTCTCTGGTAGTGTTCAAGGCCAGGTTGGATGGAGCTCTGAGCAACCTGGTCTAGTGGAAGATGTCCCTGCTCATGGCAGGGGGGTTGGAACCAGATGATCTTTAAGGTCCCTTCCAAC
>Ga0065711_1043035_pt1 | contig 14981 bp, 10 predicted proteins | sample Hoacrofraction12_FD_59098 | JGI IMG/M metagenome (GOLD analysis project Ga0065711, IMG submission 59098) | Hoatzin crop microbial communities from Cojedes, Venezuela - Epithelial fraction 12 v2 (version 2) | ecosystem: Host-associated > Birds > Digestive system > Esophagus > Crop | place... | reverse complement strand
AGCAGGGTCACCTCCAGCAGGCTGCACAGGACCTTGTCCAGGCGGGTCTTGAATATCTCCAGAGAAGGAGACTCCACAACCTCCCTGGGCAGCCTGTTCCAGCGCTCCGTCACCCTCAGAGGGAAGAAGTTCTTGCTCATGTTCAGACGGAACTTCCTGTGCCTCAGTTTGTGCCCATTGCCCCTTGTCCTGTCATGAAGCGCAGCACCACGGCATTGCTACGCCAGTCCTGGTGGACACCAATCATTAGTAGAGGTTGTGCTTGCTCCAGTCAAGTTTCATATTCTATAGCATGAAATCTGCTTGCAGCTATCTCAAGCTCAGCACTGCTAGTGAATACTCCCAGTATGTTTCTAAGAAGCGTATCGAGATTTCAGGGGAGGAAGCTCATTCTTTAAGAGATGAGACTAATCCCACATTCAGCTTCCCACAAACACTTCTACAGCAGCAGTCATGAAAACAGAAGTGCCACAATTAAATTCCTTGGGCTGGTAAGGGGGTAATCTCCTCAAGACTGTGCAACATGAAATGAAAAAGAAGTGAATAAAACCTCAAAGTCCCACATTTCCCCTTCATGCAAGTAGGTTCAGACGCTACCAGCTCATGAACCTTCAGCTAACTAGTATTTTTTCATAAGCTTAGCTTTTTTTGGCCAACAATTTTAATTTTTGCTCTAGAAAAAGTGACATACATACCCCAGAACAAACAAGTCCAATGGGAACAGTGCATAAATGCACAACATAAGGAAATCAACAAGACAAAAATATTTTTCTTTTTATTGTTGCTAAGTTTTATTAACACTAAGTGTTATTTTGAACAACAACACATAGCAAACAAAAACTCCTAAAGGAAAATACTAACAGCATTGCTATAAACAAACTTACACTAGGGGCTAAATTCCAGATACTAATTAAATGCATCCTGTAACCATGAAATCCTATTCTTACTTATAAATAATTCTGAGACCTTGATCCAAAACCTGCTATTGACTTTAGAGGGTCCAATGCTCCAGCCATACAAAGTTTATTCCATCACAAAAACAAACAAAAAAAGGCAAAAAGTCCCCTAAAACCTCAGGAAGCATATTGCACACTAACCTGACAAAAACCACAAAAGCTTTCCAGTACCAAGAGTCTCCTGGTCAGCAAATCTGTTCTCACAAACCAGTCCCAGGGTACACTGGCAGGAAAGGAAACAGGTCTGTCTTCTGTCGGCTTATTCTTTAATTTCTCTTCCTGTCAGCAAGGGGAACGGGCCCCTGCTGCGCATTCCAAGAATACGTCCAGCATCACCCATGCAGTAAGCTGAAGAAAGACGTTGCAGTCACATATTTAATGGCACAGAAGAGCAAACTGATTTATAAAGTCAGAGGGGCAAGCAGCCATGTATTAACACCACCACGTACACTTAATCAAATTAATTCTCTTAATGGTGAATAACTAGACATGGCTATGCTCTGCATGGTTTCCTGTGACTATTCTCAGATCCCTCCGATAGAACAATGTGTATCCATAACTTGGCAGCAGGTTCATCATCAAGACGTGTAATCCTATGGGCTGTATCCGTCATCTGCCATTTTCCAGGTACTCAAGAGAAAGTTACTGATCAAAGTATGGAGACTTGCATCCCTACAACAAAGGAAACTTACTTTCTAGTCATTGTATTTTTTTTACCCACGCCTATCACCATCAGTAAGGGGGTTTTGTGTTTGGTGTCTGTCCGTCCCATACCCCTCTGTTCCAGAAACAGCCTTTCTATAGTTATTTCTCCAAAAGCTCTCTGTCCCAGCACAGTCCCTGGCAGAGCTGTATGCTCAGTGACCTCATGGCATATGTCAAAGCTCCAGAACACTTGAGGATTATGTTGCATTTCAACCTGTTACAAATGTTGGTCTTTCTAGTGGACAAGAGAGGCAGTAAGCAGTCACTTACATACATAGTAGGAGCAACACTTGGCCTGGAAATGAGAGGGGAGAGGTTTTCCTGGCAGGCAAAAGCATAAGCTCCACGCGGACAACGAACAAGTTCTCTGAGGCTCCTGAAAGCAGCAGCGGGCAGCGTAGCCAGGTCCGCACAGCCCCTGGGTATCCCGCAGCTGGGAGGAGCAGTGCTCCTCACTGAGCACACCAACTGTGGACCCAGCTGATTTTGCCAAAACTATGGCGGTAGATGCAAATGTCTTTTTTCTTCCTATGAGACAGGACAATGCTCCGCTGGGCATAAGCACTTCATCGTGCTTCCCAGCACCATGGCTCTGCCAGGAAGAGGCCTGAAGTAAAAACACGGTTTGGTTATCAGTATCTTTCAAAAAAAAGAGAAAACCCTGCGCGTTACAGCCAACACGTATTTAAAAGTTTACGCACTTAATGGGAACATGGGGTGTTTAACCAGAGGACAGTGAACTTGCGTTCAAGCTGGTCACTGACCTCCCCATATGGGCAATGGAGAGGTTCCAACTGCTTCAGCAGTGAGCTTGCACCCTGGCATGGCCTTCGCAGAGCTCCAGCAGCCCCAGGGTAAGGCGGGCAGCACACCCAGTCAGCCGCTTCCCTACAGATGACAACTGCAGGCTGAGCTACAAAACTGGCGAGTGCCCCCTCTCAGGGAATAACACCCTGCCAGCCCCCATGGGTCTTTGAGGAGTTTCTGCTTGGCAAGTTTCCGTATCCAACACAACAGCCCAACCTACACAAACAAACCTAACAAAGAAGTTTCACCCTCCTGTCTGAAGGCCATGCCTCTTCTATCTAGTAGTTCAGGCGATGAACCACAAAATGTTTCCGGGATCTAACACCTCCAAAATACCCCTGCAGAAGGCAACCACTCCAGAGGCTCAGATGCAAGCACTGCTTTATTGTGTGACCACATCTGGAGGCATAAGGTGCAAAAACACACCAGGTAACACAGATTAACTACAGCAAGTCTCCTAGTAGCCTTCTGTAACTATTCTTAAAACAACCAACAAAGGTTCTCGCAGCTAAATGATGCACGTGAACTTTTGCAAAGAAAGAGCGTGAAACGCACTGAAGTCTTGCAAAGGGGTAGCTATCATCTCAGGTGCCCCTCAGCTGTGATGATACACTTTGTTACTAAAACCACCATGAGGGGAAAATGCCAGAGTTCAAGGGTGTTTTCAGCCCTGCCACAGAGCAGCTGGATGAGCAGAGAGCACACAGACCACAACTAGTGGGAGGCAGGCACTGATCCTGCCCTACGCGCTGTCAAAGGCTTCCCATCCGCATACCAAGGCTCCCAAATGCCTTTGTGAGCTGGACCTTTGGCTCCTGGTATCTCGGTCATGCTCTGCCTGCAGTGTCGCGACAGTTTTAATTAAAAGCAGGAGGCTGACAAGCTGGAAACAGGCTGGGGAGTGCTGCTGGGTTCACATCTGGCTCTCGAGTTTGGTAGTGACGCAAGGCCTCCATTTCTTCAGCTGCAGAAAAGCACCCAACCCCACGTTCCCGAGCCAGATAATACGTCTGTATTGGTACCGAACTGCCTTGGAGCTGTGAGGTCAAGCGACCCGGCATTTGCCCAGACAGTCCGAGTACTTGAAACAAGGGAATTGCCTTCTCAAATGACAGAGATATTGAAAAGGCTGCTTGGGAAAAGCCGGTAGCTAAAAACCTCTCCCTGTGTTGCTTCCCACTTGTTTGATGCCTGAAGAATACTGATATTTAATACATTTCTGCTTACTTCAGAATATACTGCCTAGAGCCCAGTGCTGCTCTGCAGAAGGGCCAGTATTTAAGAACTAAGTGTGACACTTCCAAACATTACCCTAAGCTAATCCAATGTTATTTTTCCTGCAGCAGGCCGGTACTCACAAGACCACTGGCAGAGATTTGTGAACCGCTGGCATACACCCACGTGTTTGTTGGAATCATATTCTTCCAAATTCATAAAATATTCCACGCATGGGCTGCTGCAACATCCATTAGCTGTCGATAGAGCTCTGCTAAAAGGTTAAACTAGAGCCAGCATCCACCCCCACAGCTGAATTAATGTTGGCCACCACATTCTGCTTTGACTGTCCACCCCACTGCCCTCCTGTCAAGACTTGTGCTGTAGCAATCCACACCACTGCTTCTAACAGACTACTGCTAAATTCAACCAACATTTCCAATGCTACTCCATGATGCACCCCCAAAAAGCCAAGAGCACAAATTCTCTAGCTTACTACCCATGTGAACCAGTCCAGCTGCTCAGACCTCTCAGACAGTCAAGCTAAACACATACCTGGCAGAACTCAGTCTCGCAACCTTATGAGTACAAACAATACATATTTCACTCCACTTTGTTGAAATACATAGCTCAAGGACAACATCTGGAATGGAGGAATGGAACATTTTGCAAGGCTGTTTCTTTGAATAACAATAATAAACACAAGGATTTGCCATTAGCTTGCATCTCCTGCAGTTACTTTATGCTGTAGCTTTGTTTTACTCGAATTTATCATCCTCTTTTCCCCGCTAAGAGGTGTCACTCTAAAGAGGTGTGATCTAGTGCCCAGGTCTGCCAGCCACCACTCATCCCACTGCCCTGGCAGGAGAGCACAGAGGCAGCTCATGACAGGCTGCTTTCCTGCAGCAAGGCTTGCAAAGGCAGACTGCTGGGCCAGCACATGGCCCCATCAGCTAGTGCCCACGCAGGTCACAGTCTGCCCATACTAGATCTCATTTTCCAGGCTCTATCTCAATTCCTTTTTTTTTTTTTCCCCCTGGAAGCACCGAGAAAGGCAGCAGGGCACATCAGGTATCCCTCTGTAAGCAAAGCACTGAACTGTTTAGCTTGGCCAACTAACTATGCCAGCACATACCACGTAACAGCTGAGCACGAATCGACCGCTGAGCAAGAACAACTGTGACAGATGAGCAGGGGTGCTGCCGAGCGGGCAGGCTCCACTGCACTGCGCGTCACCTCTCTGCAGCAGCACATCTTGAAAGACCCAACAGAGCAGGTAAATCCTGCACAACTTTATGGAGCCATACCTAAGGATTTGGGAAGACAAACACACCCAAAGACAAATTCAGCCTGCTCCAAGCAAGCGTTTCCTGCAGGGAACTAGGCAAGATCAGTTCACATGAAGGAGCTCCCTGCTCTGACACGCTTTACAACTCCAAGTGTTGCAGATCTGCCTATCCCAAAACTGGGGCACAATTCCCACATGCGGTGCATGTTTTTGCCCTTGGCTCGAGTTATTTAACGAGAGATACCAAAGCAAGTGATCTGCTGCTACACATTCCGTATTAACGCTGCAAAGGCTGGAGACGCAGCAGTCTCCACCTCCACATACAAGCAGCACTGCATGGGTTGCTTATACTCCAGAGCAGCAGGAGTCTGACAGGTAAAGAACTGCTCTGGGAACCTGGTGAGCCTTCAAAGAGGAAAGCTAATGCCCAGCTCCTCCTCCCTTCCTCTCACAGCTGTCCAGAAGAAAGAGCTGGGTTTGCAGATGCAGTATCGAGGCTCCCACTCTGCGCGTGCCACGGTACCAATACAGCACAAGACCCTGGTCCTGCAGCAGGCCAGCGCATATCGACCCCAGGAGAGCAGACGTTCCTTGGGTGCATGATGCTTTTACTTACATCTTCTTGGCCCACTCAGCAGCCCACAAGGGTGCAAACTGGAGCATAAACCTCAAAAGCAGACTTGCACAGTCTTCCTACGTATATAGGAGCCAGGAAGACAGCACCCATCCAGCCGCCTCCATCCTCCCTCCTATCATTCAACGCCACAGAACCTGAGATGCTGGGCCACAACCCTACTCTGCAAGGCACTGCATCAAACCCAAAACACTAGGTCCCCTGCCCTGAACAGCTTTCCATTGCAAAGATATTTCAGCACACAGAGTCCAGAAAAAGACTCATTTACCATAATTAGCATGGATGGAGACAGCATCTGCATGTTCTTCTCTTGGGACTTCTTACTGTGTATTTTACATAAGGACCAACCACCTACTACATGCCAGAAATATCAACCATTTTTTAGCCTGTGTGAACTTCATACTTCCCTTCATTGCACGTAAGCTGTATCACAGCTAGCCTGCCTGGATTTATACTTCTAGCTTTCTGGCTCATCCCACTGGAAGAAATCATCAGGTTCGTTGGTTAGGCTATTAAAAAAAATACTGCTTTCTTTAGGTTATATCAAAACCAACTACTGCACATCCCATAGAAAAACTGCTTGTCTGAGCTCCACTTCTGGAGAGGCCAAACCCAGGGGAAATGTGGCTGTTCAGTAACAGTAGTCACACTTCAGGCTACAATTTCAAATAATGTTTTTGTTTAAACAACAAAACCAAAACACCTCTGGCTTTGATATTTCAGTGGTTCTGGCCTACAACAGAGAAACTCGCCACATCTTAGGAATGTTCTACGTGAAAATTGCCCTCAACTGCATTTATGTAAACCCAGAGAAACAAGGTCAGTGGAGTTATTTACACTGCTCACTTTTAAACCCTTCTTCCTTATTGAACTTACTTGTTAAATATCCTTGAAAACATAACTTGCATATTACCCTATTTAAATAGTTATTTTCTTCAAAGCGTTTTTAATTAAAAGCATTAGTCTGGTAATGATTCTGTGCCACAAGGTCTCACTGGATTTGGTGCAACAGGGCTAGGTTTGTAAAGGTGACTATGGCCATGCTGTTAACTCCTTGATCACAGCTCTGCACCTTACAAAATAAGGGAATTACTGTCTGCTTTACAGATGGAGAAAACAAAGGCAAACCAGAATCAAGGTATTTGCCAAAGACCACCCAACAAATCGGGCCAAAACACTTGCAGCGTGCCAACCACACAAGCCCTAATCCCATGTGGCTCTTGTAATTAATGATCTAACAATGAATAATTGCGTAACTCCAAATGGTGAACAGCAAAAGTGCTTTTCAGCAGGATGAATATTCAGCTACCTGGAAACAGAAAGCCCAAGGTCCCCCGACACTACTACTTTTTGGCAATTATATATCAGAAACCAAACTAAATCATTCAGCGACCATCAAACTGTGCATCTCGGATGGTAAGGCACTTCTTCGAGAAGTTCTTTAGTTTCAACCTTCAGCCCAGCTTCTTTGTAATTCAGAGCACCAGGGAGGGTTTACTGCTGCTTTGCTGAAGAGCCGGCCCAGGGCCAAAGCAGAGACTTCACAGGCAAGTTTTCCCCAGTTTGAAGCAGCTCCCAGATCTGGTGCCACTTTCCACCTCCACTAGACACCAGGGATTTGTGCTGCAGTCACCAATCTCTCCCCCTTCTTCCGCAACACCTGAACATTCACAAGGCCTATGAGAAAGACAGGAGCTCTCTGCAAGTGCTTACTCAAAGCCGGGAAGGAGGACTGCCTCCGGACTTCATCCAGGGACTCATTTCATGACTTCCAAAATGTGTCCAGCACAGTAGAATAGCATCTTCCAGGTGCAGGGACCAGTGCAGGGGCAGCACGCTCTGTCCTTTCTCAGGCCCAGTCCCTACAGGAACCGCTCAGACATCAGCCTGGACACCGACCAGGCAAGCACCCCCAGGCCCCCAACAACCTGCTCCCCAAAGATGCTTAGCACCTCTCACCCCATGGGTGCCCAGAGGACTGGCTGGCACCAAGCACCTCCTGAAGGCAGGCTGAAGGCTCAGAAATCCTGATGACTAACCAACCTCTGAAGACAGATTTGAGCAGCCAGGGGAGAAAAAAAAAACACCACCACAAATTAGGTCAAATACTCCTTGAAAACGCCAATTACTTTATATACAGCAGATCGCACTTGGATGTCATTTAATCTCAGCTTGCTGTTGTCAGATATTAGCTGAAATTCCCTGCTTTGCTTTGGCTGCCATATTAAAGTGCCATGTATTCAATATTAATGAGACAGATGAAACAGAATGAGACTAGGCTGGCATTTTCTGTGATAAAAGACACTTTCTGGCACAAAACCATTCATTTAAAAGCATTAAGGACTTTTCTTGGCTTCGAAATTATATACAATACACAGGAAACGAACAAAACCATTTTCAAATGTAATTAAAAATCTTTATCTTCTGATTCTATAAGCTAACAAAGGCATAATCATAGATTCATTGTTTCTTCTGTTAAAAACAGCAGCAGCAAGTTGAGTTACCTGGAGAAAGCTTTACAGATAAAATTGCTGACATGGATTTAAGAAATTACTTTTTTTTCCCTCGGCTACTGTCTACACCATTGCACTTACATGCAGGCAAAAAAATTTCACGGTGCAGAACTCTGTGACTGACCAAGAAGAGGCACAATGAGACGCGCCATAGCTCAACCTGGACACGAAACAGATTTGCGGGAGGAAAAAGAAGCAGCTGACGGATGTGGTGGTGAAGTGGTGTGATTTACCACTAGAGCAAGCCACCAGATGATTGAGCAAAATCCCTACTCCTCTTGGGGTCTTGACATGAAGATTTGAGTTCTGTGCATATGTTCAGTCCCAGACGGCTGTGTTAAGCCTTATAATCACTGCTAGCATTTACAACTAGCAATATACCTGCTCACAGCATGATGACCCAATCTTTTAGCTGTAAAAGCTAAGAATAAACGAGAACTGTCTCCAGTTATTTAATTCAGCAATTTCTGAAAATATCAGTATTGATTGACATCTCAAACTAGAAACAAAACAAAAACTAAGACTACTGAAATATCATCAGCAATTCTGTTTCTAAGTTCATTCTGCAGATACCCAGAAATCTAATTCTACCAATTAAAACAAAGAGAGACAATAGAGAAAATAAAAGTCTTTATTGAAAAAGCAAGCAAAGGAAAATCCAACTACTTTTATGCACAAGCTCTTTATTGGCAACCCTGTACATTTCTTACACATATCTGGAGGATGTGGAATAATCCACGTTATTGCAGAGAGATGCCAAGAACAAGTCAGTGATAACAAGATACCTTCACCTTTCCAGGTTGCAAAGTTCTGCTTTCCAGGCTAGGCTGTTGCCTGCCAGAATGTGTCCCGGAAAAATAAATCCAGGACGATCACCCTGCTATTCCTCACTCACCCGAAAGCTGCCAAAAAGCTCCTAGGCTGACTCAGATTGGAGGAGACGGGTTTTCACAGGGCCTGAAAGCAGATGATTTGTGCGCTTTGAAACTCAAAGATTTGGCTGTGGCTACAAGTGGGAACCTCTATCTGAAAGAATACAAGCAGACTTGGCAATTTGGTCTCTACTGCAGTTTGTGCCCTTGTACTTGACTGCGAATCAGTCCCTGTGCCGCCCGGTGGAAGAGGGAAATACAAGCTCACGCTGTCACGGAGCAAGACAAGCAAGCTGGCTACCAAACTCGCTCCTCTCCCACCTTAATTTCGTTTACAGACAAGAACAGAGGCTGCCACCACAAGACTTTCAGAAACTTAACTCAAGCCACAGTAATGTGCTTAAATAAAGCATTTAGCACACAGTGCATTCAACACACGTCTGGCAGATAGATTGCTCTTGCTTACACGAGACGTCATACTTTACATTGCACCCAGCTAACTCCCCGACAAAACACCCACAGACTTTGCAGGACACCTTCAGATCCACAGACAGCCCCAAACAGTCCTGCAAATCATTTACAAAGAACCCCTTCAGGATTCAGAACATTTTTTCTCCCTTTCTACTCCCATTACATGAGAGAGGTTAATACAATTTCTGAATGAAATCCACAAGATGCATGCAGATTTCCAGAAACAATTCCTGTTAGTACTGCTGTGCACAGGAATCAGTTCTCAGGAGCCCTGGCACAGTCGGCAACATCTGTGGCAAAACAAAGACATTTCTAAAACAGCTCTTTTTCTATTAGCTTGTGCCAAGTATTCATGACCAGATCTGGTAAAGAAAGAACCCGTAATTAAAGTACTTCAATAACACATTTCCAGCAGCTAAATCCCATCTGAAAATAAATCTGGGATGCAGAAACAGTAACAGAAAATCCAATTAGATAACAGACAGATCTAAAGAAGCTACAAGCTAAGACGGAAAAAAACCCCAACAAACAAACAAAAAAAACCCCAGAATGAGCAGTAGTCTGTTTTTTGCCATCACCTTATGTGGGATGCTACTAAGGGAAACAAAAAGCATAAGCCTGCGAGAAAAAGGATTCAGCTTCTCCATATTTCCCACAACTTCAAAATCTCTACTTGTAAATTCAGATCCTAAGGCTACTTCGCCACTTTTCTAAACACAGGCACAGTCTGTATTTTTAAATAAGCACTCCTAAAGATAGCTGAAGACTTACCAATTGAAGAGCTCAGTAAAATAACTGTACCGCTAGTGAAAGAGCAATAATAGTCTTCAGACTATATGTTTCATGCCAGCAGCGGCTATCACTTATGTTGGACGAGCAGAGAGCGCAGCCACAGGGAGAAAGCTTGCAGAAGGGCTGGGTATTGCTAATGGAAAACCACAGGGAGCTTTCTCCCCTTCTCACGGCTCTTTCTCCACCACCTCATGCAATGTCTACACCCGCATTAATTACACCTACCCGAGCTATGGATGAAGACTCCTGCAAGTCCTGGCCCACATATGTCTAAACCAGGCACCACGGCATAGAGGAAGGGGGAAAGGCATCCAGATGTAACGAAGCAGCCAAGAAAAAGCATCTCTTACTCCCATCTCACTGAATGCATCACGCAAACTAGCACTTATAATACAGGAAGAAAGAAGAAGACTTGGGGTAATATTTTTTTTATTACCACCACTCTTAGCTAAGACAGCAAGACCCTGAACTTGGATTTCTGCCTCTGATCTGGAGCATCCTCCACCAGTATTCACACTGAATGCTAACAGCACCATGGTGTTTGTCTGAACCATTATTACGCATCGCTTGTTACAGTGGGCTGGAGAGCTGTTCACAGGGCTGGAAGCGAAGGCAGCTAGCGAGTGTACCTAAAAAAAGCCTGAAGTACTACTGTGGGGCTTGTTTTGTTTCTTTTTAAAAATCACCTAGTTGCACCCAACTGTTCTGAGCTGAAACTGCTGCGGTATCCTTTCCTGCAAGAGCCACTGCATCTTACAGGACTGAAGCCTAGAGCCAAACCAAGCCAACAAAGAGGCTGGACAAGGCAGGAGCATTTGCCAAGCCAGCGGAAGACCCTATCCCCTTGGCATGTCTCCTACAAAACAAGCCACAAGCTACTGAGCAGCCTCATGCCCACTCACTCAGCACTGCCACGAGAGGAAGAGACACACCAACAGCACAAGAGAAGGGACAACCCTCAAATCACTCCAGAGTGGGCAGCCAGCCAGTAAAGCCATCTCTCTCGGGGGTTGCAGGGGTGGGAAGGGGACATACAAAGCATGCCTCAGCTCTGACTAAATATTTTACTTCTCAGATTCATGCTGCTTACTTAATCAATCCCCATCATTATTTCAGAGGCCCTACTCAGACACTGAAATTGATTCCCCGTGATCTCATCTACATAGAATAAGGATTTTCCAAGTATGTCCATCTGATCCTAACTCCACATCCGCTCACTTCATGCTGGAAAAGCTAGAGGCCCTGAGGTTGTGGTAGGCTGGCCACATAACCTGCCCCACAACTGAGGCTGTGCTGAAAACAAGGCAAGAAGTAGGCAGGTTCCCACCATTGTTAACATCAACGGGAGCAACAAGAATTGTCTGAAAGAATTTCCTACTGCAGACAAGGCATCGAGGTGAATAAAGGAAATTAAGAGTTCGCAAACTAAAATACAACCCTGTGTGCACCACCCAGGTCTGCTTCCCTGGCATAGGCAGCTGAGTCAAGCCAGGCCCAAAAAGCCATACTTCCCAGCTGAAAGCAAGCAAGGAAGCCAAAGCCCATGCCCCTGGCCATCTCAGCTGCCCCAGCAGTGCCACCCAACCCCACAACATTGCCACGTTCACTGGGAGAGTCCGCAGCCCCGCGATGCTCCCTGGAGGATACCCAACAGCTGGGACAGCTCAGCCTTGCAGTTCACTTGGAAAGCAACAAGCTGCAAAGTAGCCAGGGCACTGCTGACCCTGTGCCTAGAGGATGCCAATCCACTCCCTGCCCTAGGGTCCATCCCCGCCTCGCCCCCAAACCTCCCCATCTCAGCTTTCCACCTGCAATAGCTCTTCTCCCACCCAGTTACACCTTCATCAATGAGGGCAACCAGACAGTCAGGTAGCAAGAACACAGCAACACTCACAGAGACAACAAGGGTGTATCTTCTTTCTTAACGCTCATCTCGCTGTCTAAAATCAGTGGTCATGGTGGCCCTGCTACACCCACCAACACACATGGGCCTGGCTTTCCAAAGGTGCTGCCCCACAGCTCTTGCTGACCCCAGTGGGTGTTGGTAGATCAGCTGCTCAGAAAAAGACAAAGCACATAGATTCTTCAGTTCCATTAGCCCCGCTCTACCTTCTTGTCTCTTTCATTCCCTCCCCTCCATAGAAACTGGCAGTCTCTCTTTATCAAGTATTTCTAAAACAGATGGAAGATGCACTGTTTTAATCTGTCAGATAATGTTTTCCATGGCTCTCATGTAAAATTTGTATTCCAGCTTCATTTTCCATCAATTTTTGTTTGACTTGGAGGGGACTATATGTTGGTGTATACATATGCGTAAACATTGATTTTGCTCCTTTAACTAGACAAAGCTATGCTTCTGTAAACATTTAGGATAAACAAATAAAGAGAAGGGTAGGGAGGCCAGAGCCCTCTTCCACACTCTGCATTACTGAGAAACCATCCAGCACTGGTCAAGATCCTGGGAATTAATCCAGGAGGAGGAAGATGGTCTCCTATCTAGCACATCTCCACAGTTTCCAGACTGCAAGTGGCTTATCTCACACTGAGCCCAGATGACCATATGCATCCACCCTGATGTATGTTTAAGCACATGCATGGTTTTCATCAGCTGAGAGGTCCCATGGCACCTCCTGGCACCAATCCTGCCAAAACTTTGCTTATGCATGCCTTTACATTTACATACCGAGATCAGTCTCTATTAAGTCAAACAAAATTACAGGCAGCCCATTACACATGTGCCTTCACATCTGTGGGATCAGGGCCTTAAAATGAAAGCCGCCCATCCCACCAAAGCACGCCCTGCTCGGCTAAAATTAAACACAGACACTTCAGAGCAGTTCACTGAAGTTATTTTTTATGCATGCTTTTACAATTAACATAATGTCATATCCTGCCAGGACGTAAAAGGTTGTGACTCAGGAATGTTATTATAGTTTTAAGTCCAACTGATTTGCTTTTCGTTTCATTCCTTTCCTTTTCTTTTCCCCTTTGTCTAATACTACCCCCATGCTCCCTCCAACAAGACACATACCACTCAGGGTCCCTATAAAATATGATCGTTTTACTGAAAGCTTGACAGGCAAACACTCATCAGCCTTGCTCTATCATATGATTGACTATTTCTTCAAACGTCCTACCACCCCTGCAGCAACACAAGAGCAGCACGCAAAGCGGTAGCAGAAAGGATTAGATAAGAAGGAATACAAGACAAAATGCCCCCAACATCTATCAGCCCGCTGTCCTTTCTTCTCTTATCACCCCAAGATAAAACAACTCTCTTCTCCAAAAAGCACTGATTCTGGAGGATGCGCTGCCCACCAGCGGCTTATGAGGAAGCCAAGTGCCCTCATCCTTCCCTCTCCCACACGCACATGCTTCTCATGCTGAAGGATGCTTTATTCTGCAGTCAGTCTCACTGGCACTTAGACACGAATTTAGTTTAACTGGTTCAAAACCCTCTGTGGATGCTGTTTTGGTATTGCTACTAGACTTCGATTAATCAAAAATGTGAGAGACTGAGTAGTGGCATGAGTTTTATATAATGACAGAAAAATAAAGCAAAACACATGCACAAGAACAAACAGCAATCACGTCTTGCAGCAAGCCACGTTCCTGAGCCTATTCATGTTGTGAGCTTGCTACTCTGCACAAAGAAAAACGGCTCTGCTTGGCAATACCCTTCAGCCTGCCCTAAAAACCAGCTGAAGTAGCGATTTCAATGCACCCTCTTACACCGCAACACAAACTTCAATTTCCAAGCATGCTTTAGACCTTAAGATCAAGCAATCATTTCAGAAGCTTTGCAAACAGCTGCTATAATTTATAGGTATTCTGTTAACAAGCATCAGCTCTTATTTTGTTTAGTACCTTAACTTCCCCACCTCCAGTAACACCATTAACCCCACCTTCATACATGTGCTTTGCCACATCAGAGAAACCGTATAGCCCCACGGATCCATAAGCACATAATAAATGCTAAAAGAAACTATCTCATCCTGGTCACATCTTGAATGCAGACCATTTTCTTCTTATGGGAAGGAGCCACATTCAAGTCCTCCGCTCATGGGCAACATCTGTTTTACTCGCAAGCACTGAAAAAGTTACCGGGAAGTCGGTCAAGTCTCTCTCCCGCCCCCGGCCGATGCACAAAAGTGCGTTCAGTCCGGTCACGGCGGAGTTTCATCCACGCTTCTGCAAGCTGGATGCGAGGGAGACTTCCCCCTCCCGCCCCCGCCCCGGGAACAGCATCTGTAAGTTTTCGTGGTTTGGTTTTTTTTTCCCCCTTTCTCTGTGCAAAAGAGAAATCCTTTGTCTTTCTCCACATGGATGTAAAAAAACTCCCGGCCACCACATCCCCAGGGAGACGGTCACGCTGGAAGACGCAAAACACGCGCGTCCCTCGGCAGGCTTTCACGCCGGGCTTTCCACGGGTGCCGCCCGCCGCACCCCAGTGCCCAAAGCCTTTCCCCAGCGGCTGCGGGGACCCTCGCACCCCATGCCAGGCACGGCCCTGCCCGCTCCCAAGTTCTCCCACCCGCGGGAATCGGCGGGGCAGGAACCCCCGCGGCAAGCCACCGCCCCCGGGGTCTCCCCGCCGCCCAGAGCCGCCCGCCGGCGGACCCGGCCCCGTTGCAACAAAGAGCCGCGGCCCCAGACCGCGGCGAAAAAGTTTTGCGCGGCCCCCCCAGCCCCCGGCCTCGGCAGCGGGCAGAGGCGGCGGCGCAGCGA
>Ga0065711_1043034_pt1 | contig 14981 bp, 4 predicted proteins | sample Hoacrofraction12_FD_59098 | JGI IMG/M metagenome (GOLD analysis project Ga0065711, IMG submission 59098) | Hoatzin crop microbial communities from Cojedes, Venezuela - Epithelial fraction 12 v2 (version 2) | ecosystem: Host-associated > Birds > Digestive system > Esophagus > Crop | place... | reverse complement strand
GGGCACAAACTGAAGCACAGGAAGCTCCAGCTGAACACGAGGAAGAACTTCTTCCCTCTGAGGGTGACGGAGCCCTGGCCCAGGCTGCCCAGGGAGGTTGTGGAGTCTCCTTCTCTGGAGATATTCAAGACCTGGCTGGACTAGGTCCTCTGCAGCCTGCTCTGGGTGACCCTGCTTCGGCAGGGGTTGGGCTGGGGGATCCCCAGAGGTCCCTGTCAAGCCCTACAATTCTGTGAAAATCTCATTAATTTGTAATGATGGTGTGACCAGCAGACTTTAAGAATTAATTCTTTTTCAATTTTAAATTTAAAAAGTTTGGGTACAGGATTACTACTTAACAGCAACATGAGAGCCTCAGCAGCAACACTTTTTTCCATTCATAGAAAGAACGGTTTGAAATTTAGTTTCCATACCAAATGAACAAAAACTGTTTGTTCAAAGACACATGTGTAAAGTGGGAGTTGTAGTTATATAGATGGTAAAAGAAGGGAAGAAACTGGTAGGAAAAAGCAAAGGAAATTCCATAGCTGTTAACAGAACTGCATGAACATGATGTGAACTGCGTATCTTCCTCCTCTCATTACTACTATTTTTTCCCAGTTAACTGTTTTTTTTTAAATGGCTGCATGAACTCTTATAACAGTCAGAACTCCAGTAAATTGCTGAAGGTATTACTAGATGTAGTGGTATTAAGAAGCTTTAAGATTTAGGACATGAGACCTGCCTCTGAACCCTTTCTCCAAATACTAGGCTTAACAACTAGGCTTACCACCCAGTACTGAATGTATCCTATGAAGCAAGTTTCTCATTAGACTGCAACTTTCTCACTTGTTACATTGCAAACAAATAAAACATTCCAAACAAACAAATAAAAACATCAAAAAAATTCTCCAGCAATTAGATCTCATTTCACTGCCAACATATGAAAATTCCTAGGTTTCAATTTTAAGGATCAGTATGCTTACAGAGAGATGGTACAGGTCTAAAATCCACTACTCGGGAATCCATACAATTTCCTTGATTTTCTGAGCATGAAACCACCCAAAAATGAAACCACAATTTCTTCTACATTTTTTTTTTTGAAAGAAAGAGCGCCCTAACTCTTCTGTTTAAATGCAACAGTTTCCTCCACTTTCAAAGCTAGGAGAGAATTTTTATTCTGCCTTTGAAAACATAGGCTTCATTCGGCCTCAGGGTGGCAATACAATTGTGATAGTTGCTTCCTTCCAAGGCTGCATGTAGTAAAATTGAATCAATTTGGGTTATTTCTTCTACCTCTAAGAAGAGAGTTCTTAGTAAAGAATTAGAGTGGCATTACTGCTGCAGCTCTCATCGCCAAAACAACTCTGCATTATCAAACACTGGAAACAGAAAGTTAAGGGAAGATAAATTCTCAAATACTTTTCCAGTTTGGATTTTCAGAAAAGAATTTAAAAAAATGTTATGCCTACACCCATACAGTATTCCCAAATGTCTCTCACATCTATGCATACTATAATTAGCCTAACTGGATAGCATTTGTTTACAGCTTTGGTGAGTAGCATCTTTATTAGAAGTATAATTTTATGTATACACTCAAACATATTAAGATGATGTTAGGGAATGAGTAAGTAGCTAGCAAAATAAACTCATGCTAACCTGAAAATTAAGGAGTATGTGATGAGAACTACAATTTTCAGGCAAAAAAAAAATTAATGTGCATTTATTCTAAGTGACTTTACACAAAAACAAAAAAATGTTTTCCCTAAAACAGACACGCGACATACTAAAATGTTCTTTTTCTCTATAAACACACAGACCATGAAAATGTAGCCTAAGTGCCACAAGGAAAATGCAGGAAATAAGAAATTTTTGAGATAGAGGGTAATGTAAGGTAAAGAGTCTTCTTTCCACTGCAAGAATTATCTAGTGTAAGTTTTTTTTCAGGTTACATTGATGCTCACTGCTGTACATTCATGTTTTGGTACTTATATTCAAGAAGGAAGATCCAGTGAGCTACAAGCCAGTCAACCAAATTTCAGTGCCAGGGAAATTTATGCAAAAAGTCCTTCTGGATTCCATTTACAAACTGGTCAAGTACCCATTGCAAAAGCACTCACAGAAAACACCTGGAACCTCTGCACTGTCAGGCTACCTAATAGTTGAACTCTCATAGCTGAGCTACTAGAGGCGAGTTGTAGAAATTCTTCTGCCATCAGAAATTTTATTGCCATTTCAACACTTTCCCACTGCAAATAAAAGATCAGAGAAATTTAAAATCAACCCTAAATGTGATGGCTCAGATTTTCCTGTACCTTCTATGTAACTTTCCTTGTCATTCATCTATCATGCTTAACATTCACATAAGAGTACCTCTAAGATAAAGTGCAACCTATATTCTTTCCACATAGAAATGTATTGTCATTTGAAATTCAGTTGCAAAACCCAGATTAATTAAATTTAAGATTTTGATAAGTGCCAACTCTTCAGACGAAAGTGCAATTCTGACTATGTTGACATGTTCACCCCTACAGATGCTATAAGGAATATCTTCATTAAAATGATACATATTTTTTAAATAAAAAAATGGTAACTCAGCCAGTTATCAGCATACAAGCACACAATAAAAGAGAAGGCTTTATTTTAATTTTCCTCCTCATTTTAAGAAGCCACTGCTACAGGAGGGTTTAAATTTACATGCATGTGTTTTCCAGATCATTACTCCTTGAGCTGTCCAACTGGTACGTCTGCTAGTCCCTAACCAATTTAACCTCTTCTGTGCACAATTATTTGTAAAATCCCACTATGACAAACTAAGTGTTTTCCCCAAAAAGGAGCAGTGAGTGCCACACACAAGCACAATTACATATTAAGTGACTTACATCTGTTCAGACACAACCAGAACCATACTGGGAGTCAGACTTGCACACAAAAACCATTAGCAATCCTATTAACTTTGTAAAACTTTTGTGTTGTTACAACTTGGGAAAGACTCCATATTTAAGATAAGGTACAAACAGCACCTGTATCTTCCAGATTGGGGTAGAGGGACATATTTCAAGCCAGTTTGAGCATGAAGGCTAGAGAGACCTTACTGTTGACGAAACAACACATTTTTGAAGCTTAAATATAGTACTCCACCATTATAATGAAAAGTGATTGGTATGAGCGCTCCCGATACACAGGACAAAAGATGGTATTTTCAGACCAAGAGGATTCAGTCTGCTGAAAAAATAGAATATAAAAATGAAATAGAGAACCCAGCACTTGAAAGCTAAGAGGAACTGAAAAACAGATGAATAGCTGCTTAGAAAGCTATAATGAACCATGGAATGCAAATTACACAAAGACAAATGATTTGAGAACTTCAAACTGAAGTGAGCCTTGAAGAGGAACTTAATTTATTTAATCCACAGTAAACATAGTTGGCACTGTGGTTCAATACCGCTCTCCTGGTACAGACACAGTAGCCTTCCTGGAACACCATTTAAACAGACCTCTAACTGAAGAGAAAAACAACTTCTGCTAGTACACATGCCTTATGCTTTGATATTGTGGAGCAAATCCAAACAAACATGAGTAAAGATGAAAACTGGAAGCACAAACATCAAGGTTACTTCAGTTGTCCTATATTTGCTTCTTGGCAAAAAAAAATCCAGAACAAATTGAGAAAAGGATTATGGAATGGGTTTTTCTGATGCAAAAATTTGTGGGTTTGAACATTATTAACTTCTACATTTCCATAAAATGGAGAACGTCTATACATTTATCTTGTTGCCATTAAAAGTTGCAATAAAGCTGAATCAATTCCATCATACATTTTTTTTAAAAATAGAATTTGGCAGAACTCGTTTTATTAAGATTGAGAATCGAAACTTCTTTCGGTTCTTGAAATTCAACCAGAGATCCTGCTCATAACTCAGAAATCTTTCTTCAAAAATTGAATTGATTAGACTCAAAAAAATCTTTCAATTTCAATAAAGTAGTTTTTTACCAACACAAAAATAATTCTCTACAGCCATTTGCATCACACATACTACAGATATTACCTGTATTAGTGTTCACAATCTCTGTTATGGTCCACTCTACTACACCTTCTTCCCTGCAAAAAGGTGCTTAAAATACTAAGGCTGAAGTACGGCAATGTGTCAGTTAAAGTCTCGTTGAAACGGAGGAGACAGTCGGCTTGTTGAAGCAACCCATTAAACCTTCCCAAAAGACATTCTACTATCAGCGGGGCTATATGTGTGGGACAAACAGATACACGTCCACGTGCCTTTTCAGTGCTTTGTGCTTCACACACTGCTTAGACTAATACTATGTGCTTTGGAAATTGTCATGGCAACAATGTATTTCTTTACAAATGGAAACAGTACAGTAAATAGGCATATAAAAACCCCTTGTGGCCTGACAATAATGTTGCTTAAGCTTGCATGCCCTCCGTCAATGACAAACAGAAGCAAGGGTGTCAGTGGTATGTGAAAAATCCACACATGGGGTAAAATCGCGTTACCAGGCCTCTCACGCCACTGGGCAAGTGAAAGAATCAGTGTTCAGGCAGCAGGATTACCTCCTGTTCAACTAGGTCAGCAGGCTTTGCAGGTGGAGGAATCATCACGGTGTAGTAAAAGAAAAGAGTACTCAGTGAACGCTTTTTGTTAAGGCAGGGGGTAACTTTAGTTGTCAGAACTACACAGTGGGGTGAAACACTTGTTAAAACTGGACAAAAATAGATGCCTTCCATGTTCTCAGATAAGCACGTGACAGTCAAATTTCTTGTCTCTGCTAAAACGAGGTAAAACACATGGGGTTCACTTGAAGTTGGACTGGCCTGCTATAGTTACTACAGTCTGAGTTTATTATATGTTGCAAATAAGGGGGAGTGCGTTGAGAATCCTGTTGTTTTTCCCTGTTACTGTGCCGATTTCTCAGGTGAACTGAGGCCACCTCTACGCAACCTAGTAAGCCATAGCACATCACCGCTGTTCTAGCACCGCGTCCACAACTTTTCTTTCACTTCCCATCTATGCTGACATAGAACAGTGGAAACACTGCCAAGTTCAAAAGTGGCAACACGATTAAATATTCATCTAAAATTTTCAATATTTTAAATGAATCTTTTTCTTTCTAGCTGGTTTCTTCTGTAGAAACATTACTTCTTTAAAGTGAACTTTACATGGGCCAGTCATTTCAGATGCTTAAAGGAAATAACCTGAAGGGTCACCTCTATTGTTTTTTGCAAAAAATTACACATTTTCCATAAGCAAATGTTAAACAAAAAATATGACGACACATTTTCAGTAAGCAGATTAAAAAAATTAATTTTGACAAATATTCCCAAACTTCCTTTCTATCTCCATCTCAGGATCCATTTAATATTGTAACAGCCTTAGGAGTCACACTGTATAAGGTCTCTTACGTTGCCAAAACAGCTAAGTAAAATGCTGTCTGCAGCCTGTCAGGTTTTGTAGAGCTTGTGTCATTTTCCCTCTTTGATATCAGACAAATATAATTACTGTTTTATTCCACTCATCTGTCACACTGAGAAAAAGTTAACTTAATCCACCATTTCCATGTTCAGCTCTACTCTGAAAACAATGAAAAAGAGTTTCGGTTTGAGTACTTCGTTCCTCCTTGGTTGCATACAGAGACTTCTGCTTTAAAGACAACAATCATCTGAACGATTAATCTCTCTACTAATTTTGACTGAGATTTAGATTTGGAATGAGCAAAGAACCGCAAAATGGATAAGTCTTCGTTAAATTTGTTCCCATTGAAACCAGTGGCAACGCTCTTGCCCCTCAGTGGCAGAAGCAGCAACTGCAACTGAACACTTCTGAAAATTCTGATTTATCAACCAAGATATGTTTCTACTAAAAGAATATCTTTGAACACACGTAAGCAGTGACGGGCTTTAAAGCCCTATCCATAATTCCATATCTTGAACAATGAACAACTCTCCAGCAATCACCTGCATGCAAACTTTAAAATCAAACAACTCTTACAGTTTTTCCCAGTCAGAGAGTAAAATAAATGGACCACGGACCTACCTGTGGGTCAGACAGCCGAGAAAGGTCAGGGTACAAGTAGAATTTTATCCCCTCAGAAGCGCCTGGTAACGTTACTCCACGAATCAGAAGGATCATCAACATGATATAGGGGAATGTAGCTGTTACGTACACAACCTAGCAAGAAGCAGCAAACATTAGAAAAAGATTTTCTTCCAAGTGCAATGAAACCACCTCATCTCCACATCCATTTTGCTATCAGATAAAAACCAAATCCTTTTCTGGAGGAAAAGTGCTTTTGATGCCCTTCTTTGTGCAGATGAATTTTTTCCTACGAACGTCCTCCCTTCTACACTATTTATGTGTTGTAGTAAAGGTCAATGCTGTTTTAGAGAGATGGGGAAGTTCTCGAAGTACATCATTTACTCTCTTTGTGAGAGGTGACCAGACACTCTACTGTAATACACCTGTACACTACACCACCTATTATTTCAAACACAGATACAGGGAAATTGACTCCTAATAGCAAGTAATAAATTACATTACATTACATATATTGTACAACAACATATGCAAGGAATTCTCAGTCACCTGGTAATTACTAAACTGTCAACTCCTAAGACTGCTTCGCCTGCATGTCTGTGTGTGAGGAATAAATATTTTCATCAAGCCTTAAAGGTTAAATGCTACATATGTCCCCTTGCCACTTGCTATAGTACCCTCATCTCACAGAGCACTTTCAGGCAAGATTTCTGAAATGCTCAAGACCCACAATTTCTGTTTTCACATATATATGGCCACATTTTTTTCAGAAATCAGTTTACTCTGTGCATGGGGAACAACTGAGCTTTTCTGGAAACCTCCAAGAAGCCATGTTTTCCAAAGGAAAAACTGAGTATAATTGATCCCATTTTACAAGCAGAAACCTGAGAGCAGTATTTAGCTATTCAAACTTGGAGATGGATTAAATGACAAATTCCAAGTCACTATAAGTATTTCCTTTAAATAATATACCTTAAGTCTCCATAATTCTCTATAGCCATTGCTGCCTGTGCAAAGTAGGTATAAAATATCCTAATATGCAATGATACTCTTCTACATCTGCCTTGCACAAGTCAAAAATACTTAAGCTGCAAGAATGAGGACAACCATTTGGTGAAAAACATAACCTCTGTAGGCCTCAAAAATACGTATTTTAAATTCAAAACTTCATTACCTGTCTCATGGCTATGTAAATTAAAGAGATACATCAGAGAATGCACCCATGAAAGGATTCTTAAATACATTTTCATGACTAATGATCTGAATTTTGATTTTCAGACCGTGCTGAGTATTTAACCCCAAACGTGAAGTGATCTCATGTGTGCTCAGCTGGTACACTCAGAAATGGAGGAACTTCAAATCACATGGCAGATCTTCGAACATGTCCAGTTGCCCACAACATCTTTAGATACTTCACTCGCACTGACGCTACCAGGAGGTAAACACCTGTGTATCTTTCAGGTGTCTTATCCCTTTTGAAAACACAAGCCATGATTTTGCTGGGAAATGGAGCCAACCATTATACTCCTGCAGGTCTCAGAAGCCTGAATTGATGAATTTATAAGTCAATAAAATGCAAAATGGAAAGCTTTATCCCAGTGCTTACATTTATTACCATTGACTATTAGTGGAAACATAAACAGATATGACGGGCTAAGTTCACATAGACCTTATCTCAAAGCGACTACTCTCCATGTTTAGGTTTCAAATAAAAATGGATCCTCAGTTAATGATAAGTTAAAAAGAAACACATTGAACGGATATGGTCCTGCTCCGAGTCTTATACTTGGTGGAAAGGACCGAGTAGCCAGCAAGTGATTTTCATGTTTCTGTATTTAATTCTTTGCCAGCTGTTTTTCTCTACTTTTTAAAATCAATAGTTGCTTTTATTAGAGGATAATCAGCAGACATACACATTTGATGACATGGAAGGTACTGCATGTAAAGATCTGTTATAACATTAAAAAATAATATTTCATTGCATCATGCTTCATTAACTATATTGCTCTGCAGCCTGCTGTCTTGTGCACCCTGCCACTGCCTTGAAACATTTTACATCAGTAGATCGCAATTTTGTAGAGGCAGATTCTTCCCAGGTTCCTTTGGGTGTATTTCTTCACTCAGCTCCACCAAGGAAAAGCTGAAACTGCTCATCCCCATGCCCAAGAGAGGCCAGGTAAAGGTACCCTTGTACAGTAGTCTGTATTCCCGCAGCAGCCATCCAGATTTGCAGGGCTTCACAATTTTCTGTTCGCTTTTCCGAACACCCTCCACAGCCCATCTGCATGTGTTAACATTACTGTAAGTACTCGAACCATGAGGATAGCTGTGCCTCAGCTTTAGAGGAACGACAATTCTCCTTCCTTTCTAGTTACCATGCAGAAAGAGGATATAAATAGAGCATAATCGGGTCAGTATTTCTGCCAACCAATACTAGTGCAGATATCCAAAACAAGAATGAAAGAGATACCAAGGAAGCATGTGTAGGAAACTTACGCCCTTTCTGAGCCAAGTGACACTGTCAACAATTTTTAGTGTTCGTGCCTATAGAGCTAACGAGGCTGCTAAAACTGCAGGCTTCTCTTGTACTGAACAGGTACGTGTATTGTGTCAGAGAGAGGAGGGAAGGCCACCGCTTGTAGGTGGTGTTTGAGTCTCCCAATGTGTTGAGCCACTTCACTCCATTGCATCCAGTGCATTCGTTGCTCATTTTATGGTGCTTCTCGAAAGCTCGAGGGGTGAGGGAGGATGGGACATTTTAGAAATCAAATGCCATTATTAGTATCATCATCACATCTGTAAGCATTAAAAGTTTCCTGAATTGTTTTCTTTTCTTTCAACACATCAAACCTCTCTGAATATAAATGTGAACACAACTGTTTCTAATTACACTGCATCCTGTTTTAATTGACTTTAATTGCTTGGTATGTTAATTTGCATTCCAATGCTCCAAATGCTTTTTTTAAACCCTTGTCAGAGCAATGCCAATGTTTAGGCAGTTGGAAACAAAACACAAATTTCTGCCACGCTAGTTTTTGCACCAAGTTCTCCTACTACAATATAATAGAAAGATAAATTTACAGAGATGTTTAGACACACAAATAAGTGGAAAGGCACCTACTGGGAGATCAAACAGCTCTTAAGCAGACTTAGGTGCTTAACGGAAAGTACAGTAGGACCAAAGATCCTGAGAACAGATATTTCATTGACTGCCATGAACTTTAACTTACTTCCAATACTTTGATACATAAGTACCAAGTACAGGAACTTTAAATACCAAAACCTTAAGAGACTTAGATGTCTGTACCACTCAAGGTTAGTTATAAAGATGTCTATTGAATGATTTCATGAGTAAGGCACCATAAAGATTTTGAGAACTGAACCAGCTGCCAGTTTGCATCCTTTCATACCTTAGAATCTTTAAAGCGCAAATATGGTGCATTGGTTCAAATATGGCTACTGCGACTGTTGAAATTCTTGTCCTAAATAAAAGGTGCTTTTCTGAACATTCTGGCAAGATCATGGCACAGAGGTTCAAGTGAAGGTGACTTGGCTTGTGAGAAAATGTAGAAGAAACACCTGATGAACCTGTCCAGAATAAGGAAAAAGCCCTGTATGTAACAAACTGAGCCACACACCCACAGAAATCTAAAAGCCTAGAAGCAGATTTCTCTGGCTACAGCTACTAGAGAAGATACCAGCCTCATGTTCACGCACTACCTCACAGCAGCTTCTTAGCAGGGTCAATCATGAATAGCAAGTAGTGAACTTACATTCCCAGCAAAAGCCAAGCAAAGGATTAAACTGAACGAGAATTCAATTAACAAGATATCACTTTCTGAGGCAGGAAGTTGAGGGCATTCTTTCCTGCAAGCCACGATGCTCAAACCTGTTTGCACTACAAAGAACCAATTTCATTTTATAAATGGAATAAAAGTGATTAATTTCACTTGATGCTTCACAGAATTACTGGCTTGCTAAGCCCCTTCCCCTAAAGTCCTCTCTTGCTCCATTAGGCTATAAACACAAGTAGTATCAATGCAACAATTGCCAGCAATTTGCCTGAACTGCGTATTAGAAGAGTTATATGGAAAATAAGTCCTGATCCCATGCCCTGCTCACCTTATCTTTCATTCAATGTTTTCAGCCTAGTGGCTAACCATTTACCCTGTTTATTTAGCAGATGCTGCGACCACAGAAAACTACACTGACACCACCAACTTCCTTTGTTAAGAGCAGACTGCTGAGCAAGCTCCAGATCTCAGTGACGTACAAGGTTTGTCTACACAGGACAAATGTAAGAACATTATTAACTCACTGCAGTATACTCCTGCATGGAGAAACAGCTTGGGAATCCTAATTTCACTGCCTGAGTGATATGACAAGGAAAAGAGTAATTTTCATCCCGCTTTACACTGTTGATGCAGAAGGTCATGTTAATACAATTATAGAAACATAATTATCTTACCCCTGTCTGGCAGCACTGTCTTTGTGGAGACACCTAGGTATTAACAATTTGTGCATGATTTCCATCAAAATTTAAAAAAAGAGCTCTACATGCCACAGTTAACCCAGCCATCCTGGCTCTACTACCATTTTTCAGTTTCACAAATTCTAGCTTCCTAGATGTTAACAGCAGATGACAACCCTATAAAAGATTTTCAACCACCATGGTGTACTGTGAAATTTTCCATACAGCGTTGTTTGAAAAAGAGTCTTTTGCTGATCTGACACCATAGCATCTATGAACATACAAATGGCAACTGCCAAGAAATATTATCAACATTAATTGGATTTACAAGAAGAATAGTATACAGCAGTATAAAGGAATGACAGCTGTTTCACAAGTTTTTATACAGCACATCAAAAGGGGGTGGGGGGGAGTTTCTAGATCTGCCTACATTTTAAAGCTAAAATTTCACATGCAGAAAAAGAAACTAAACCAAAAACTCAACAAAATACCAGATGAGTGGATTTGTGTAGTGTATGATAGGGAGGGTGGGTGGAGGGGAGACGAATCAGCAAAATGGTTGATTTTTCTATTTTCTCTGTGTGTTTTATAGATATATTCAGCATCATCTGCTGTTTGTCTTGTTTGTATATCCACAGAGGGAAATTTGCTCCAGAATAATCTTATGAACCACCCTTAAGAAGATTGCTTATAAACTGCAGAATTTCTTCTAAGCTACTACTGAACCACATGTGAGTGCATTTTCACTTGGAGTAGAAAGCAGTTCAAAGACCAACAGGTAAGAAAATTTAATGAGATTTGAGAGCTGAGAAATAAGTACAAAAGAAGAAAAATTCACTGGGAACGCAAGATGAGCTAGGAAATAGGGGCCAGGAGAGGATACTTAATGAAGGTATGCAAGAACCTTGTTCAATGCACAGCGATCACAGGAAGCAGAGGATTCTACATGACACAGTAACAGCAGAAGGGAACAAACACTTGTAATACCACATCACACTGAGGTCATTGGCTGGGACACAGAAAAATCTCGATCTAGCACAGCTGTGCACGCTGTCATTTTTATCCATGTGGTGGTGAAGGCAATAAATAAATAAGTAAATAAATAAAAGCCTGAGTCAAGCTGAAACAGTTTCCTTTACAAAGAAATGAAAACTCAACTGCAAAATTCATTTTGAGACAACACAAAAAAACCTTATATTCTATTCCATTTTGGTTTGGCATTCGTTTTACTGAATGGGTAGGAGAGATCTCTCAGCCGAAAAATGCTTTAACAAGCCAAAGTTATTATTTATAAGCTTCATCTCAATATTAAAAAAATGAGTGAAAAGTGTTTGTTTCCCTTTTTTTTTTCCCAGCAAGAATTATTCTTTACATTGGGTCTGACTTTATGAACTTTTCAGCACTTCCCAAATTCCATTTCACCAACATATTCCGTGTTCAAAAAACTGCCTACCTGTCGTCAAAAATTCCAAACGAAAGGGAAGAAAAACACAGTGAAAGTTTTGACTCAGTGCTGAGGACCCTAGAGCTCTAATAGCCTCTTACCAGGCCATCCCAGGAATACAGCTAAAACTGGTAAGCAAAGACAAAGTACTGAAGGCAGGCAACATCCATGCACTGCAGCAGTGCACATTCCCGGCTGAAGCGAGCAAACAACTCACTTAGATGATGAGCTATTTCTCCCCATAAATATTCCTTAAGTGGCATCAAGGTTTCTAAATACGTGTTACTTAAAATTATTTCCCAGCTAGTTACCAGAGCTGGTTTTGTTTCCAGATTGCCCAGGACCACCGAAATCAAGATCTGCCTTACTTCTGCTAAAATTGCTCCTCAAGCTTGCTGGTTATTTTAGTGGGGTCTATAGGTCTCCTATGCAATCAAAAAAATGTGCAGCCTAGATCAAACGCAAAGCTAGATTTCCATGTATCTGTGTACAAATTCCCTAAATTAACAGATATTGCTATCCCAAAGCATTTGTTAGACTACCATGAGAAACCAAATGGAAATGGTCACAAATACGGCCTGAGAGATTTCCACACAAGTGTCTTGGAACATAGCTGTATCTACACTGCAGAAGCAGTGCACTTCACACCGCACCCCCAGCAACATCCCAACTCCTTGGTTATCCCAACTTCTCAACTCGGCATTTTAATACAATGAGAGGGTGCGCAGCTCCCCAGATCTCCTTCAGAAAGGAACCTCACTATGTGAGAAGTCAGTTTCAGTGATTCTGCAGAGACTGCCCAATCCCTACAACTGGAAAATACAGACTAAGAACTGCTTCTTGGAACAGAATTTCCCCTCTGTGCAGACATAATCAGTAAAGCCCAATCATGGGGAGCAGAACACACAGAAGTGCACATATAACATGCAGAAGCAGTTAGTTCTACTGTATTATTTAAGTCAATTATGTGAGCACCTACATTTAAGCATCCTCAGAGGAGTTATGCTGATACAAAAAGTAAAGGTTGCAACAATTTTAAACACTGACATGCCTAAGAGCGTGCTACCCATTTGTTAGAAAGTGTGCTGTCACATTGTTAGCACACTGCCAATGCAAAAATTCCAACCATTGTAAGAACAGTGTGCCCAGAAGGATCCTGCGAAGCAAGGGGAGATCTATCGTGTGTTTCTCAAATGCAGAAAGTTGCAGAAAACCTTTAGAAAAATGAGCACTACAATTTGGCAAGCAGATACAGCTCTACTAGAGTAAATACAAAAGAAACAATCTGATGATAAAATCAGGGTATTATTGTCCCTAGTACCTACAGGGCGTGGTGGTGGGGGGTTTGTTTTGTTTAGTTTTTGTTTTGGGTGGGTTTTTTTACCCTGAAGAGGCTATTGATTTAAAAATCTTTATTTTATCTCCACCGTAAATTGGCCCAGCCTTGAATGATCCAGAAGAGCAAATGGAATAACAGTATCCTACAACTACGAATATCTGAAAGAATAACATCAATTTACTGCTTTTGTTAACACTCCAGTGCACAAAGCAGAAGACCTGCCTGTGGTTGTGGGCAGGAAGAGGAGGAGTGACGGGGAGGAAGCATACTTCAGCATCTTGGCTAAGCTCATTACTGCAAGCGAAAGTGTTTATGTAGAGCTCCCATCAAGCAGGGAATTTGCAGAGCCACAAATATCTCAAAATCAAAGACTGCTATTTAATCAAGTAAAAGTGAACTTCAAAAAAAAAAATCAATCAGGAAGAATTTTAAATATAAATTAGGACTAATTAATCAACTGAGGGTTTTTTTCATTTTGAAAAGGTCTTTAAAAAGTTCAGGGTTTTATAAATCAAAGCTGTTCCTTTTCAGAACCTTCCAGGATTTTCAGACTTCTGAATGCCATCTAGTTTGCCATTATACACAACAAGCCAGATATCGATACTAGTTAAATATATGCACAGAAACCTGAATTTTGCCTAAAAAGCATTTAATATGGGATGACTTTTCGTAATATAGGACAATCCTATTTCTACGAAAATAATTTACAGCGGGTCAAATTTATTCCTTACTAGTACTTGAATTTCCAGTTTTGTTACTGACTTTACACAGGTAGAAATGGGGGACTGATTAGGCACTAAATGAATTTGATTTCTTAGCTACCCTAGACATGCCTTTCAGCTCTCACTGAAGGCACCAGTCAGTAGGTTCTGGCATTCTAAAAATGTTTAACCCATAAAGCAGATAAAGATGCAAGGGTCAGAACAGGACAAAATATGATTTTCCTGTCATAAAAAAATTGCAAAGATCTTGAATCTGCACTGGAATGAACTCAAAATTTTTGGCCAACTCATTCCTCCAATCCAGAGGACAGTAAAGGTTTCTTTTCCCTGTGACTGTTCGCTGGAGAACATGAAACTGGGTTTTCCAGATGACTGTTGTCCTCATGTAATCACTAGCTGCTCTGAAGAATGACTAATTTCAGTGAGCCAACATTGTCCAATGAACTAGAGCTTGATAAAAACATTCCTTATCATCTCCAGCTTAGACTGCTTGCTTGTCCCACTTGATTTTCCCCACTTGCCTTAAAAAAAGAAAACCTCAAACAAAGAAAGAACCAACACACACACCTCTACCCTCGAATAAGCGCTGTCCCTAAGGAAAAAAGAGGACTGATTGCAGTCTGGAAAGTGGACACAATGCTACCTACCAAAAGGATTAGTAGGTGAGGTTTCCTAGCTAGAACTCCTCCTTTTTCAAGTAGTCACAAAAGATAAAAGATGGCAGTCAGTAAAGCTCAATATAGCAACCAGACTATACTATCTGCACAAGGCCTTGACTGGGAAGGAGGTAAGAAGCTAATCAGGCACTGTAGCCAGCATCTGAGAAGTCATCGAATAAACGCATTACTACATTAGATATTTTAAATAATTGCATATATTAAAACCATGAAACATCAATACAATAGGAATTTGGAATTTCCCCAGAACTTTGCATCAGACCAGTCACACATAAGCCTTTTTTTTTTTTTTTTTTTTT
>Ga0065711_1008071_pt1 | contig 14981 bp, 8 predicted proteins | sample Hoacrofraction12_FD_59098 | JGI IMG/M metagenome (GOLD analysis project Ga0065711, IMG submission 59098) | Hoatzin crop microbial communities from Cojedes, Venezuela - Epithelial fraction 12 v2 (version 2) | ecosystem: Host-associated > Birds > Digestive system > Esophagus > Crop | place... | reverse complement strand
TTTTTTTTTTTTTTTTTTTTTGTACAGGAGTAAATTGATTCAGAATTTATCTGAAGAAAGGAGCTTTACTGGGAGACTTCATAGGACAGTCTTGATGAGATAACTGAGGAAAGTAAGATTCCTTTTCAGGCAAAACAGCCCATTTCTCTGATCTCCTGAGTAACACAGGTCATAGGATGTGAACTAGTAATTCTGAACCAAGCCCCTACATCATAGTTGACCTAGGCCACTTCCGTGTTGTACCTTTTGGAAGAGATCTGATAGTGACCCTGTGCTACTAGATTGATGGCTCTCCTAGGAAGACAGACACCTGAGCAACTGGAAGTTCATAAGCCTTAATTCCCACCTGAATTTCTCAAGAGAGAGCATCAGAACAGAAAAAGCAAAGTGAAGAAATAAAATACTGTATTAAAAAAGAAAGCAAGCAGTAACCTGACAAAAACAGAGTGGTGAAGGCTCAAGCTCACTATATGTTTTTCAAATCTATCACCCTTCATTTGTCTAAATTTCTCCTCCATTCAGGTTTCCCTAGCCCTCAGTTTCAGCTGTTAACTACTTTCCTGTTCCTGTGATTTGTCCTTTGATGCTGACTGTTGTGCTTTCTTCATCCATCCACAAAGACAAAAAAGTGTCTTTTACCTTTGAGCTTTAAGAATTTGGGATTGGAAGAACTGAAAAGAAACATTAAATGAAAGCAGATAAATTGGAGACAGAGGTCAGGCGGGTGATATTTGTAGCAAAGATCTTTTCCCTTTGCTTATTACCTTTCTGTTATTACTTTACTGTTCTACTTTGGTTATTCTTAGAGATTATAGAGATGGGTACTATTAAAGAAGCTTGGACTTCTAAATTGTAGGTTGCATCATTTCTCTGTAACAAATGGAATATTTTGTTAACACAGGTTTCCTATTTTCTACCCATCTATGAAGATATTAAGCAGCTTGTGCCCAGCTAGATAGTACACTTTTCTATTCTGTTCTGAATTTGTTGATAACAGTGAATTTTCCTTTGGACATTCATACCATCTTTAGAGGTTTCTCCTAAGAAAGTTTTTCTCGTGTCTCTGTAGGCTGATGCATTGGCACAACTATCGAATCCCCAAGGCAAATAATTTGAATAAAGTCTGCTTGTTATCTTAAAAATAGCAAGCTCTGGAAATGTTCCTATGACACATTAGCAATTTCTGGCACAAGAAATAAAAAGTAAGCAGAAAGCAAAAGCAGTAAAACGAGCAGCTGCATAAAGCAGTAATATTCACTCACAGAGAGAATAAGCAATATTTTTCATTTCTGAAAACATTTCATGCTGTTCCCATGCTCCTGGACTGAGTTGTAGCTCAGTGTCAAACTGCAATAGCTGCTAAGAAACCTGGAAAAGGACAACTTTTGTGAACATAAAATTCACTCCCACACAGCACTACATTTTCTTATCAGAGTTTATTGTTGCACTTCAGATACCATGCCACTATCAGAATAATATCTATTTTTTATTTAAAAAAAACTTTGAGAAAAATGTTTCCAGCAATTTTCATTCAATGTGAATGACAAGAGTATTACATCTATAAACACTGAAATATCTATTTAATTTCTTCCTGAGGAAGTTTCACATTTTTAAGCAATGAAAAAGGATATTTTGTACAAGACAGTCAGAAAATCATTGAAATCTTTCTGCACAAGTAGAGCTGGGAAAATATCACAGTATTTTCAGGGATGTTTGCTCAAATAATTAAGTGATTTCATACCAGGCTCTGTGTTTACACCCCCCCCTTAATGGTCACTTTCTGCTCATAATCACACATTGATTTTTAATGGCATGGATGTCTGCAGAAAGCAAATTTCAGAATCATATTCATGAAAATAAATGTGAAGCTCACATGATCAAGCAAGTGTTAAAAGAAATTTCTTGTGCAGTTATCTACCAGGGGAACAGAAATCATGGCTGTGTTACCAACCACAGTAAAACATCTGACTTTCACTAGAAAATACAAAATCCTTGTAATGAATCAGGTTTTTTTAAGAGTGTTAATACTGATAGTCTATTTCTAGAAAGCAAACATTGATTGTAGGTAAGCTGTGAATAGAAGAGGTTAAATTTTGTCAGATAATTCATGTTGTATGACTTGCTTACTCAGCTGTACTCGTGTACATCCTATGATTTGGGGAGTATCACGTCTAGCTGTTGTCTGCATGCTTTGCTCAGATTCTTCATTCTTCACCAAGTTGACTGCACATTAAAAGTCATTCTGTTTTTTAGAGTCTCCTGTTAAATGTAAGAACGTATTTAAATAGAACAGTTCTGGAGAAAAAAAAATGGCTTCATACCATCTTTTTATAAACAAGTAATAAGTGAACATCAGAAATTCAGAACTGCATTGAGCGCCAGCAGTTTTGCCTTTACTTCTTTATTGCTTTTGTGCCTGAGACTAGCCAGCCTCGTGTGCAAGAAGCTAATCCCGTAGCACCTTTCCTAAAGATGCTCGTGCATAATAGCTGCATCTCAACAGGAGCTTGGACTTAATGCTGATTCAAGATCACACCCTTTCAGATGCACAGTTCCAGGATCAAATGGTTGAGCTACTTTGTTCATAATATTGACTTAGGTAAAGTTACCACAGGAATCCACTGAAGATTTCCCTAGGGACTCACTCATTTTGTTCCCAGTTCCCTCCCTTCGGAAGGGCACTGGGACAGTACGAGAGCTGCACCCTGCTGCTCCTCATCAGGACTTGAGAGTCACCACGGCACTCCTTCCTGGAGGATGAGCTTTGCGTTTAGCTGACAAACAAAGCCTAGTCCACCCAAGGCCAAGGCTGTGCATGTGAGGAGCTTATCCTCCCAGTGCTCCATGGTGACCACAGCTGGGCTGTTTTACCAGATCACCGACAATTGTAGGAGGCTCCTTGCCGTACCTCAGAGAGGACTTCACAGAAGCAGTCCACAGATCTGAGACATGTCATCTTGTTTCTTGTGAAATTTCTGGGGGGACAATGTGACTGATGTGCATGTCCCCATCATCACTCTGTCCTTGACTGCCCACTCATTCTCATTTTGTGGGGCCCCTGATTTCCCAGAGAAAGAAGACAGAAAAAGAGTTCTTGAACGCAAAGAATGAACTATGAATTTGGCTGAAGCCCATTCCTCCTGCATGTAGAAGGCATGCAATTTGTGTGCAGAGGGTCCTCTCACCATGAAAACTTCAGGCATTTGATAGCGCCCAAGGTTTTTCCTCGTTTCTCCTGTTTTATAATTGCTGTTCTGAAGAACATGGAGTAACTAAGGCAGCAGTGCACAAAACAGGAGGTTCATGCCATCTCTGCGGATTTTTAAAAAATGTTTGGGTGATGTTACATCAGATTATATCAAGCGTAAAATCAATCATGCCAGGGTGAAAACCCCAGGTATTTTCTCCAGTTAATCAATTTAGTTGTAACAAATCCATACAGAAGCTTGCAGGACACATGAGCTGTCCATAGCATGCAGAGTATTTGCTTTTACAGATGTTCAGAATCCAGAGTGCTTCTTTTATCAAATAATAAGTATTTTAAGACAAGTCAGCCTTTGGGATGAATCCACATGACAGTGAATATTTAAAGTGAAATGAAAATTCTCATCTGTCCAATAAATAATAAAGATGTTAATCTTAAAAAATGTCTCCTCTAGTAGGTCATCATCATTAATCATGCATATTCCCTTAGCAAAAATGTTCTGCTTAAAGAATATTGTTATATACAGTGAATTTGTCTAGATTTTTTCTTTACAGGCCTATCAAAACCACGTATTACATAGACAAAATCAATAAATATTAAAGATTACCAGTTAGAGGTACAGTAAGGATCTCAAGATCCATTTTCTATTTAGGGAATAATAGACTGGTTTCCATTCCATTTGCCTTGAAAGTTAAATGATACGATTACCTAAATGTTGTAAAACAGCACTGAGACATATAAAGTTTTTCCACCATTTGATGCATGTTTTTAACTATTCACCCTAAAACAAATTATGAAAACATTATAGAGCTACTGTAAAAAGCATTGCATTTAGTACTGTAGTTCTCTTTTGTTTTCACTACCTCTTCATGCCTTTAGAAACATTCAGAGCCAAAGTTCAGTGGAGAAGCATTAAGGCCATATTCAGCTGAGGATTTAATTGATCTTCTTTCTCAACCTTTAAGTACTATTAAGCAGACTTTATCTCACATCTAAACTGATGCATTGTGAGATGGATCACTGAAGTGTATCACATAAATGTAAGACTGGATATTTGTGTTTTCCATGATTAGAGTGTATTTTTTCTACCAAGATTACACACTGAGTTTATTTTTTTTCCCCTAAAGCTTATTCCTAATATTTAATACCAAACTTGTTTAAAATGTCTGGAACCAGAACCAGTATTTTAATCTGAAAATCTGGTAGATTTTTGCAGCTGACATGAACTAAAAATTACTGAAAGATGCTACAGTTTTTATCAGGTCGAGGGATCTCAGAATACACAAAGCATAGGCTGAACGCAAATAAATTAAGGAAAAAATAATGGTGCAAATGAAGGCAATCTACGTATGGAACTGTTTCTGCTCTTCACAAGCTTTTCTTTTATTTCAGTGGAGTCACTCCTGATTCACAGCAATGTAAGGCCAGAGCACAGTATCTGGATCTGGCTGCTCATAGAAGCCAGGAGTGAAAGCCTGGTCATTGCACTGCTTCAGTTTGGTTCACAATTGTTGAAGTATAATACCACTCATAAGGATTATACTGCAACTTTTGTGCTTCATATGTCCAATTAAATTTCGGTTCTGATAACAGCTATATTCTGTATTTTGCCATTTCAGTCAGTACAAGAAACAATAATTATGGACAAAGGCCTTACCACATTGTAATGGTTTGTTACAGGCTGTAGTCATAGGTAATGGGTTATTTTCTTTTTGGGGGGGGGACTGGGCGTGGGTATTCTACACTGCTTTTGCCTATGGCTTCCAGATTTTGCTCCATGTATTTTGTTGCTGTGCACAGCTAAATTATATATGATAACTGTACTTCTCACCCTTGTTAGTATATACTTGGGGTATTAGCAAGCTGATTCCAAAGGCAGAAGTACACTTGGCATTTTGTGCTACATAAAGTTTTCTTATTTTATGCAAGGCGATAATCAAATAGAAAGAAAAAACTGCCAGCGGTCTAACAATGGGCTACAAAACCTACATGAGACACAATACTTTTAAACTGATACATAAAAATGTAAATATTTACCATGAAATTGGACAGGTTATGTATCTCTGAAGCTTATGCCAGTTGCAAATAACTTCCACGTATGTGCGCTGTAGTCCACAAGTCCACAGGCCCAGAAATGTTTATGAGAAAGATTTGGTCCACCAGAGCTCTAAGAAACACATGTATTTTCACAATCCACATGCCAGCATATGGAAATAATTTCTGTCCTTTACTCTTTTTTGGAGAGGCATATCTTACAAGACCTTCTGGTAGCTACTGGCGGCTTTAGGTATGATGACTGAAGTGTGGAAGAGAGATTTCAAAAAGCCTTTTTTCAATACTATCTTACTTTCTGTAGCTCCTGTCTCAGCCACGATGGCAGGGGTTGTCCCAATTTGTGTAGAAGTTTTGACAGTTCCACATTGTGATCTCTGTAGTAGCTTGACAGAAAAGCCCTGCACTGATGGATACAAAAGGAAATATTTTTATTTAATAAAATGCTGTACTGCAGTTGCTGTGAATTCTAGGTTTCAAAGTTTATTCTATCTGTGTCAAAACTTTCACTTACTCTTATGCAATTTATATTGTTTTATGCTATCTACTGCATGCAAGTTTAAGCTCTTCATTTAGGAGCTGAACTGTAAAAGATAATTTCAAGAGAAATAAATGTTGTCCAAAATTAACACTGAAGTCAAAGCAAAGGACCTGATTCTACTCTCAGGTAGTCATATAAATTAAGAATTGCACTGAAGCTGATGCAGTTACCCTGAATTTACTGAAGTGTGACTGAAACCAAAGTTGCTAAAATACCTTCGTATGTAGGCATTTATCAATTAGTAACCTCATGTTCAGAAGTATTTAGTGTTGAAAAGTACAACAGTAAACAAACACAGACTCGTCATATCTCTGGCCAAAAGCCTTCTCACCCAATGATTTTATATCAGTATGATTATACTGATGTAAAATTACTTATAACTTTAGTACTGTGAGAAAAAAAATCCCAGCCTACTTGCCACATTAATATTTACTGCTCTTCAAACTGTAAGTTTTTATTTGCGTTTTAGTCAGACTAAATGAAATGGGAATACAGGACAGAACAAACATAAAAGTTACAGTTAAAACAGGAGACTAAACTGCCCTCGTGTACAGTCTGCAGCATTTGATCTGACGGCAATTTCTTCATTTAAGCATTTGTCTGGGAAAGTTATTTATAAAATTCATAGAAACAGAACCCAACCTCTCTTAAAATTGGATTATATGAGGGTCTGCATTACTTGTCATGGTCTAACTACTCTCAAAGACAAGGGACCAGACACAAATATACATATCTGATCATGACTGAGGAAAAAAAACATGCATTGTGGAGTCTGTGCTGCTTAAGTGACTTAGGTAAAGGGGACAGGTTTCCAAGTGAATCTCAGGGGTGCCAAGTTTATTTTTCTAAGGGGTGCCAAGTTTTAATAGTTGTTTTTTAAGGACTTCAATTCTTCACATTTGAAATTAAGAACTGAAAAGGTCCATACATGCCACGGCTATCTTAAATGTTTCATTTGTAGGGAAAGGCAGTAAAATAATTGACATCTATTTAATTTTATCTTCGCTCCCTTCTTATGATTTTGCCTGTGTGGTGTCCCCTACGTAGCAACTGAGTCCCTGTGTAATGCCAGTGAGCACAATGGTTTACCTCAGAATCCATCGGAGGGTATTTTCTACCTTTGCTCTTTCCAAGACACTTTGTTTTTCCTTCTTCAAGGAGCTGACACCAGAAACCTTTATGTGAATCGAACCTGAAACAAGTATTTTGCACTGTAAAGGCTGTGAGGTACTGTAAGGAGGATGCATCCCCGAAGTTCAGACTGAAGACTCAAAAGAGTAAACCTAAGGTTATCAGTCTTGTTTTAAGGGCAACCAAATCTAAATGTCAGAATCCAAAGGATTTGTGTACACATGTATTTATGATGTACAGAGTGGATGTTCCACTCCTGACGGATACTGTTGAATCTGTCTGGCAAATAATGTCAGAAATAGAAACTAATTCTCCTTCCTTTCTGTTTATGCACATCAGCATTCCATGTTCCACTTCTGGAAACAAAATTCCTTTTGATTCATCCACAATTCGTATGCAGTTCTCACAAAGCAATACTTACTTTGTCTGTTTGTCAGAGGTCTACTTCTGTAACAGTCAAGCTCCACACTGAGTGGCTCAGTGCATGTTTCACAGAAAATCTAACCCTGAATTGTGTTCTTTGCAGACATTGAAGAATACATCCTACTGACAGCTTAAAGGAGAAGTATGAGAGGCTTAATTTTGCAGTGAGCTTACTTACAGATTAACTGGTATTTTCGGAATGTATGAACATGTGAAAATGATGATTAAGTTAACTCACGTTAGGGCTTCAGAGTAGTTATAATGAGGAGAGACTCCAAGAAATTTCTGTACTTCATCCATTACAGTAGACGGGTCAGTTCTCAGCTGCTGTCCATCAATAATTAGCAACTATAACAAATGAAATAAACGGAAGTTTAATTTAAAATTCATTATTTGAAGCTTCAAACTGAAACTTCCACCTCTGTCAAAATAACTCATTATATGGAGACTATTGCCCCAGAGAATGATAACTGGTATAGTTTTAATTGTCATCATTATTAATGACCTGGGAGCAGGGTAAATGGCATGTTAATTAAATCTGAAATTATATGAAATTGGAAGCTGTTGTGACAACAGAGAAATAGTAGTGAAGGATCTAGAAAGAGAAGAAATATTGGCAGGAAATTGAGTGAGATTTGTCCAGACAAGGAAAAAAGGTATTAATGTCTAGGGAAATAACCTTAATTCTCACAGACACAAATCTATACATATTTACATCACAGTAACACTGAAAAGCTGGTACGTGGAAATGACCAGAACGACTGAAACCAGTAGGTAGATGTCAGGTGAAAAGCCTTACTTCTAAACCCATACAATAATACGTAATTGTATGAAAAAAATTCTCTCAAAATATTAATAAAGGCAGATGTTATGAAGACCTTAAGGCAGGGATACAGAGAGATACAGAATGTGCAACACATCTCTGAGAAAGCCAGGTACTGGTAGGTAATTTCTTTTTCTTCTTGTCAAGTGCTTGACCACGTACACGCTCACATTAGGCTGCTTCAGACAGGGCCACCCTTTTACCTGGAGATGACTCTTCAGGGAAACAGACGCTACCTGAGAATTTTATTAAATGTGGTATCATGCCCAAACGAGCCACTGATGGTGCAGCAAGTTTGGGTCTTTGTGACTGCTGGAAGACAAGCAAAGTCTCAAATGGATTAGTCAAGCATTCATTTCCTGCCATGGAAACACCTCTACTTTTTTGATCATGCTTTAGTGATGAAAAGGAGAGGGGAAATAGATTTGCAGATGGTTCAACAACCTCCTGCTGCAAGCAGTGCTGAAGCTTGTTTTTACATTTCCATGCAAGCAGAGAGGCTAAAATAATACAGATTGTTTCCAGGATTAGATGAAATTTACAGGTTTGCAAGACTATGAGGTTTCAGAGCGTAATCAAAAGGGAGAAAATGCCTTTTCTTTTGAAAGATCGGTCTTTGGAATTACCCATATATAGCATGTAAATTTTGAGACATGAATTAGTGGAAGTATCAGGCTGTTCAGAAAGCAGCAGCTTATTCCAGCAGTCTTTGCAATCAGATGCATGATGACTGCCTGAGTCCAAAAATGAACTCACTGCTTTGCCGAAGCTTTGAAAACAGGGCTTACGTACTACATAGCAGAGGTCAAAAACCAGCACAAATGGAGGATATTTCCATCTGAAAGAAAAGGAGTAAGGGTTTTTTTCTTCACTATTTGAAAAACATATAGAGATAAATATCTGTGCCATTCCCACTTCTGCCACCCGAAAAAAGACATGTAAAAAAAAGTTTTACCAGTGGAAATTCATTCCAATTCCTGACATTCCCAGGGACCAGGTAACAAAAAATGCTCCCTCTCAACCTTCAGGGAGGTTTTAAGGAACTGAGGCAAAATTTTTCCTTACTTGTACTGATTTATTCATATACTGATCTCAGGAAGATGTAATTTCATGAAATTACTCAATATCTAAGTCATTTCATGTATTGCCAAGGCAGAAAAATTTAGTGTAATTTTTACAAAGTAGCTTCATATATAATGAAAATACTACAGATAAAGTATTTTGAGCTACTTTACAGTGTATTGATCATTTTATTGTAATATTGCTGACAGTTGAAGAGACTGTTTAAGTCCCTGCTCTCCCACTATGCATGAGTTACTTGGTGTCTAAAACACACCATGGCAGGAGAGGAGCAAGAGAGGCAGTTTGGAGAGGAGAACAGCTTAGAAACAGCCCAAGTCCTTCAGCTTCAGACCGGACATTTAACAATGTTTGTTCCAAAATCAGCTTGACTTCCCACAGGGCTGGCGCATGAGCGTATCTTACGGCTCATGAGGAAATTCATCATGCTAGGTCTTCTCTTTTTCTGTATGACTGCATTGAAGCGATGAGTTGTAAGCGGGAAATTAACTTAAGAGACATGAGCTTCCTGAACTTCTAGAGATCTGTCTTGGTGGCCAGACAAAAGAGGACTTTTTTTCATGACTTATGAGATAATAAATTAAGTCAATCAAAATTCTAAACTTTTAAACCCCAAATTTGCAAAGTACTCTGAGATTTGCAAATTCTTACCATGTAAGACAAATGTGCTATTACTACTTTCCTAATGAAAAGGGGAACCTTACCTATTCCTATTGCTACATTCACCACTTACTGTATGCCTGCTAACTTCATAATGGACTTTAAGACTTCAATTCAGTCTCTACACATGTAGAGACTCCTAAATATACACCGCATTAAAAATTACAGATAGCCTTAGCTCGTCTGGGTGAGAGCTCTTTTGGTGAAGGAAGGCTCTCATTTTTTTTTAGATAAGGCTGAGCTGATTTTAGGTCTGCTTTATGTACCTGTTTTATGCTTCAGCTGTTCCTTGAACTTGCTACCTAGTTTGGATACGGCCTACCGTATAGCATTGCTTTTGCAATGCAAGTTAATCCCTAGTACTTTTACACAGAAAACAGAAGGCTACCAGGGCTGGTTCTTCACTGTCACTGTAGGATGTAAAATCTGGCAAAAATCTGTATGATAATGCATATTGCTCCATATTCACGGGTTACTTTTGGAGAAAAGCTAATGAAAACATAATGTAGAGAATTTTATACGAGTATCATGATATTACAGTACTGTGTATCTCATGAAGTCTGCAAAAGAGAATATGTGGAGAATAACACTAAGTAGATGCATCAGAGCTTCCTTGGCACACTCTGGGAAAACAGAAGGTACAGACTCCAGCCAACTTGTCTCAGCTAAGCAAGTCCTGGATAAACAGAAGGTTCTGACTGCAGCCAACCTCCCTCAACTAAAGTAATCTTTAAATGTTGGGTGGGGAGTAGTGCCAGACACGCTGCTAACGTCAGGAAAATTCATTCCAGAAATAAATCTACCAAAAAGAAAAAATGTCTGCCTGTCTTTGTATATCACATGACGTTCAGGGCTTAGGATGTGCATCTTTTGAGGCCTGATCTTACACAGGGCAAGAAGGAGGCTAATCATTTGTATATTTTATAAAAAAATACAAAAAAAAGACAGAAGCTTGCAGGGAGGTCTAATTTTCAGGTTGCTTCTGTGCCACCTATACTGAAACCTATGGGTTCATAAACACACACCCTTTGAGGCTCAAAGATACACAGAGAAACTGGTCTTAACACAAAGAATATGTTGAGGATTCAGGATAAGTGATATCAGAGCCCAACAGAGGCTCTGATATGTGGTTGCACTGTTACGGGCAGCAATGTGTGAGGAATTTCCAAGAACAAAGTGTGCACAACAGACCCAGTGCTTTGACAGTTACAGAAATGTCATGTTAGGCAAAACATGAATTCAGCTAAAAAACTGGTGATGCCTGAGATGGCGAACACACTGATGTACACAAAGGCTTTATCTGTATTGCTAACCAGAGCAAATTAGAGACAGCTTTCTGGTCTTGAGGCCAAATGGCACAGCATGACCTGGATCCATGTTGCTAAACTCTCTCACCCAGAATTGGTTGTTTCCACACTTCCCAATGGCAATGGTGCTTGTTATCTTTCTAACTGTGCTCTGGAACTGCTTGGCAAGATGCTTTTTGCTATGAGTCCAAACCGTGCCAGAAATGCATTAAAAAACAAGCAGCATGGACAGCAGTGGGTCAGCGTGTGAATTCTTGCACAGGTACAGGTTTATTTACTGCTACAGTCACAGCCTAAGGAGGTTGACACAGTGGGAGATTACTGCATGAAAGGACCAAGAAGTGGATGAAGACACTGATGCATTTAAATATTGAGGTGTTACAAACCCACTAGATCACATGTGGTAATCCCTATTTCGGATGGAAATTACTTTTTTTACACCCCAAAGTGTTCAGACACCAACCTCTTCTCAACCCATGCAGGGAGGGCAATATCCCGGCAGGCCTTCCCTGATGCTCGCTGATACTAGCTACCGCTCAGAGTAGATAGAAACATTACTGAGCAGCTTCCCTTTACTTTCCTTCAATTTTTCTTTTGGGAAGCCTGATGGACCATCTAACATTAAAGAGACCACAAAGCACTGCATGCCTGGTTCTCTTTTCCTCAACATTACTGACAAAGAGCCACACATAGAGCAACGAAAGCATGAGCAACTGCAAACCAGCTGTAAGTTACAGGCAGTTCAGGGTACAAGAGAGTTCAAGGAGCAGCACTGATGTTTCTTGAGCCTCCAGATTATTGTTCCGAGTTGTTTTGCAGAAGAAGCTCCCAGCTGTAAGTGCTAAGACATGACAGCCCTAGTAATGTCAACCAACTACTTGGAACATGGCTATGAATAATTGTAATCAATGTCTTAAAACATGCTTTAGTGTATCTAGGATACTGCTGAGGATCAGTATTCAGTAGGCAAGACTTTTATGAAGGTAATCTTTTACAATATTATATATATGAGATCAACATGTCAAGTTACAGTCTTATTCACCTGATAAGGTGGGAAGTAAGTGAGCCATCTTTCAATATGGACAGCATACCATCCAGGTGCTAGGCATCTCTTTTGGAGAGCTCTAAGCTCAGATGGGGCTCGAGGTCCAGCTGTGATCACCTGATAGAAGCTGAATTTTAGAGCTGCAGGATCTTCATGTGATCGCTGATGCTGTAAAAGAAGTTACATTGCTGGAACTTTACAGACTGCAAAGTTGGGAAAATAAGACAAAACTGGTTGGTCTTACTGACGTGGCCTTACTCACCTTGCCATGAGTGATTATTTACACTAAAAGTTCATTAAAGGTAAAAGTCCTCATCTGTATTAATTCATTGAAAATGCTGGGATAAACATTGTTCATATCAATAGATATTATTTGTATGAAAAGAAATCAGAAGCTAGACTGATAATAGCAATAACAAAACCAAATGTATAAATGTTTATTTTCAATAAACTGAGTGGTAGGCTTTGTACAAATGAATTGGGCATAATAAACACAAATACTAACAAGTTCTGCTTCTAGTAGTTTCATAATTTCTTTTTCTAGCTTACACAAGGTAAATATCAGAAAGGCAAATTCGACACGGGTATTTACGGGGATCATTGGATAACTGAGGTCAGGAGGGATCTCAGCAGGTTTCTAGTCAAGCCACCTGTCCAAAGCAGGGCAACCTATGGGATGAGACTCAGGGCTGTGATTACTTCTCAAGAAAACCAACCATAAAATATGCCATAAAAGTTCTAAGAATTTTGTTCTCTTTGGAATTTTATCTTTTTTTCAAAAATATCTTTATTTTGCCAATTCCTGTTGAAATCTGCAGACCATAAGAACAAAAATTTTTCAATCTATGTTGTGTTTTAAGCATGAACTAGATAACTGTGTCTATAAACAAATTTTTGTATGTGCTGATTACATAAATGAATTGAATAAGTAAGCATTTTTACATGATTATATTACAGGCAGGCTTTTGAAAAGGTAGTTTCTTGTATTTTAACCCTTGACAGATTTTCAGGTTTACACTGACAGCTCACGGGTGATCATATATGGTGCACTAGCGGATGAATAAAAGCCTGTATCATCCAAACTCTTTACATACATATATACTGAAAGGATATACAGAGAGGATTAAAGGTAGAAACCTAGATTTGTGCCTGCCCATGTTCTTCAAAGTGCATACCTGATACCAGGAATACGCCCGATCGGATGGGTCAATGAGGATGGTGATGATCTTGGCCTTGGGGATGAGGGAAGCAGCTCGCTTAGGAGCTTCCTCAGAATGGAAATAGTTGGCACTTTTCTCAAAGAGGAAGTCAGTGGTGACATTAGAAGGAGTGGGGAAGAAATCCATGTACCTAGGAAAGCAACATCATTCTCAGAATTACTTAAAAGTCACACAAAGGTTGACAAATCTGTTCAGTATATTTTATTCCAGAATAATCAATTAAAATAGCAGCCTAATTGCCAAATAAAAGCATACAGAAGTTTACATTGTATTTTTGATCATATTTGACTTGGTGTCAGCTTTCTTCTCACTACATATAACTAGATATTGCAGCTATTTTTTGGTAACTGGATGAAAATGTTACAATATTCATTATCTTCTTAAAATTAGTGATTTCTCACTTTCCAATCAGAACAAACTCCTATCAAAGTCAAAAGTAGAAAATGAGTTTTCTGTATCTGGCCTTTTGCTGATATCAATTACAGTGCAATACCATAAGAAAAAGATATTCAGTATCAGAATTGTTTTTACTCAAGAGAAAAGAGCTCGCTTATGTGGGGAAGATGCACTGAAAAAAAACCCCACACCTTCATCAGGTAAAAGGTTTCTAAGCAGTGACTGCATCTTTCACTTATTGTTCTAGGAGTCACATTTTTATGGAAACATGGGTTGTATTCCTTTTAGTTTTCTTCATGAGCTTTCCTCGTGTGTTATGAAATTGCAGTCAACTTCCAGCCATCTCCTATGTCACATACAGACTTCTTTATCCATGGCCCTCAGACCACATTATTGTTGGGGAAAAGAACAAATGGGAAATGTTGGTCTTCTTGATTTTTCAGTTAAACTCTGTATTGATAAAATAAATGCCATTTAAAACAACCTCTTCTGGAGATCATGCTTAAAGACTGAAATTCTGTCCAGTGCTTAGACTTTGTTCTATTCACACAAGTGAACTACTTCTAATACCAATGATGTGCTCTTGTTGGCTTTGAAATTGTGACCATTGCAGCCAAGGCCAGAAGACTTGGTAGGATGGAATGGACTGATGCACATGCAGTTTTCTTTAGGACATGGATCTCACAAGATGATGATTAGCACACAGGCACTGATTACAAGGTACTTAGAGAAAAGGAAGGAATCTACAGTGGTTTTAAGAAACTGAACTCTGTGACACCCACTTCTGAGAAGTTAATTCTTATGAGTGTCTTTTACATATACATAAGCAAACATTGTCACAGTATCACAGTATGTTAGGGGTTGGAAGGGACCTTTGTGGTCCTGCCGAAGCAGGGTCTCCTACGGTAGGCTGCACAGGACCTTGTCCAGGCGGGTCTTGAATACCTCCAGAGAAGGAGACCTCCACCACCTCCCTGGGCAGCCTGTTCCAGTGCTCCGTCACCCTCAGAGGGAAGAAGTTCTTCCTCATGTTCAGACGGAACTTCCTATGCTTCAGTTTGTGCCCATTGCCCCTTGTCCTGTCGCTGGGCACCACTG
>Ga0065711_1043033_pt1 | contig 14982 bp, 10 predicted proteins | sample Hoacrofraction12_FD_59098 | JGI IMG/M metagenome (GOLD analysis project Ga0065711, IMG submission 59098) | Hoatzin crop microbial communities from Cojedes, Venezuela - Epithelial fraction 12 v2 (version 2) | ecosystem: Host-associated > Birds > Digestive system > Esophagus > Crop | place... | reverse complement strand
CCCCCCCCCACCGGAACCCAGCGTGACGACACATGGTATGGAATACCGGGCTCTGTTTGGCCAGGTGGGGTCAGCCCCCACCCCCCGGCTGTGCCGCTTCCTGGAGTCCGGTGAAAATTAACCCTGTTCTGGCCAAACCCAGGACAAAAAGGTTTTAACAGAAGTTTAAAAGCCTTTCTAAATGAAGGAGTGGCTATTTCAGTCTGTATGAGGTAGTCATTTGAACCAAATCTTACCAATCTTAACTTCATACATGGAGAAACGGGGGAGAGAGAGTTTAAAATTTTCATGTTGGCATGTCACGTGTCTGACACCTGTCTTGGATTCTTCAAACAGCATCAGTTTTATAGGGAACTGTGTTAAGAGTGAGGTGTGACTGTGTCAAAACAAAAGAAAAATGGAGGCAATTGCATTCACGAAGCAGCTTTTGTAATTTAGAAATTCAGAGCAACAACTGGTAATTGGATTAGTGGAGACTCGGCTTTCTCCAGAATGGGGTCTTCAGTGCGGAGATATGAAAACTTGACTAAACTGGAATGTCTTTATATGATCGCTTATAGATGTGTGTTTTAATTATACCACTTTCAATGTAAATATTCGTGCTCATGGATAAGATTTTACTGGTTTTATATCAGTGTTATTAAACTGAATTCAGTACTTCTTGTTTTGCAGTGCAGGAAGACTTAGATTTAGTTTTGTGTTCCTTAAATTTACCCATTTTAATAATGACCAAGCTCTCAGAATAACAATTGCTTTGTTTTTTGTCATTGTCAGATTGTACAAGCTATGCCAGCCACCACCAGCTGTTGGAGAAGAATGAGGAGAACTGCTTCAGAAAATAATCCAGTAATGGCCTTTAGGATACTGGGACTATATGACAAAAATCTGGCTGCACTATGGCAATGTGTACCTGGGGCTTTGATAAATAAAGAAACCGTTTACTCAGGATAAAGAAAGAAATACACCAAGTATTCTCTATTGGCATTGAAAAATGACTTCCAAAAAGCATTTCTGGAATCTGTGCACTCTGGCCTTACCCTAGCCGAACAGGAATCTTCCTTGGGACTTTTACACTGGAATTGGATTCATTTGATGTGTCTTGTTCAGCCACACAATAGGTATAGCTAGCAGCTTGAAAACAAATGTCTTGTTCAGAGAGAATGGCTTGGAGTTGGTCTCTTCTCCCAGGTAACTAGTGATAGGATGAGAGGAAATGGCCTCACGTTGCATCAGGGGAGATTTAGATTGGATATTAAGAAAAATTTCTTTACTGAAAGAGTGATCAGATATTGGAATAGGCTTCTCAGGGAAGTGGTGGAGTTGCCATCCCTGGAGGTGTTCAAAAAATGTGTAGATGTGGCACTTTGGGATATGGTTTGGCAGGCATGGTGGTGTTGGGTTGATGATTGGACTTGATGATCTTAGAGGTCTTTTCCAACCTCAATGATTTTGTGATTCTGTGACTTCACTTGTACACTGTACAGAATGCGTTCTTCTGGAAGGAATAAAAGCCTAGAGAAACTAGGCTTGATAACGAGCATGCACTTCACAGGGGGCCTGTTGCACTGATAATTTTTTCCCTTTTCCTCTGTTGCCATCATAATTTGTTAGGATGATGACATTACTGTTTCAATGATATAATGTAAGTGAGTTTTAAAGGTGGAAAACTCATCTCAGAATTGTGTTTAATGGCTGCGGGCAGACTGCTGCTACAGATGCGTGCTTGTAATTCGTAAACTCAGCTATGCCTTAAAGCAGTCCATTGTCCTGCTCCTTTCGAAGGAGTACCTACACGGCATACGAGGTGAAGTTTTGCCCTTTTTCAGTTGCCATTCTAATGAAGGAGAAGGGCAAGTCTGATCTTCATCCATAGTCAGACTGAATTTCAGACTCTGTCTGATGAATGTTTTACATTCTTGCGCCTCTGCAGTTCAGAGTTTTCCAGAGCTGTATAGTACTATGCTAGCAAATCCACAGAAGGTGAGGATGAGGCAGTATTGTTGTGTTTAACTGGAAATGCCTGTGGCTTAAGTTGAAGCATAGTTTGGGGGTTCGATGTTTTATGCTACCATTTCCCATATTTTGCCAGAATGATTTTATAGAGCATTTCTGTTCTTTGGAGTGTTAATTGTACTAGATTTATTTTGAAATTGTACCAAGTATTTAGAGGGCCCAGGGAAAATGTATCTGTGTTTGGCTGTTCTTTTGGCCAAAGAATTTTCAGAGAAAATGGCCCCAGATGAGGTTTCATATGTGAACACATTAAAACAGAAACTATATTCTGAAATAGTTCTACTTGTAGCAGTAGCTACCCTTTCTATTAGAGCAGGACATATACTGTCTGAATAAAATTTATTTTTTGTACAACACCGGCCTATAGTTATGCTGTAGCAATCAAACCTCACAACATAATTGTTGCATATTATGTAATTATTTATGAAATTTTCAATAATTATATTAATCCACAATGAAATAAGTGAGAATTCAAAATGAGCTGTACTCTTGCAGAGAGTGTTTTTTATATAGGATATCTAGGGGACTTGTTACTTTTCTCCAAAGGAGGAATTAGAGCTCCTACCCTTTTCAGTATTCTTAATGTTTTTACACAGACTTTAACTTTGCTAAGAAAATAAATATTTTTATATACCCACAGATATATATGTCTGCACATATACGTGACTTTCAGTATGTATATATTTATGTAATCGTATCAATTACTGGTCCAACCTTAAATATAGAATGTTTGCCTTAAACTGTGACAAAGACATGCAATAACGATCAATTCCGTAACAATTTCACCTTTGTGCTTTGAAGTTTACACTCTTGCATAGTGACTGGAAGCTGTGGGACAATAATCTTTTTGATTAAAACCAAAAAAATAAAACCAGAAAACAAAGTTTCATTCTTTAGAAACTTACTCTTTTTTGTCTAGGAAGACCTAACGCTTGTACATAAGAAGGAGTCATGATTTCTGTAGTTGCTGCTCTGGTCAGGATCTTATACTTGTGGGTGTGTTTTATTCGGAGAGGCAGTGTTGGCTAGGGTAATTCCCGCCCCAGGCAGAAGTGCCAAAAATGTTTCGGTTTCTGCTTGTTCAGACATCAAGGGCACAGAGGAGCCATAACCACCACCTGCTGAGGATGGTGCTGGCGTCAGCCCTGGCTGCGAGCTCGCATCTTCCTCTGGGATTTGCCCACAGGCGTTTTGGGATTTTTCCTACGAGGCAAGTCAGCTGTCAGCTGCATGGAGCTGCTAGTCCTGTATAACATAAAATAACCTAAGGGATGAAATCTGTTGCATGCACATGCATTATTGTAACTAGTCATCGTGCTTTTTTATTGCATTGAAAGTGCTAGGAGTGCAAATATGCCAAAAGAGTCTCCCTGTATAATATGGTGGTTGTCAATTTGTTTTGTTGTTGAAAGCGTGGGGTAACAGACATTTGTAAACACCGAGGGACAAACAGTTACGTGCCAGTCCCTGGACCAGATTCTTTAGCTATTGTTTCATGAGTGTGCATCAGAAATCTTGACCTCTAGTTTTTGTATCTAACTTCTGGTTCTTTATTCTTTTTTTCCCTGTCCAGAGGCAGTTTTCAAAAACCTATTTCACTCCTATGAGCTTCATTGGTGACCCGTGCTGCAAAACAAAGCCTCTATTTAGCCTGGTAGCAAAGGGGCTGAGAAATTGAAGCCCTGGTTTTCTGGGATTACAGGTAGCATGTAAAGATAGGATTTCCAGAGGAGATTAAGCATACATGTCCCACTGACCATCTGTGGCAAGTGGGTGCCCAATTTCTCAACCTTCAAAAGCCAGTGTTCGCTTGAAACATTGTGCAGCTTTTCAAACTGCTTTTCTTGTCCCTCTGTTTTCAGAGCACACTGCACGTTCTAACACATCTGGCTTCTAATAACAGTAGATGGACCTTCAAGAAGCCCATTCTTAAATTATAAATTCACATATGTTTGTTATCAAAGCTATTTATCTTGTTTGGTGTATGTAGAGGATGTATTTGTTCCTTATGCCAAGTTTGCAGAGTTAAAAAAATCCATTCTCATCACAGTACGTTTATCCTCTCGTAAATTTTTAGACTGAGATGACAAGAAGAGATGACCAAGCATGATGACTTACAAGAACTATAACCCCCATAGCTTGTTAAATCTTTGCTTCTATGCAGCCTATTTTTATGACAATGTGTTGTACTGGTTTAGGGAATGCATTCTGTATGTAATTTTTACTTTTTCATCCAAGACAAGTGTAATTCTTCTGGGAATAAATTCAAGGATCTAGAGACATACAATACCAGTTACTGACTGCCATGACTCAGTGGTAGTCTGTGGGGGATACAGAGGAGATTTAATGGCTGGGAAGGGAGGGTTAAGGGCTGAGGAACAGCTAAATTGCCATAGGGTTCATGCTTGGAGAAAAGTTAGATTTCGATTTTAAGGTAGAGCTGATGATGTTTGGCCTATCTTTGTAAACATTTTCTATGAATAATAGGATGCTAAACAGTCTTTAATCTATGAAATGAGCATTGATTCAGGGTAGTTCCCCAAACTAAATATTCCACGACACCTGTTTTCCTTGTAGATTGTAAATGTAAATGAATACAAAAATGTATATGTTCCAGTTTCTCAATATGTCAAACATTTTAGTGTATAGGGATCCATTTTAAAGTAAATATTCCTGCTGTCAGCTGAACCAACCAAGCGATTTTATGTCTATTTAGAGAGTTGCAATCTTTAGTGGCTTTTTTGATAATCTTCACTGGGTTTTAGCAAATGCATCAGAATTTGAGATTGGTTTTTATTTGTTTGGTTTAATGCAGTCAATAGTGGTCAGAACTGCTCTTCTACTGTTTTAGAACCAAAACAATTAAACTTAAGTCGATGAGGACTTACCATACTTCATTTCAGTTGTTAGAATTGCCTAATGGAAAAAAATGAACCAGTTTTATTGATCTGGTCTTACCCAGAGAAATTCGCAAGCAAACAACAGTGATTTTTTGTTTTACTAATTCATTGTCAGATGTAGTATATGTATAAATATTTAAGACAATTGCCTGAATGTGAGTATACACATCATGGTTAAGCATGATGCTCAAAAAAGGAAAGTATCTTTCATTTATTTCTTTCATTTATTTTCATTTAAATTGTGAAATCAGTAACTGTGGTATATATACATATTGTTCCATACTCTTTACAGCTACTTCATGGATATGTCTGCGAGCATTTTATGCATATTTTGCACCATTTTTGTTAACATTATGAAAAGAGGAGAGTTCCTCAAGCTAATGCATTGCCTTATGTATTTTATCTCTGTAGTTGTTGATAAATGCAGGTAGTGCTTTTCTAATTGTACTCCAGCAGTACACTGGCATTGGTAACTTAGATGCAGAGTACATACCTGTCTCAGGATACCTGGATTTTTCATCGTTCGGTTTTGACGTATAAAAACATACTGAACTCATATTTTTGTATGCTGACAGTTGCATAGGGTTTTTTTTTATATACTGTATATATCAATCAATGTTTTCCTAAAGAAAATGTATTACTAGGAATGTTTCCCTTTTCCTGCTAGAAGACATGGGTTTATGTTTTCTTGTTATGTGTGTATAAATGAATATACAGCATGCACAGTCATGCAGATATCAACACCAGCGAGCGATTTCAGGTTGTCCAGAGGCAAATCAAGTAGTCATTTCTTATGTTCTTCTTCAGAAATAACATCTCATGCTAGAAAGCCTATATGGCTAGAGTGGAATGACTTTAGAAATAAATTTTGCTTCAGTTTGAAAGTCCAATAGTGTTCAGAGTAGCTGGGACATTTCTGCAAGTACTTAGATTTGGACTTTCATGGGAATAGCCACATCATCTTGTGTGTGTGTCTGTGCGTGTCCTATCTGTACCACGCACCAGACATAAAAGACTAAGCAGCCTTATTAACTTTTTAACACCCTGTATATAGTGTATGTATTTGGTTATACTTGCGTTACACTTTAAAAATGAACTTAACTTCTGCATTGAGTATTGCACACGTTTTTCACATGAAGAATATATTGTCTGTAACGTCTCATTAAGCACAAGAGAGCATTACTGCTTTGAAATATTATGTATAAGTACAGCCATACACAGAATCTCTCGGTGAGCTTTTGTTTGAAAACAAACTAGCAGCTCGGTGGGTAGTTGAGTTTGTTAGAAGTAACCGTTGGAGTTTAATGTCAAATATCCTTGAAACATGGATTTAAATTACTTTTTCCTTTTCTGTAAAATGCCTGTGTAGCGTACTCCGAATCAGTTGCTGTATTGATTATGGGTTAAACTAATACTGTGTACTTTTAGATCTATGGTTTATTTTTTTAGTCTACGTATTAAAGACTGGAAGGGTAACAATGTATTACAAAATGTCAGACAGCAATAAAACCATTCATACTATGGCCACTGCAAATCTCTTTATTTGTAAGCAAGAAAGAAGTTGGGGAGGATGGAGTTGGGAGTCTTTAACCCTTTCAGTATGGCCGCCCTAGGAGTTCTGCAGGAGAACAGAAATTAAACTTCTAGAAACCAACGTTTATAATAAGAATCTCTTCTGAGAAAGCAGGCTCAATCTAGGTACACTGGTGACAAAGTGGGAGGTGGGAGACTTGACGCCTGCATGAGCAGTAGTCCCTGACTTTGGGCAACTGTATTTTGTGAAGGCTGGAAGAAACACAGGTGTGAAAATCCCTTGCTGGCCACTTGGTTTCATTACTGCCCCATGAAGATCCAAAACATCCACCGCTTCTGGCATTCCCTTGTCTGGAGACTGAGGAGTGAAGCACTCATCATGTATTTACCGCTGTGCACAAGGATAATCGACAAACATAATGTGGAGTGTTGCACTCCCTGTGCTAAAAAAAACACCTGTAAATGCCTGGTCCTTTAGAGGGATTGGGCACCAGCTCCCGGCTGCTTTTGGGATGCTGAGGGGTTGAGGAGTTGCATGGAATGTTTCTTGCACAGGACTGAAAGCTAATGAAATATTAGACCTCACTGAGCAGTTGTCTCTTTATGAAGGAAGTTCTGATTTCTACGTGGTTGCTGTGGTCAAGATCAAGAGGAACAGTGGAGGCAGGACCAAAAGCAGCTACAACGGTGTTGTAAAATCCCCTATGTTTTCCATCATCTGCTAGCAGGGAGGAGGGTGAGGATGAAAGTATTTCTGGATAACTAGACTTCAAAAGATAGATTACTTCAGTTTTTTCTTCTGTCCTAAGTATTCCTCTTTCCATGATTTTGTGAAGGGAGGCAGTATGGAAATTTGGAGAAGTATTGAGAAGCAGCAGTGACCAGATTATTTCAAATATGGCCTGCTTTTCTACCATCATAAGTGAGGCTGCTTTTTTCAGTGCTTCTCATTCCTGTGGTCTTGACTTGCCACCATGAATACATCAGAAATAAAGTCCAAAGAATTATATTCTTGATCAGTGAACACAATGGGAATAAACAGTGCTTTGAAACGACTTCTGAGTAAGATCTCAGTTACACCATGGTAGCACTTGGGTGTCCAGTAATTCCCCATCTTTCATGAGGAAGTATTGCTATCATCCTGATTTGAAAGTCAAAATGCTCACTGCACTTATACATCAGAGGTCGTATGAGGCACAGTGTGAGGCCACGAGTCAACAAGATAGTGTATCTTTGCTTCACATCAAAGTATGTGTCAGCTAATCTTTGGAAGTTAAGACACTTCCTTTTAAATGTTACTTGTAAACTTAACTTTTACTATGTATTTGATTGCTTTTTTTTTCGCTCATGGCTCATTATGTCATGCCGAGACAGGATAGATGATGCCAATACTTTGCTCGTACTAATGAAGTGGAATTGTGAACAATTACTTCACTCTTGCTTGTAGAAATCTTAATTCTCTGAAACTGCTTTCCCAGATAGTACTTGATTTCCCTCCCCCCCCACCTCGTTCATTGCTGTATCCATTTCCCTCTGTGGAGCTGCCAGGGTCCGGCAGGCACTAGAAGGTCCCAGCTGGCCTCGCCTGGGCAGCTCCTGTCTCCAGCCTCGTCTCCCGCGTGGGCCTTGAAACCCGAGCGATGGGTAGCTTTGTCTCCAGCCCCATCTCCTGCTGTTTCCAACTGGACTTTCTGGATGGGCCCTGCACCTGGTTCAGTATTTCGCCATTATCTGATTGTCCCTCAGCAGTCAGCAGAGCCTGTCATGGGCCTGGGCCTGCCCGGGGGGTGGCCGCTGGGCCATGTTCACCCACCGGTCCCGGCTTGCCCTCCTTCAGTGAGGGGACCTGGCCTGGCTGCTCCCCGAGGGGAACGTCCAGCACCGGTACAGGTCTAACGCGCTGCTGGCTGGGGCTACGTTAAAGCAGATGAATGGATTAGCATGCTGCTGGGGGGACAATGCCCGTTTCCAGTCACAAAATGGATGTGAGGCCTCTTCCATTGATTTTAATCTTAAAACTAAGGGTAGTATCCAAAAATGCTCTATAGCCCTAAATTGACAAACAGATCGGAAAATGCTTCTGCAGAACATCACAGGACAGGGGGAGAAAAAAGAAGATACTGGTTACTGAGAAGGAGTGTAAGGTAAGACAAGTGCTGAGCAGTGTCAACCCAGCAGTGGAATGTCCTGAAGGTTAGACTGCAGTGTTCCTAAGCATTCAGCACAGCTGATATGTTTTTAAATAACTGCATCCTTTAGAGAAGACTCAATGTAAATTCCTACTATTTTGACTTCCATCCAGAACTTTTTTTAAAGCTCTAGGTTTTAGCTAGTCATGTTTTGTTCTTATTATTTAGAGTTCTTTATCAGGGCAGGAGGGATTTTAACATCTGGGATAAATAATTGGTGTCTTTCCTTGTGAAGTGTAACAGCCTCTAAAAATAGGAGGAAATTATACTGGATATATTCTGGGAGCATTATCAAATAAAAGGAACACCAATAGGTTTTGATTCTGCTTTCATTTAAATGAATAACCAAATTTTCATCGACTACAGAGAATTAATCCCTAATACTGGGACTATTATGCCAGGACTGGACTAGCTTGAATACTTGTCAACGTGTTTAGTTCACCTAATTAATGAAACTATTCATGTCTCAAGACAGAAAGCTTGACTGGAAATGAGAAGCAGATGGACCACATGTAATCAATGGGGTTTTGTCATCAACCAGCCATACAGTAGGTCTAATCAAACCAATACAGGGCATGATTGCAAGCAAATGAACGTCGGTACTGCATGAACTCAAGTCAATGCCTCATCGCAAAAGTTAATAAAGTATCACCCAGATTAAGAGAGAAATAATGTCTGATTCTGGTCAGTGCTACTTGCTCATATTGTAACACATTTTCAAATGCATTGAGTGACAGATGAATTCAAATTCAAGACAAAGTGAAGCTTGACTGAATGATTAGCAATATATTAGATGCTGTTCTGAAATAGGAAAATTCATAAAGCTTTTACATATTAAGAAGAAGTTGGGTAGGTGTTTGGAATTTTGACAGCACACCCTGGAAAATGGGTAGCTTGGGAAACATAGGGAAATAATTATAATTATGTGCCAATTTTAAAGGACATTTGTGGCCTGATACAGACAGAACAGACAGTAGGCTTTCATTTCTGGACTAGTTCCCACGAGTTTGAGAGAAAGCATTAATATTTGAAACAGTAGTGTGGGACTAAACTACATTATCTGGATACTCATCACACAACAGTCATGAGGAGAAAGAGAATTTCTTTTAGTCTTCATCCTTCTCTTGAAAGAAACATAAATTCCCTACCTAATCATAGGTCCTATTTTTATTTCTAATGTGAGAAATAATCAGTGTCTCCCTACTGTCCTCAGTAACAAAATAGTATGTTAAATAGTATTTTAAGACTTTTTCCTCTTTTTATTTCTCTTTCATTTAATAAACTCATTTATTCATGCCAGGTGAGATGCCTTTCAGAGGAACAGTAGAAGTTAAGATTCCAGTCCCACTGATGTTTATGGGCCTGTTGTGCCTTCAACACCTCTCTTGAAGGCCATGGTCTGTTTGGAGCTGCCTGCAGGAGCACTTGTCCCGGTAGTGAGCAGTCAGGCAAAGAGAGGACTCTGAAGATGGAGGAGTGACCGGTGTGATTTCTGTTGAGATTGTGGTAAAAATGCACCCCATCTCCACTGGAGCTTAGCTACGATATAAATGAGCTTATAACAAAAAATACAGATCAGTATAGTGAAAGTAGAATATGAGCCTTACGGATGGTCTTTCGTATATCTGATATAAATAAATATTCTGTACTAGTTAGAATAAAAGTGGGATAACTGCTTATATCATGTTTTAGAAAGATAATAAAGTTTGAATGAAAAGGGCAGAAAAACCAGTGGAAATCCCTACTTTGTCCCTAGGTATCCTTAATATTTAAATTTGCTTTAGGCAACATTAGATCAAAAGAATGAGAATGTATCCCTCATTATAATCAGGATTTCAGTAAAATTCAAAGCAGTTCAAAATCTTCTCCGAAGAAGTAGAAAATTTGATATAAACTGAGGAACTCATTCTACTGTTCTTCCACTCCCCAAGTCCAATTTCCCTGCTTCCAAACACTAATAATCCCTGTGAACCTTCCTTAGAGCAGACTCAGTGGGGAGGCCAAGGAATAAACCAGCAGGATAAACAGACTCTGCTCATGTTCAAAGGAAAGAAAATCACAGGTGCTGAAGGCTTTTCAAATGTGCTAAAAGACTCTAAGAAGGTTTTTATATCCTTTCAGCACGTGGTCCAGTCTTGTGTGTGTTAGATGTTACAAACGTATGTTTGGAGGCCTTAGAGCAGACTTCCTGTACCTGAAGGGCGCCAGCCAGAAAGCTGGAGAGGGACATATACTGATAGGACAACGGGTAATGGCTTTAAACTGAAAGAGGGTAGATTTAGATTAGCTATAAGGCAGAAGTTCTTTACTATGAGGGTGGTGAGGCCCTGGAACAAGTTGCCCAGAGAAGCTGTGGCTGCCCCCCCTCCTGGAAGTGTTTATGGCCAGGCTGGATGGGTCTCTGAGCAACCCGGTCTAGTGGAAGGTGTGGCAGGGGGGGTTGGAACTAGATGATTTTTAAGATCCCTTTCAACCCAAACCGTTCTATGATTCTATAATGTGATTCTATGTGCTTTGGATCAGGTCTGCTTTGTTTCTACATCTTGGAGGCACTTTAGATGAGAGTTAGGCTCCAACCTATTTGCCTGTCAGCCCTAGGCACGACCAGAGCAGAGCTACAGCTGCTCAAGGGATTTTTCAGGCAGAAGGGAGGGGTCTGGAGAGTTTAGGCGGACTCTGAAGCCATTTTGAGTAACACCTTTGGACTTGATGACTGACATCCTGGTATAGGTGTAAAGTTGTAGTTATCTAAAAGTAAAATCAGAAATTATGTCATTTTTCAAGAGTGACTCAGGGCTGGATTATCAGAATATGTATATGTATATATTCAACTGGTGTTAAGATATGGATCAAAGGAATTAATCCATCTTTGGACTTGGATTCTGACATGCAACCTGGCTTCTATTCGTTCAGTCACTGGTGTCAACAAATGCTGTGTCCAGGTATATCAGTCACTTCTGAAAACAGAACTACTGCTCCTGTTCCATTAGCCAGCTCTGATAATTTACAATGAACACCTAAGTTCTTCTCACTTATGACAACAAAAGGCTTAAATCCCTTTTATGAAACATTTGTATTTGGATACCTAATCATGAAGACAACCACTTGTTAAGATTTCTAAAGCCTAGTCCAAATTATTTCCATGGCAGTTAGGCGTCAAAACACTTTTGAAAATCCCACCAGGCTATCTGTGCCATTTGTAAAGAGGTAGCTTTAATAGTGTCATCTGGGTACATATAAAGTGTAAGACGAAGAAGGTAATATTCATGGTGCCGTAAGCATCCTTCAGAACAGAAGTGAAATACCAATTCTTACAAACAAAGTCAATCTTTCATTTATGATTTTCCAGTCATAAGAGCACTGCACATTTTTTCATACTCACATGAAGTTCCAGTATTTAATATTGTCAAAGCAACAGCCTTTCACTTGTAGTTCAAGTCACTGTGTACTTGTCGAATTTGGCTTGAGTCATTGCTGTAGAGACCTTTCCCCGTAACTGCCAGTCCTAGTGTATGGCAAGTTATATTTAAATTCTTACTGGCAAAATGATCAGTTATTCAGAGATTCTGGCTTATATTCAGAGCTTCCTCTTCCCTAACCTCCTTTCCAAATGTCCTTGAATATATAAATGTCTCGGCTAACCACTTAACGACAGGCTCTCTGGCTGGCTCCCATCCACTGCGAACCTCATCACTCCTGTTGTATTTGTACCACCACAGCTTCCCAGATATCTCAACTGTCCAAAGATTTTTAAAAATTGTGCATAATCTGGAAGATCAGACCTCGAGTAAGTCAGTGTTTCTGTTGAAACAGCAGGGAGAGAACTAGTCCCCAACAAGTGCTCCCTGAGGATAACAAAAGGCACCATAATAATCAAAGGATTGTTATGCAGTCATAACATTCATGCTGTTGTTCAGTCCTCTAGATACCACATCGTTCTTAGGTCCATGTGGAAATGTTACATATAGTCTCCCTGTCTTATTGCAGGATTGTAACTGAATTAGGAAAGGAGGACAGTTCATGACCATGACAAGGAATTAAGAAGTCTCAGATCAGTTTCCAATCACTAACAGGCACTTAAGGTAAATAATGCATGGAATCTATTCTGCTTCAACATCTGTAAAACGTGAATAATACTATTCCTTCAACCTTTAAGGTCTTTCTGTTTCTGTTCTCTCTTTATATAAAAGCATGCAAATGCTGCTTACAACCATCTGTATCCAAGTTTTTGATGCTCTTATTGCCAAACAACCTTTAAAGTCATGATATTTGCACCAGTAAAATTCCATAGTCAACCGCCTGCCTGCTTTGGGGCATCCCCCAAACCACACCAAGTCTCTATCTAGTAAATGATTTAACCTCTTTGGAAACACAAAGTATATATTCTCCTGCAAATTTCACTAGCAGGAGTTTTCTTAGCACAGAAATGTCAGATCAGAGCTCCCACACAACCCTGAGAGGGAGGTGGTACAGCCAGGTCATCCTCCAGCAGAAAGGGAGTCCAGCCCACCTGTGTTTATTGATTTTCCTAGCAGTGAAGCACAGTTACATGAAAGAGGGAGAGGAAGATCATGTCTTCTGGACTTACTGGAGAACTGATAACTTTTCAGAGGCACCAGCTGACAGAGGGAGTGCACTGCTGAATCGTTCAGTTCTTCTGGCAGAGGCTTCCAGGAACAGCTGAACCCTAAATATTTCACCACGTAACTATAGATCATTCCTGTAATAAGGGCCTACACGGGCCAGACATGCCAAGTCAGGCCCTTGTCAATACCCTTCAGGCTACCTATTAGGATGGTATTTATTCTGAAGCTATCAAAAGAGAAGCTATGCATTTGCTGAGTCTATAATTCTGCTGGTGATAATTAGCTCTGCTTTGCCCTGAATGTTCTGACAAATGGGTCGTTTGCAACAAAATATGTTCAGCAATGTTTCTCTATTCTGTCTACATAGTGAGCAAGACAAGTAAAGTTTTACATCAGTGTAGTAATTGTTTAGCATACAGAATCTTTTTTTCTCAAGTGCCTCCAAATTACCTAACTCAGTGAGGAAGAAGAGCAGCTGAGGAGGAGGGAGCAATAAGTAAGCTGATAAGATGAGTAACATCTTTAGATAGAGGCCGTGCTTAAAACCCAGTCACATTAACGGCAAAACCTCTTTTGGCCTCAGGTGGCTTTGAAGAAGCCTTCATTTGAATGAAAATATGAGAGAAAGCTCTCTCACTCCTGCAGATGAAACTAAAAGAATGATCAGAATGGCAGTATAAAGCATTTCAAAGTTGAGTTCTCACATTATGTGGGGGGTTGGAAGCTGGGCAAGTAGACAGAGCACTGTATATTCAGGAAAAATACCGGCTCTAATCCATGATGTGCATTGCTGGTATATGGAGGAGCAAAACTATGGAAGAATTAGAGCAACAAATTCATCTTTCCTATATCCGTAGATTTGAATATGTTTTGGATGGCATTTAGAGTGATTTTTTTTCTTCAAAAAATATGCTCAGATACTGACATAACTTTGTAGTCTCAAAATGAATTTGGTTAAGTTGTTTAAATTGTAATTTTGTAGTTCTGCAGAGAAGGATATGGAGGCTTTAGCGACTGGTATTGCTTAGAAGCTATATCAAACATACAGAGTTGATTGCCATGGTGTTGTTAATGCTGAAGGGGTTTCTGGGAGCAGGATCCCATCTACAATCATAAGCGAGAAACTGTGTTTCAGAATTTCTGCCATTTTTTGTTGGTTGGCATCTTCCAGGGTCACGTGACCAAGCTGATGGTTGTTTAAATTTAGATCTGACTGAGCCTTAAAGCATATGATTGCTTTAAATTGCTTGGAAAAAATGTCTCTAGGATGTGTACCTGGAAGAAAACATTATTTCTACTTTTTAGTTATTTAGGGTTCTTTAGATGCACACACTGTGCGTGTGTATAAAAGTTCTGCAACAGGGAAAAAAGTTTCATATTACATCCCAAAGAAAGATTATTCAGGGTAGGAATCAGTGAAAGGACTATATCGCCAATACGCCTTTGCTTTTATGCCACTGCAGAATACTTACTGGGAAAGTAATGCATTAATGCATTAGTTACCTCCTAATTTCAAAAAAAAATTTAAAAAAAAATCCAGAGACTGTAAATGTGATGTTCTTAGGACTGTTTAACTTCATTCTTCCTGAAATTTCCTTAACATAGCTGTTTGGTATCCAAAGAAAGAACAACCTGGCAGTTAATTTTCCACACTTCTTCAGAACTTGCAATGATAAAAGTGAGGTAGGAGGACACGTAACTCAGGAAACAACATATTTGTAAAACATAAACAAAACCACCCCAATTCCTCCCCCCCCCCCC
>Ga0065711_1043031_pt1 | contig 14983 bp, 11 predicted proteins | sample Hoacrofraction12_FD_59098 | JGI IMG/M metagenome (GOLD analysis project Ga0065711, IMG submission 59098) | Hoatzin crop microbial communities from Cojedes, Venezuela - Epithelial fraction 12 v2 (version 2) | ecosystem: Host-associated > Birds > Digestive system > Esophagus > Crop | place... | reverse complement strand
TCAGTGGCTCAATGTCCAGATGGAGATCAGTGACAAGTGGTGTCCCTCAGGGGTCCGTACTGGGACCAGTACTGTTTAGTATCTTCATCAATGACATGGACAGTGGGATCGAGTGCACCCTCATCGAGTTTGCAGAAAACACCAAGCTTGGAGTGGTGTGGTTGACATGCCTGAGGGACCAGTTGCCATCCAGAGGGACCTGGACAAGCTTGAGAAGTGGGCCTGTGTGAACCTCATGAGGTTCAACAAGGCCAAGTGCAGGCTCCTGCACCTGGGTCGGAGCAACCCTCCCTATCAATATAGGCTGGGGGATGAAGGGATTGAGCGCAGCCCTGCTGAGAAGGACTTGGGGGTACTAGTGGATGAAAAGCTGGTCATGACCCAGCAGTGTGCACTTGCAGCCCAGAAGGCCAAACATATCCCGGGCTTCACCGAAAGAAGCATGGCCAGCAGGTCGAGAGAGGGGATTCTGCCCCTCTACTCTGCTCTGGGGAGAGCTCACATGGAGTCCTGCATCCAGCTCTGGAGCCCCCAGCACAAGAAGTAGATGGACCTGTTGGAGCGGGTCCAGAGTTGGGCCACAAAGATGATCCAAGGGCTGGAGCACCTCTGCTATGAGGAAAGGCTGAGAGAGGTGGGGTTTTTCAGCCTGGGGAAAAGAAGGCTCTGGGGAGACCTTATTACGGCTTTCCAGTACTTAGAGAGCTTATAAGAAAGATGGGAACAGCCTTTTTAGCAGGGTCTGTTGCAACAGGACAAGGTGTAATGATTTTAAACTAAAAGAGGGTAGATTCAGACTAGATAAAAGGAAGAAATTTTTTACCATGAGGGTGGTGAAACACTGGCACAGGTTGCCCAGAGAGGTGGTAGATGCGCCACCCCTGGAAACACTGGAAGTCAGGCTGCATGAGAGTTCTGAGCCACCTGATCTAGTTGAAGATGTCACTGCTCACTGCAGGGGGGTTGGGCTAGATGACCATTGAAGGTCCCTTCCAACCCAAACTATTCTGTGATTCTGTGGAAAGGTACACCAGTAAATGCCATTGATGTCAACAGACGCTGCATGCTGTTTGCTTTTTGAAAGGCAAAAATTGACCATGTCATGCGCAGTGATGAGAAATAGTCACCTCCAAAGCAACAATGACCACAATTTAGATTGGTGTATATACAAGAATGTGAACATTTATTATGTATTACTTTAAAAAAAACTTACCAGACAGTTAAAAAAGTTAGTTTTAAAAATATATTTTAAATTATAAGCTGAATAGTCATACTACACAATGCCCATTTCTTTCTGAAATTTTAAGCAAAGAATGTTTTCAGCAATAAATTTGCTTATCAGCAATGTCCTCCTCTTTGTTATCCTTGAAATAATATCCTGATGTGATAAAGAATTGCCTTTTCATTTCATCACCTCTTCAAGAACTTATATTTCAGACTAAATGGAATTACAGAGGACCCAAATGCTACAGTGTTGACCAGACATCAATGTCATGAAAACTATCCATTTATCCATTGTTTTAAGCTTTATGGGAGAAGATTATCTTTTGCTATGAGTGTCTATTTGGAATTTCAACTAATCTGTGGATTGCCTTTGCCATGTTTAAAAATTTTTCATGTAGGTCGGCCTTTGCTAGTAATAAATTATATATATATATTTTTTTAAGGGTAAAAGGATTATAGATGAAGAAGGCGTTGAAAGCATCAATGACATGTTTCATGAAAATGCAATGCTGCAAACAGAAAACAACAACCTACGTGTTAGAATTAAAGCAATGCAAGAGACAATTGATGCACTGAGAGCCAGAATAACACAACTTATGAGTGATCAGGCCAACCAAGTGCTAGCCAGAGCAGGTATGCTGTGAGCGCGTTGTGCATGTGTAATAAGTTCCTAAACTTAAATCAGTTACATATTTTTGCTTCATGGGTCTCTTGGAATGAAGTGATGCCTTTGTAACAGTAATGTAGGACCTGCTTTGGCAGGGATAGGCCCCCAACTAATTCTTTCCTCCATTTCTGGAGACTTCTGTTAATAGAAGTAGTTTGGTACCCCAGTTTGACCATTCACCGAGGACTAAGAGCAACGTGAAACGTGAAAGAATACCTTTGGACTGGAATTACTTGTATGCTTAGCTGTTCGTGGACTGAAATATTTTGCTTTGGATGAGAGCCTGGACAGAGATGGGTGAATGTTGGCTTGCTTTTCACTTCATAGAATAGTCAGCCAATTAACTTGCCATGGCTGCATTATTCTTTTTGTGCACTGTTTGTCAGGTTACTTTGGGTTTATTTTACATGTGTTGTTAAAAGCTGCTAATATGGAAAACAAATGAAATGGAAAAAGTTACTTGTGATAATCCTGATCGTATGACACAGAGGAACCAAAAACTTAATCCATCTTAAGGAGGAAATATATTTTACAAATTGGAGAAGATCTAAATGTTTAGCCTGTATGATGCTTTCTCTTTGCTGGTGCCTTGTGCCTAGTAGCTGTATTCAGACATTTATATTGTTACTGTCCTTTCTCAATCTTTCTCGTCCCCCCACCCACCTTTTCTGTCCTCTAAAGGAGAAGGAAATGAAGAAATTAGCAACATGATTCATAATTATATCAAGGAAATTGAAGATCTCAGGTATTTGCATAATATGTATTTGAACAATTTTTATTAAAAAAAAACCCTAAAGCATTAGAAGTGTTAGCAGGTAAATACTTCAGCTTTTCTGTGTGCAAGTGGTCCTTCAACTTTTAAGACCATTGGTCTTGCTCTTGGCTACAGAAAATTAAAATGTTAAAGATGAAGCTGACAATAGAAATGAAAGTAACGTGTTGCCTCAGTAATGTTAATGACTTGATATTGTTGTCCAAAGGACAGCAAAACTTGGAATGATTATTTTATAACTTCATAACCTCGTATATAAATGATAGTACTGAAAAATTTAGTATTAAAAAAAGCATCTGCTTTCCTTTTAAATTAAAACAAATATTAAATATTTCAGATATTTTTATTTCTCTATTTCTTGGAGGTGTATCATGCAAAAAAAAAAAAAATCTGGCCTATTCCCAGTTAGTTTTAGGGCTACATAATACTTTAGGTTTTGTGTATATACATATAGTGTAAGCAGATATATATCTGTGTGTACATCTATACAGAGATTTATATGTATTCTGTCTGGGGTATAGGATATATATACAATATCCATAACCATTTTATAAAATGGTCTCATCAAGGCATTTACTACACTTGTATTTGGTGAGACTTCGCCTTGCTTTGTAGTTTCTTTTTAAAATGAAGGTAATGCATTGCAATTACAGATGCTAAAGAGTATATACCTCATGCGTTGGCAATATTTGTGACTGGTCTACAATTCTTTTTTAAGAGCAAAATTATTAGAAAGTGAAGCAGTGAATGAAAATCTTCGACGCAACTTGTCAAGAGCATCAACAAGATCTACGTACTTTGGTGGACCATCAGCATTTTCTGCTTCTATGCTTTCTTCAGAGAAAGAGACAATGGAAATTCTAGACATAGCTAAGAAAGATCTGGAAAAGCTGAAAAAAAAAGAAAGGAAAAAGAAGAAGAGGTGGTGTATGAATTATAATGCTATTTGGTTTCTCTTTATTAGTAGAGAGGTAGATTTTTTTTTTAACCACTGAGACTTTAAAGTTCATTTGTTGTTGCTGTGTGGGTTTGGATCTTAAACTGCTGTTACTTCAGATCTTTTTACACATTGAAGTTATAGGTGTTTTTCCTTTGCATCTTTTCTTCCAGTGAAGTATGCAGTATTTGTAGAATGAATATGTCTGTTGTAATTAATTTTTCTATATAATTATGCACAATGGTAAAAGCACAGATGCTCTCCATAAACTTTAATATTAAAAAGTTTTTAAAATGCATCTGAAATTCAACACGAGCTTTCAAAACCAAAAATTATAAACTTTTTTCTGCCCTATGTCAAAACTGAAACAGCTTTCTGAAGAAAAGATATTCTGAATAGCTGGGAATTCTTTGGTAGCTCTTGGAATGGCTTCTTTTGCTTTATCTCTCTGCTTTTGTGAATGTTTTTAATTTGAGGTTTCCTAATTCTCTGCGACATCATGCTTTGCTTTTTTTGCTCTCCAACTTCTCATCTGCTAAAATGCTCTTAGAGATTGGTAGAAATGCCTGTTCAGACAGCAGTTAGTACAGCAAGGATCTGTTTGTGTACTCAGAGATGTTGATTGTGTTTGAGATCTTTCCCTTTTCCTTGAAATCTTCCATGCTTCTAATCAAGTTAAGAGTGAAACTAAAACAGTATAAGCCTGAAGGATAGTTGAAGTATAAAGTAAATTTGAATTAGTGATATCTGCAATCTAGGATCCTATATCTATAAACCCATTCACCACACAAATGTCTGATACTTGTACAGAACACTCATGTTAAGTACACCTAGATTCTTCCTCTGCGTATCATTTTTCAGAAAACTCTTATACTTTTACGGGGATTTTGATAGATTTTCTGTCTCGTGTTTGTAGGAACTTAAGGGCAGGATGGAAGTATTAAATGAAATCAGCAGAGCATCTCTTCAGCCAATCACTTCAATATGTTCTTTAACTGTAAATGCAAGAACAAAGAGATTCGATGTTTCAAAACATTTTAAATTCAAGCATGCATTTAAATACATGCTTAGATAGAGCCCCAGTTGTTAGGGTGGGGCCTAAGCAGGATAGTGACCAGAAAACAGAGAAAGGTTGCTAGATATATTGAGTAATCTCTCTTATTGTGGGAGATGATCACTTTAAAAAAAACATTTGGAAGTTTTACCCTACATACAGTAGTAAGTAAAAGTATGGTTGTTCATTTTAGTTTTTTCTTTCTTTTTTTTTTTTTTCTGAAAGAAGCTTCTTCATGCAGTCACACTTGCTTACACCAGGACAGTAACCATGTGAATGGGATAGCCAAGTGGGCTGACCCAAAGTAGGGACTACTTACCATAAACTATTTTTGAGATCAGTTTTCTATCCTAGCATTATTGAATTAGAGAACCAGAGAAAAACTGAAGTTGAAAGAGACCTCTTGATGGTCCATCCCCCATCTTAAAGCAGGTCTTGTGTGCTATAGAATAGCATCACGCTCTTCAAAGTGCTGGTAAGGTTTGAATCTATCTACTTGCCCGTCTGCAGACTGCTTGTTAATAAATATTTAGAAATTTCTGAGATGCATATGGTAAGAGAAAAATTCCTTAGAAGCTAAGAAATGTTAGAATTTGAGGGATTATGCATGTAGCCTGTCATACTTGTTACCTGCAGAGTGCTTCTATTTAATTAATGAAATGTGAAGCCTGTGTTCAGGATATATCACTGAATTTTTCTTCCATTGAAATTTGAGGAATTGGCTATGGGTATGCTAATGTATTGCAAAAGGACATTTTGCCCTGCGATTTGGTAGGGATTCTTTGCTCTACTTCTGTCTTCTGCAGGCATTTAGGTGCTTTTACTGTGCTATTTCTGTTTAGGGTGGTTGTTCTTTTAAAGTTTATCTAGCGTCCCTGTTAAAATGGGATTGGTAAGCCTAGTTACTAGTTCTGCCCCATCTGATACCTTTCTTGATCTGTTCTTTTCCTGGTTACGGGTCAGTATGATGAAAGGTGCATAATTTTAAATACATGCAACTCATCTAAATTGTTGTGAGCTAGCCTGAAGATCTAAGAGCCAGTTTCTGAATGAGCAGCAGGTATGTACTGCTATATATCTGTAGCCTTTAATAAGAATCTGTCATAAACTTTATCAGAAATGGTTTCCATGGCAGTAATGTTTTGGATACTGAAATACTGATGTGCTTGATTGGAGTGTCCCACAGTGTGACCTACTACCAGAGGCCCCAGAGCAAACCTCCCACACCCCTTTCAATCGTTAGTCAGCCTTACATCCTGGCTAACCTTTTTTGACTGTTGTCTTTTTGACTTCCCTAACCTTTATTAAACTAAAGTAGTGACAAAATTACATCAGGTTCAGTGTGTTAGCTCCTAGCTAATACTGAAGGAAGATGGCAGGCAGTGCAAGGTGAAAAGGCAGCAAAAGCTTTTGCTCAAAAGTTTCTTGTGATGGGGACATGAGGAATTTCAGTAGTCGTTGAAATTTAAGCCATCTCTGCACTTACATAAGTCATGCAGACATTTGTTTACTGATACATCCACATTTGTTCAAGAGGAAAAAGTACAAGTAAAAATACTAACACTTTGTCCATCTCATTGCTTCTGATGCATACGTTTTGTTAATTTATTAAAAAAAAAGCCAAGCAATTATTGGCATGTACCTTTTGAATCCCAGAGAAATGAACTACAGTTTTCTGCTTTTTATTTAAAAACAATCAACAAAACACCAAACAAAAAAATAAAGGCAGTTTGAAGATCTTTATGAATTATATTCAGACTATATGATTTAGAATATTAGTACTAAAAGTTCTTATTACTATTTTATATATTATGAAATATTTATATTTTACAATGTTATCAGCATATGTAAAACTAGCGTATTGGTTTCTTCCTGATATATGCCTGAGGATATATAACTTGGGCTCAGTGGCAGTACTTCTTGCAGTTTTCGGTGTTTTACCTGCCAATTTTAAGTGGCAAAAGAAGATAAAGCTTTTTCTAGAACTAAGAGACTTTTAAAATCTATATTAGAAATAATTCTCAGTGAAATATATTGTCTATATCTAAAACTTCTTCCTTAGTGTAATTTGAATTTACAGTTGTTGGCAGTGACAGATTAGTTAACCTACAAATGCTTCTTCTTTGTTTTCTATTTACTTTCCAACTGTGCAAAATGTATTGCCTTTTTACTACTTGTTGTCTCTTGATAGTATCTTTTAAAATTTCATTTTAAACTCCACAAGCTCATATATCATTATTTTACCTTCTTATCACTTTTGCTTTTCACTGTCTGGTTTGTCCTTCATTGGCTTGGCCTTCCAATACTGTACCTCGTGCTTTTGAAGGCTACAGAAACTTGAGGAAAGCAGTCAAGAAGAAAGAAGGTTGGAATATTTCCCAGGTTTTTAATTACCTGTCATTTTAATTAACTGGTTGTCATACATGAAAAGAAGTTGGGCAGATTCATAGATACTTGAAGAGTAGTTTCATTTGGCTCTTCAAAATTCTTCCCTATGTTTTGACTTTCAAGAAGTGTTTTAACTGGAAGAAACCTCCATTGTGGAATTGAGGTTGACTCTTGGATTGCAGTGTTGAGCAAGCATTTGTGGGGAGGTGGTGCCTTTGGGAATAGCTATAGATTTAAGTAGATTTTTCTTGCATGGCCTGTATGGAATGCAAGGCAGGAGGAAGGCGCAGTAGCACATATGGTATGAAATGTGTAGCAGACAGTGTATGACAATAATAATTGTGGCATGTGGGATCAAAAAGGTCTTGGTCCTTCACACCTCAGTGAAGTCCGCTTCTTTTAGTTTTGAAAGCATGCGACTGAAGCCTTGACCATTCCTTCCATTCAGTTTCAGCCAAAGCAGTAGATAAAATAGTCAGAGAGCAGCTGAGTGCTCTAAAAAGAGAAATAACCTGTCCTGAAAAATGAAAGTAATGGAGCTTTTGTTTTTCAGCTGGCTACTCTGATAAAAAAAAGAAATCCCACTGATTTCATGCAGATGATGTGAATCCACATATCAGTAGTACACAAATTAAGCGGTACAGTTCTGCCTGGGAGAGCTGCTGGCTCTCCTTCCTCCTGTCGCTCTCCTTTATTAGGCAGAACACAAATTCTCTGCAGTGCTGAGCTCCACGCTGTGTGCAGGCAGACAGGAAACTGGGATTTTGCCTCAATCTGCATGAAGATTGCAGCTAAGATCTGTTACCATTTAATTAACCAACGTAAAACAGGATATTTTGTGGGCTGAGTGAGATGACAATCTGTGGAAATGAGATTGCATGGCTCGGTACAAACTGGTTAGGCTTTTTACTTCCAGCCTCCCTGGCTTCTGTGTGATTTCAGATGGTCCAAGCAAAAACTTTCTGCCTTGCACATGGTCAGCTGTACTGGATTTGGCTTCACGGGTGATGAGTGGGGCAGAAGGAACCAGTTAGCACTAAGCAGGTTAAAAAGTACAATAAAAAAAGTAGTGTGTGCACAGAAGCACTGTGTTACTTTACTGGCACTCTTCAGAGTAGACCTCTGTTTTACAGGTGGCTTTTTAGGTGTCACTTGCCAAATTATAGTGTCTAACATCTACTGAATGTTTCTTGTCACTGCACTGAGTATTTAATTTGTCTAAGAGTTAGACCTTGAGTCTGAGCTCCTCAGTGTCAGTGGAGGGAGATGTGCATTTCTAGTTACCCTGCCTGGTCAGGGACACATAACTTGCCAAACTTTTATGCAGCTGATGTTAGGTGAAGTGGATTCCACACTATGCAGTCCTAACCACATATTTTCGTTATTGCCCCCTGTGGTGTCTAGCCCTGTTCTATCATGATTTCCCATCTACTGGGGATGGTTTGGGTTTTGCACATGTAGCACTAGAGGGACTGACATTTGGTCCGTGACAATTTGTGGAGTGTCACTGATTTTTTTGAATTTTACATTTTCATGTGATGCCTCAAAAGTGCACTTTAAAATGTTAAAACTCTTCCTATTGGCGAACACGCCAACCTTTAAAACTAAATCAAACCCCTCCTGTAATTTGCACAAGCCATCACTACGGTTCATGTTGCCAAAAGATATATGACTTTTAAATAAGTTTTGAGCCATAGTCTGAAAAAAAAAAAAAAGCATGGGAATATACTAAAATAATTGGGAAAAGTTTCTTTTGGAGACAGACAGTCCTACTGTGAGAATTTCAGTATTTTTTGACTCTCTGTTGTTCTGTCAATACCTAGTTTGAGCATTCCCTTTATGTCAAGGTAGATAACTGATCAAAAAATAGTTATAGTATAATAAATTATGACATTGTTAGGCTTATACATATTTTTTCATACGATTGTATGCAGAGTGGGCTCTGTGATAGCCTGAGAGAATAGTAATACCTGAAAAGTATGTTGTACCTACACACAATGTTCTTCCTTTGTTTTGTAAAAGCTATTCTGGGTACACTGCAACTTCCATGCAAAATGTGTAATACTGTAATATATGAAGATGTGTATTCTTGTTGTCCTAATTGTGCAATATGCCCTAAAACAATGTGCTAATCATTAAAATTATTGTACAAACTAAGATTAAGAGTAATTAAGCATTATTTTGTTATCTATGGGAGTTTGGAAGTTGTGTTTTACCCATGCCCAACACCTGTGCCTTTGTCTAACTACTCTTTGGTTTTCCTCTTTATTTGGAATTGCAACTTACTGGTTTGGGGGATGGGAAGCACATGCATTTCAGTTTGTGAATGTTTTGTGTCTGTGCCTCTTCTGCTAGTGTTAAAGAGGATAACACAGATAATGAGCAGGAGAAGAGAGATGAAAAAGGCACTTCGGAGAGAGAGAATAATGAATTGGAAGCAGTAAGTATCTGGAAGTGTTTGGTTTATTTGTTCATTGTCTGTTTAAAAATTTACAAGTTTATAAAAAGGCTATTAGGAATGGGTCAAGTGAATACTGTGGCTTCACAGTGATAGTTACAAGTGACTGGGGGATGGAGAAGTGCGGATGTGCTTCATCTTTCTATTTTGTAAATTTTGTAGGAGGAAGTTCAGGAAGTAAGTGATCATGAGGATGAAGAAGAGGAAGATGATGAGGATGAAGATGACATGGAAGTTGTCGAAAGCTCAGATGAATCAGATTCTGACTCTGATGAAAAAGGTGATTTCAGTGCAACATTTTGTAAAATTTTACAAATGCTATCTGTCATTCCCTGGGTTTTGGTAGGCATGACAGCATGCTGTCAATCCACTGTCCATAATTCTCTGTGGATTGTGTGTCCAGTGAATTCTTTTTTGGTTATGGTGCTAAAACATGTAATATACATCTGATCAAGTGTCCACATACTGGCTTTAAAATTGACCAGAGACCATCAGCTGTTAGATAACACATTTCTTCCTTAGTTAGAATATCCGAAGTGTAAGTTTACGTAGTAGTTTATTTGTATTCCTTGGGATAGCTCCCATTCAGCTAATTTGGAAATTGGTAAAATTTAATTTTGAAAGGCTGGAAGCCTAATCGGCCTTCCTCGTTTTCAGAGGCTGTGGCTTTATGTAGAAGCATTAACAGCTGGCTTATGTGTGGCATGCGAATTAGGACTGCTAAAGTCAGAGACAGTATGACCAGCAATTCACTCATGTGAGTTGGGCCAAAAATGGGCAAACCAAGTCTGCTCGTTCCTTCTTATTTGAGAGTCATGCAAACCATCAGCAGGAATTGCAGAACCTGGAAAAAAAAAATCCTCGACTGACATCCTTATTCTGGAGCGCATAATCTTAAACAAAAAAAGGACCTAATTGACAAAGAAATTAATCAAACTTTTATAAACTTAGTGTCTGGGTTAGTCCTTTTCCCTTACTTTTTCCTCCTACTTTTCTCATTCCCTTCACCATTCCACTTCAATGATTGAGGTGGCTCCTCTCTTCTCAGAATTTTGGCTGTTTTTTTCTAAGAGCTAGAGAAGGGAAGTCTCCCTTTGGAGTCTGCCAGCAGTCAGTTTTTCCTTTCATAATCTGCTGGGTTTATGAATGACAGTTATTTTCCAGCCCTGAAATGTGACCGAAGTCTCATAGCCTGTGCAGCTTTTGTATGGGAAAGGACAGATTTCTGATGTTGAGATTTAAATGTGAGGAATTGCAACATATTGGCAACTGTGATCTAATGAGAGGTATCTTTCCCTACCTCTTTCCAGTTCTAGGATGGGGAAAGTGTGTAGGGAGGAGACTTTATCATGAATTGCAGACAAATTTTGCTTGCTACATTGTGCTTTGTGTAGAATTCTCCTATGCATAATTTACATGTCAGGAAATGACCCTAACGTTGCAGGGACTAAATATAGTTAGGTGATCTTCGCTCTTACTGTAGCAGAAGTCTTAATTTTTAATTACCTGATTCTTTTTATTTTAGAAAATTATCAGGCTGACTTGGCAAATATCACCTGTGAAATAGCTATTAAGCAAAAGCTGATAGATGAGCTAGAGAACAGCCAGCGAAGGTTGCAAACACTAAAAAGACAATATGAAGAGAAACTAATGATGCTACAACACAAGATTCGAGACACTCAGCTTGAAAGAGATCAAGTTCTTCAAAACCTGGGTAAGAAGTACAAAATCATTTAAATCTAGATGTTGTGTAAAATATTCAAATTGAATTGTTTGCTGCTTTCATCACTTTTTCAAATGTGATAAGAAATTGCAGAAAACAGAAATATGTTTGTACATGGTTATTGCCATTGAATGCCAATGAATCATTCTAGTTTCTACCAGAATGAGAAAACTCATTCTAGTTTCTACCAGAATTGAGAGGAATCTTTTAAAAAGATACTGCCACTAACATGTATTTGATTTGGATGAACAAGCATTTTCAGTTTTCTAGGAGCTCTCATTTTAACGTAGTCCTTGACGTAGTTCCTGAATTAAAAGTTGTTTCCCACTCCTCCCTCTACTTCCTTTTGATTTGCATAAAAATCAGAACTGGGATCAGTGCCCTTGCAGAGATGTTTTACTGACCAGACCTTTTTGAATGTGCAATCATATTGAGATGAAAAACAAACTCTGGCTTAGGAAGTCTGAAGCCACAAATAGCTGAACTTTGGGAGAGTACTGGGGAAAGTGTTTTGTTTGTTTCTTTTTTTTTCTTTTTTTCAATATACTATTATCTGCTTTATAGTTGTATACTTTTATATGCTTTTGCTATTCCCTTATTCTTCCTTAGACCTTCTTTTGATCAGTGCCCAAAAAGGGATACTAGGCTTGACGGCTCTTGGGACTGTTGTTCTGATCTTGTGCACATACGTGTGAACAAGCATATGTGTATCTGTCTTCAAGTTCTCACATATTTGTTGTCTAGTGCAAAGAAATCAGAAGGCAAGTGTTAATACTTGATCTCTTATCCAAGAAGACATACAAGGTGGGAAGTTTGAAGCAGTGCAGGTGACAGGAGCTAGAGACTAATTAACTTTTTCAAAGATATTGCAGATAATGCTAAAAGCAGAGGAAGCAGTCATCTGCTGTGGCTGGCAAAGTGAAAATATCCTGAACAAAAGCAGATTAAGAACTCGCTTTTGCTCTAGGTTCTGTAGAGACCTATTCAGAAGAAAAGGCAAAAAAAATCAAGTCAGAATATGAAAAGAAACTCCAAGCCATGAATAAAGAACTGCAGAGGCTTCAAACAGCGCAAAAGGAGCATGCACGATTGCTTAAAAATCAGTCTCAATATGAAAAGCAACTGAAGAAATTGCAGCAGGAGGTGACAGAGATGAAGAAAACCAAGGTATATTTCAGTATATTGAAGTGTTGTACAGTGAGTGTTTACTGAAAAATGGGTTGAAATCTTCTCTGCATTTATCTACCAGATAACTCTGTTCTTTCTGTCAGCTGCTCAGAAGTCTGAAAACAGAAAAGATATGAAGACTAGGCTATTCCTGGGGGAGAGGGGTGGCTTTTAGGCTTAATGAGCAGAAATTACAGTATCAGACATGGAGAAGCTTGCACTGTTAATCAGCTGTTATTCAGCACTTAGTGAAGAAGACACATTAGATGGAGGAGGTGAATTGCTAAAACCATGTAATATGCTGGAAGATGGCAATTTGAAGAAGAAACTGTATATATATATATATAGAGAGTGGGGGCAGGGAAACAGCACTTCAGTGTAGACAGCTTTTTCTAAGTGATAACCTCTTTATAGGTTCGCTTGATGAAACAAATGAAAGAAGAGCAAGAGAAAGCTAGGATGACTGAATCTAGAAGAAACAGAGAGATTGCACAGCTTAAAAAGGAGCAACGCAAGCGAGAGGTGATTTAACAGATAAATAACTTTCATTTGGAATAAGCATCTGTCATAATGATGTGCATTAACTTGCAGGCACGCCATGTATATATGCATTCACTGGCACTGACACATACCTCTGTTTTCACCAGTCAAAATGCGCATAATTTGGTTCGACTTCTAGGATAATTTAGTTCCTAGCTTCAGGTGATAAGCGTAACAGAAAATAGAAGACTTATTGAATATGTATTTCAGTATTATTTTATTAGTTAATCTTTGTAAATCTGTTGCTATCACCTTACTTGGATGCCAAGTGTTCTTTTTAATAGAGAACTGATATAGACACACTTATTTTCATTCTGCCCTAGAAAACAAGAATTCATTTTCACTTGATCTCTTCATGTCACAACAGTTTGGGAAATTGCATTAGTGTGTAAAGGCTTTTTTTTTTTTAACACAATATGGTCCTTGTTGCAAATAATGGAAAAAATATCATGTATTCCTCTTATTTTTTTCACAGCATCAGCTCAAGCTTCTGGAAGCTCAGAAAAGAAATCAAGAAGTTATCTTACGTCGCAAAACTGAAGAGGTATTGTGCTAAAAGAGTAACACATCTTTGAAAACAGAATGATACTGTATTACTATAACTTAGAATGTGATTTTGGAGATGTGATTATGTCTTTGCACTCTGTTTCAGGTCACAGCCCTTCGTCGGCAAGTAAGGCCTCTGTCGGATAAAGTGGCAGGAAAAGTAAGTCGAAAGCTGAGTCTGCCTGAGCATCCTACACAGGAACCAAGTTCTAGCTCATCAGTTGAGCATGATGGTTCAAGAACAGCAGCACTGCAGAAGATGAGAATCCCTGTTGCAAGGGTTCAAGCATTATCTGTAACTGCAACAAATGGAACAGGGTAAGGATTAAAACTGTTTAGTACTCTAAGAACTGAAAATTGCATGGACTTTCTAGCAGATAATCTTGTGATGATACATATTGCAGGAGTTATTTTTCAAACTGGTATCGTGTAATGCTCATAAAATGGGCATTTTACCATTATCAAATGTAATTTGAGTTTTGTGGGTTTAAGACAGTGTGGAATAATATAAAATGGCATTAAAGGACAAATCACATTAAGAAACCCCAAAATTTCAAAATCCAGTTTATCTGTTCTTACAGAAATGCCCTTGTTGGTCTAATGCCTGCAGTGTTCTTAAGTACAACGGAAAACTTGTCAGAAACAACAAGAAGGGCTTCTTCAACTACATCTGTAGCAAATGGAAGGCTAGGGACAATGTGGGGCCACTACTGAATGAGGTGGGTGTCCTGGTGACGGAGGATGCAGAGAAGGCAGAGTTACTGAATGCCTTCTTTGCTTCAGTCTTCAGTGCTAAGGCAGGCCCTCAGGAATCCCAGGCTCTTGTGGCAAGAGAGGAAGCCTACAGAGAGGAAGACTTTGCCTTGGTTGAGGAGGACTGTGTGAGGGACCACTTAAGCAATCTGGACACCCACAAATCCATGGGCCCCGATGGAATGCAGCCACGAGTGCTGAGGGAGCTGGCGGATGTCATTGCTGAGCCAATCTCCATCATCTTTGAGAGGTCCTGGAGGACAGGAGAGGTGCCTGAGGACTAGAGGAAAGCCATTGTCGCTCCAGTGTTCAAAAGGGGCAAGAAGGAGGACCCAGGGAACTACAGGCCGGTCAGCCTCACCTCCATCCCAGGAAAGATGATGGAGCAGCTCATCCTTGAGGTCATCATCAAGCAAGTGGAGGAAAAGAAGGTTGGCAGCAGTAGTCAGCATGGATTCACCAAGGGGAAATTAGTCTTGACCAATCTGATAGCTTTCTACAATGGCATGACTGGCTGGGTAAATGAGGGGAGAGCAGTGGAAGTTGTCCACCTCGACTTCAGCAAGGCTTTCAACACTGTCTCCCATAACATCCTCCTAGGGAAGCTCAGGAAGTGTGAGCTGGATGAATGGTCAGTGAGGTGGATTGAGAACTGGCTGAATGGCAGAACTCAGAGGGTTGTCATCAGCGGCGCTGAGTCTAGTTGGAGGCCGGTAACTAGTGGTGTCCCCCAGGGGTCAGTACTGGGCCCAGT
>Ga0065711_1043030_pt1 | contig 14984 bp, 6 predicted proteins | sample Hoacrofraction12_FD_59098 | JGI IMG/M metagenome (GOLD analysis project Ga0065711, IMG submission 59098) | Hoatzin crop microbial communities from Cojedes, Venezuela - Epithelial fraction 12 v2 (version 2) | ecosystem: Host-associated > Birds > Digestive system > Esophagus > Crop | place... | reverse complement strand
CCTGGACAAGGTCCTGTGCAGCCTGCTGTAGGTGACCCTGCTTGGGCAGGAGGGTTGGACTAGATGACCCACAGAGGTCCCTTCCAACCCCTACTATTCTGTGATTCTGTGATTCAGGATGAAATCAGAGCATCCACGCAATGCGTGTTGGTCAGCCCTGTGACATCCAATACTGCAACGCCCTGGCTGGACGGCTGAGGTAAAATAGCATGTCTGTCTCAGCCCAGAAGTGGCTACGCTCAGATTCTTCACACCATAAAGAAACACTGGATAACCATCACGTTAAATTCTCTGTAAGCTGCCATCCACTTTGGTAATTGGCTTTAACACACTTTTTTTTAATCACTTTTTAAGAGGGAAGATGTAGTTACTAGATTCAGACTTCAAGATTTTGAAGTTAAAATGGATATTTGAGACTATACATTAAAATGATATATAGACACGATTGTATTTTCCCATTTTTAATAAAAGATACTACCTTACTACGAACTTGGCTTTCTTTAGCATCCCATCAGATAGTTTTCATCCTTTCTGGATGTGTGGACCGTTATAATTTTTCAATGGAAGCACAAACACCTTTAAAAATCTTCTGTGACATAGTGTTCAGAGACCACCAGTAGTAATCTGATCACACCCGTCTGGACATCACAGGCTAAATAATTCTATCTTCTTCCCTCCAAGCCCTATTACTAGTGTTTCACCAAATCTCATATTTCATAAAGCATCCAGTTTGTTGCAATAGTTTAACATCCACATTGGTAAAAAATATGATTTTACATCTGATGACAGGGTTGCTTGGTTTCCATTCCGAGATATTGGGTTTCGTGGTGCTGTTTTTTCAGAGTGAATGAGCATATCACTACCTGATGATATTTTCCTGGAACTTCTGTGCCATAAGCAAGTCACCTTTCAGTTATCTTATACTCTTTAATTACACCCTTATGTTTTCTCTCATTTTCAAATAATTGTTGCAGTTATTCTCAGGGGCCTCATTAATTTTTTCTGTGTAAACACTGAAATTCCCTTATCAGTTTACAATCGTTTTACCAGTCAGGTAGACTCGTTGACTTTATTCCCTTGAACTTTCTCAGGTGCTGCACGAGTCCCTGACTGCGAAACTGTCCTGAACTAATCTGAAAGAGCAAAAATTTGTGGCAGAGGAACAAAACAATGTATGTGCAGTTGCTCAAGTGCAAAGGGATATAAAGAGCACACAGAAGTCAGCAACGTTAAGCAGGCGGAAGACAGGCTAGATACAGGCGCTTCAGTACGAGTGCTCTTCAGGAAGAAGCATTCATGACTAGGACTCATGATACAAAATTCAAGTCCCTCTTTCTTTTGTGGGAAGTAATAAATGCCATGTAGAGAAGTCATATCACCTTTCTACTCCAACTTACCAGTTTACTACTTCAAAACTTTCACTAGTCTTTTTCACAGCATCAGAATTGGAGCGTTCATTGTATTGCTCATCTACTACATCTTTTTAAGTGTTACTACTTTTCACACTGCCATGCTCTAGAGAAGGCCTGTACTATCTGTACCTCAATAGAAGATCTTGCATTTTTTTGTATTAAACATTTACTTTCCTGAATAGCCCTCTAGAGAAAATAATTCAGACTGGTTTATTTTATTTATTGTAATATCTGCTAGTTTCATCAGCACTAATTTCTGGATCATTGATGATAATGTTGAATAATCTATTACCTACCCCTAAGGAAACACAACAGGAAAAGAACCATTCAGTAATGATTGCTGCGGAAGGTAGCTGACTCCAGCGAGCTTCATGATGCAGGGGATTTCTCCTACCCCAGCCCAACAGATGTGAGGATGCTGTGGGAGTTCCATATCCCAAAGTCCAGCGGCTGGGCAGGCTGAGCATGTATGCCTGCTCATACAATTGTGTGTACACATACATTTTACTTCATCCCTAAATTCTCTCCCCCAACTTCCCACTGCAATTCCCACACCCTTTTAGGCAATTGCTCTGTTCAGTTTGCATGGCTTTCTAGGAAGAGAGTTTTTGATTGATTCCTCTGCACGGGCTTCAGGCCAGGCTCAATGGGAAATCACTCTCCTTTGATGGTCTGCAGGAATTAGCTGATGCAGGATGCCCTGTTTCCACTGATCAGTGCAGCAGGGTTCCCCCACCCATCATCGTTTCTCCCCTCCTTACTGGGTTTTTCTGCTTAACATGATTAGCCTTCAGTCAGACATCCTAAAAACTCCTATCTGTAAATGACAGCTACCACAGTGATCACCACATATTGAATTTTATGTCATGAAGATGCTTTTCCAGTTTACTCCTTTTTAGTCCAATGACCTCCAAGGTCACCGGTTTTCTGTCAGATTGGTCCTACTCCTTTTTGGCTTTTGCCAGAAACTCTACAAAATTTCCCATAAGGAGAACACAGCAATGGCTGGAATTGAAAATAAAAAAGATGTTTTTCAGATGAATGAGACTTTATTTCAATCTATTCTACTGACTTATGGACTTGTGAACTTGTCACAGCTGATAATATTTTGAATTACAAGGCACAATGGATGCATTTCTGCCCCACATTATCAGGCTAAAATGACAGTATGAAATTATATGCTGCCAATGAATTCCAAAAAACTTTTCTTTTCAGCAAAAATATATCAGGATGGATTAATAAGATTGGGCAAAATAGCTTTGAATGGACATATTCTGAGAGGTATTTTTTAAAATATACAGCTTTGTCACATTGTAGAGAACCAGGAACGGCACAAAAGGCAGACTACAGTTTAGATTTCTTTGCCACAGGCTTTTAGCAAGCTTCAAGAAAGAGGAGTAAGGCTGAATTATGTTTTTTGCTAAGAGCATTAATATATAAAATGGAAAATACAGAGTGCAGCTAAGCAGGAGGAGACGTTAGTCTCTGTTCTCCTACAATGCTTGTAGGTAATCAAGGAAAGTAATAGTTTTGGACTTATATTTCTCTTTCGAAAGACACTTTTCCCCTGTTCCACTACTCTCCACATTCTTTGCCTCTTACTTTCTACCTTTGAAGCCCTTCTCCAGTTTCTATTTAGCACTCTCTTGCTTTTTTTCCTGCCACTGCCTTTTTCTCCCATTATTCTCACATTCTTTCCTTCTTCCATCTCCTTCTCCTAGACTGCCTAGCTAAATGTAGGCGAGCAGGGACCTTCCCCTCCCATACACCTCACGATGGTGGCAAGACTTGATTCCAGGAAGTGTCATGCAATACACGGCAAGACAACTGGAAAAATGGTAAAAAGCAATCACTGACACCCATCAGCCAAGTGACTGATGATAGCCTGCTTTTGCCTTTCCCAACAGTCTCTTCAAACATCGTTTTCTGAAGCTCTTGTAATTGTCTTTGCTTGCTTAGAGCTGGGGTTTAGCAGAGCAAAAAGTTCTTCAAAGTTATCCCAAATGCTGAATGGAAGCTGTATGATTCTCTGCTGCTTTAGCGCAAACTGGTCCAGACTCCTTGCTTGTGTGCCACACTCGGAGGTTTTCTTTGGGCTGGGGACATTTTTTTCTTCAGAAATCCTTCTACATCTGGGGAAAATACCAGTAGGGGCACTGGACTGATAGTCTGGCAGGGGAGCTGCATTACTCAGCCACTTGGGTGCTAGGTAGCTTGCCAACTCACAGCAACTGGTCTGTGTCTCAGTTTCCCCATCTGCACAAACTGCATGGAAGTATTTCCTGTCTTGGTGAACATTCAGATGAAAAGCCCCACATTTATAAAAAAGGTAGTGGTTTATATCTTCTCTAGAGCTCCTTTCCACTACCACCAATTTGCATGCCAGTCCAGAATGAAACAAGAGTAGCTTAAAGAAAAGAAACACACGCACACACAAGCAAACAATTTTGTTCATTTTCAGGACCACCATAAAATAGTTTCCCACTTATCCTTAGAGACAGACAAGAAGGTATAGAATTGCTCTAGAAATAGATTAAGAGGTGCATACATTCTACAAGATACTTTCTTTGCAGGTTTTTTTTAAGCAGAATACGTCAAAATCACTCCGTGTCAGAGCTGACCATGTGCTGACCACTGCAGTCCGTGTGCCTGTTTACCCATTTCCCCAAATTCTTCAAAGATCGACAGATTTTCACTTCAGCCCAACCCCTACGATTACGTGTCCCATCTCCACTCAGCAAAGCTCAGATGATTTCATGGGTAATTCCTGTCCCAGACCCTTGTCTTCTGCGTATTCTCCACAACTCCGACAGCTTTGAATTTGAGCGTACAAGGACTCAGCTTTGCGGCTAGCCTGAAGAGAAACGCTTTCCGCGTTGCACTAGTTGGCGTGGTGTCAGAGACACAGCTTCTCGTGTTCCTCACTTTGACATTGCTCTGCTGCCTTTTGCATCCTGAGGTGCCTGCCCAGTTTTGTTTACAGATGTTAACAGCATCAGTAAACGCTTAGTGGCCCAAAAGCCGTCAGCTACCATGTCCCATATTGTGAAATCCATGCCACGTAGATGAAGACTTGTCTTGAATTTGTCTTTGTAACATTTCATTGGTTTCCCTCTTATTTTAAGGTCATGAAAAATAGTTTTGGCAATCTGTCATTTGACATGTGTACCAGCACCGTTAGCAGATGGCCTAAGCTAGATGAGCCTGCTGGAGCATTACTTTTACGCTGAGTATTTAACAGCACCCTAAGATTTTACTGTTCAGGGTTTTACTCTGCCAGCAGCAGACAATGCAGCAGCACACTTTGTTTATTCTCCATAAGGCAGAGAGGTAAATCCTTTTAAAAGGCAACCTTGTCACTATGGAGCATTAGATTTTACTCTGATCTAGAACGATGGCATTACTTGCTCGGAGGGCATTACCTTCCAAAATTAACTTATCGTCTCCTGGCAACCAAACTGCTCTCGCTAGAGTGCCAAAGAGCCTTCTGCAATGACCCGCCAGAGCAGGTGATGCTAATTCTCTTTATTTCCATCTTGAATTAAGGCCAGTGGAAAGACTGTAACTACTTCCCTATTTTTTTTTTCTTGCAGAAGAAATTGCTAAAAGTGTCACACAGTTGCTGCTGTATCGCAACACAGAGGAAGATTTCTTCCTCCTCTGGCTCTGTATTACATGACGTGATGTAGTATCTCTAACTGTATATATTTCTAACTGTATTAAGCTTATCAACACCTGCTACGACACGGGACAAGCTTTGCTGTTTTCTGTCCCACTTGCCTCCAAACTGGCATTCAGCATATATCCAGGTTTTCTTTATTCAGTACCCACAGATGTTGACATCACCCAGCTGATCAGGATCTCCAGCCTATTGATAAGAAGGCACACCAGCTGTCTAGCAGACCTGGAAGGCCAGATAAAGTTGGTGATGATAGCAGGCAGATGATCCCAGGAGAAAGACAAGGGCAGAAAGAGAGAAGCAGCTTCCTTGATGATTCTCTTGAGGGTGCTTTGGAAACCTTGCTGGATTTTTGGTTGGTCATTTTGTCTAAGCCTCTGCGTTGTGTTCTCCTAAGCAGGAGCAGCTGCAGTATTAAATAGGCAAAGGATATTGAAGCCTTTCTGCTGCTGTGCAAAGTCTTGGAGAACAAATGAAACTGATGAATACGTCAGTAGTGTTTAGTTACATAATTTTGTCTCATTTCCAGGAAAAAGACTTGTGCTTTTTTCATAACCTCACGGGCCTGCACCTTGAATATTTTTCTTGTGTTGGTAAAAAGAGAGGATTTGCATGAGTTTTCCTGCAACAAAAATGTAAAGCATGCACACACATACACATACATACACGCACAAAATGCAGAAAAATCCAAGAAGCTAATATTTCCTGGACAAAAGCCAGAATTACCGGAATTGAGCAAGCAGTTACACAATTTTCTGCAAACAGCTCTGCAGACCCTGAGGCTACGCCATCTATCACAGCAGCCAGAGATAAGGCGCGACAGATCAGAATAAAATTCTCAATATTAAACTTTTCTCTGTTTATCTCTCATGGATAAAAATAGCAGTAGCTCCCAGGGCTGACTTAATAGCTCTGTCACAGGACTGCTCGCACTTTCCAACAATGCTATCAATATAGAAGACATTAAATTCTATTGCTAAGTAACTGGATGTACATCAGCTGAAACCACAACACCTCTGTGCCGGAGAAGACAAACAACAGAACACATAGCAGAGTGTGACAGCACTAAGCATATAATTTTACAAATATTTTTCACAGAGAAAAATCTACTAAAAGGCCCAGAAGGATAGTGCATAGCTTGCTGTCCCGAGTTCATTATCAAAACCCAATCTCTATTGCTTCGCTTTCGCAGTCAACAAAGGAATGGACGAAACACATGCAAATCCTGAGGAACTTTGAAAGACCAGTTCTTTTAGGGGCCTACATATTGACTATAAACCTCAGCATATCTGAAAATATTATGTTTGCAACGTGAAAGGAAATTGTAGTCTTGCTAATCACGATGAATTCCCCTGGAATCCAGTTTGGAGCACTGAGGACAGCTTCAAGGATCGGTTTTCACACAGAAAGTTTGAAGCATTAATATTCTATTTGCTTTAACAGTATCATCACTAAGGACAATCGAGAACATTTCTAAGGTACAGCCATGGCTACTTGATCAGCATATGACATCTGGATGGCCCAAATCCCAGCTTAGAGACCCCCTTCTCAGTGCACAAAGGCGTTCCCCAGGTCTGGGCGAGGCTGTACATCCACCCCCTGGGCTCAGACCCGTGCACAGGCTTGTGTTCTCCTGCTGGGCTACCAGCGGGAACAGGGGGAAGCAGCCAGTCGTTAGGGCAGCATGAAACACCCAAATGTCCATTCCCAGTCTCCTCTGAGGGAAAGGCAGCAGTTCACCAGCCAGACCTAGAACAGCCAGTAAAAGAAGGTTGTTCAGAGCACCATTTCTAAGTACAACTGAAAATACGACATACTTCTTGGTGCGCTGTTCACACGGCTGCTGCAAGGTACATCCTCTGCTGCCCTGCTGCCTGAGGTTGCTTTCTCGAGCAGGGACCCAAGCCAGCAAGGCCGTGTCACGTCACCATGTGCAGCACGGGGGATGCAAGGGAGCACCTGACCAGGCAGGCGTAGCATGGAGAGAAGCGTATGAGCCCATCCATGGTCTGCCTGCGTTCAGATAATACGACCTCAGGTGAGTCCGGGCTCAGACACAGGCTCAGGACCCACATTTAAAATACAGTATAGAAACGGACTGTGCTTTATTTCCCTAGCATGAACATCTTCCCACTAAGGTGGCCACAAAGCTGGATGACCTCACATACAACTGTTTGTCTTTGCTATGTGTCGGGTTCCCCAAATTCACTTCCATTTGCAAAATTGCCACTCACAGAAACAGATTCATCACTTGAGCACCAAACCTTTGGAAAGCCACACAAAACCATTTCAAAGACAAGCTGTTCTAATTTTTTATTAGTAGTTAAAAGCAAATCTGGAGAGGTGAACACTACAACCATCCATTACCTGCAGTTGTCAAGGTAACAGCTGCTTTAGGATTAATACCCAAAAGGTAGTTTGGCTTTCACCACAAACACTACAAACATTACATGTGTCAGTCAGCTGGCTACTCGCCAGTCCTTTCTTGCTTGGTGCTCATCCCAGGATACTTATTCTATTGTCTTTTCAAGAGCAATATAGTACTAGCCCCAAATCAGGAGGGATTTTTTTAATTGTATGTTTATAAATTATTTATTTATTTATTTATCCTTCAGCGGGCATATAACTATTGGCTATTCACCTCTCAATTTCCTCATCCACAGTGGTTCATTTGTCTTCCAAGAGAAATATACCACCTCTCTGATTCAGTTCTCTGAAAATACATTGTTTCTCTCTTGAAAAATCTTGGGAAATTTCAATGAACTCCCGTATTCCCAAAACATCTGTCTTTTTTGTTTTGTTTTGTTTTTTTTACATTGCATACCCCTACATGAGGGCATCAGATCTTTTCTTAAGGCGGGACAGATTTTCTCCAAGAAAGAATTTCTGGCACTAAGAAACTAGACTTGCACTCAGGATTTTCCAAGCGTCCTACAGGGCATAGCCCTGAAGTCTGAACAGAGATTTAGAGGAAATTGCCTTGGAAACAATGAACTCATTTCTCTGTAAATATTAAAAGGACACCTCTGGTTCACAGACTTTGGTGTGCATAACAGCAGATCATTCATCAGACATATTGGCAGTTGGTGTGAACTCCGCTGACAAAAAAAAGCAGTCTCTAGGGACTTCAGTGCATTTGTTACAGGCAGCTGAAAATATACTATTTTTCTCCTCTTGATTTTATTTCTCTCCTGTAAGGATCCTCTATTAGTCTCGAACAGCACTGTCATTTTGTGCCTTAAAAGTTGTCAGTGCCAATCAATGCTGCAATCCAGCACGCCCGTGACCTTGCTTGTTACACTGCCTCAAAAGAACTCACTGGACTTGATCTATAGACCCTCTCATCCAACGTCAGTCCCACAGTAAAGGAACACCATCATTTTTTCTGAGAACAGAGGGAGGAGAAATCCACTACCTTCTGTAAGCCAAAGCAAAAGGCCTGAAAGGAGTGTTTTTGACAAGACAATTCCAGCCGTGGGAACTATCACACTTGACATATACGACATTTTATCCTTTTCTAGGCAAGTATCATGCAGTAATTGCTCCTTCCAACCCCCAGCTGAGAAAGCTCGTGTTCAGGAGATTCTGGCATTTAGTCTTGTTGTCATTCCGCGCTAGGACCATCCCGTGTAAGCTGAAATACTGCACTCGCCTGGCAGTTTCTGGCTCTCTGTTTCAGAGTCCGAAATCCTCTGACTAACGGCGGGTCTCCAGTGTAAGGCCTTCCACCACACGCTTGGAAATAGCTCGTGTAACCTCCCCAAAGAATCACAGCGAAAGCTGGGCTGCCACTCCTACCCTCAAGATATGAAACAGTGCTCTGAAAGCTCCTTCTGTTTTCCTTCTCCTTACGAATGAAAACAAAAGCTGAACCTGGAGAATAGCTTTTGTTTTTTTTTTTAAATCCAGTTGCTCAGATGAGCTCTAACAGATTGCACAAAGCTCATTTCTCTTTCCTGCTACTCAGGCTGCACAACCATCATGTTGACGTTAATTTATGTAAAAGAAGGCAACAATTACAATGTCCTTAATATGCATAAAATTAATTAATCCCTTTTATTATTAATCCTATCAACGTGATGTCTGCGACATCAACATGACAGGATGATGCTTATCTCTCAGTATATAAACCTCTTGTTTGTAAACAATGTTGAGTAAATCTTAGTGACATACAACTTTCTGAAAATCACGCCAGGTTCTTACAAATGAAATATGAGGTTATGACATCCATACTTCTAATGGTTAGAGCTATTTCTAGGAGTTAGGTAATTAATGGTCCATTTCTTTAAATTTGATGTTAAAGAACAAATCTTGAGGAAGCTGATTAGATCAGAACATTCACTGCATTCATTTCAGACTGCAGTAGAAAGGATGGGGAACGTTTTGGGTGTCCTAAGGGTCAGTCTGCTTGGGAAGCCACCCTTCATATCCTAGCTCACCACCCTGTTGTAACTCTTCCACGTAGACTACCTTGGAGTACACTAAACAGAGTAAACGACCTCATGCAATGGCATTTGTAGTAATTTATTCTCAGAGTTAACACTTCCACTTATTTACTCTCAGAGTTACTACTGTTCCAACAGGAACACAACCTGTGAATACAGCAGCACTGCAACATCCGAGCCAGCCTGCTCTGCTGAGGTGTGTGCAGGCTTGTAATGTATCTATCGCTCTGATTTTAGCACGAAACAACTCATTTACTACCTTGTAAATCACTGCAAAAGGTTCTCCCATTTCCAAGACAGCCTTCATTGTTAAGCAGATATTCAGATACTGCAGTTATGAGTTCTGCCCAAACCTCTAGTTAAATAATATTTCAATCCTTTTATGCCAGCTTATCATAAAGACAAAATTTTTCTTCATTTCCCGCATAAGAAATAGCTTCCTTATGCTCACAGCTGTTTTATCTGGAGCACTGAGAAGGAAAAAGAAGCCAATTCCTTATCATCAAATTTACATGACTTCTGAACATGCCTCTGGGTGAGGCATTTAACTAAACAAGGCCAAGAAGTACGGTATTCTTCTTCACAAGCCATTCCTCATTAAGCTAGGTGAAATAAATCCAGTCCTGAGACGAGCTGCATTGCGCAAGACAGTGCCCCCTAAAACTGGAAAGTAGGTGCCCAGCCATCTCTGGTCTTTTGTTGTGTTAGCTTGTTGTCACTGAACCTGTCATGGAAAGGCTGTTATGGGGCACAGTCACCTACTACTGAAAGCAAAACAGGGAGCACAGGGGAGGAAACGAGGGCTGCACAACCATGTGGTGTCACGTCGCCTAGAAGGGCAGACAAGTAGCTGATCTTTCTCATAAATCCAGACCTGTCTATAGTACCACATGTTTACATTGCTATATTCTCCTTACAAAAGAGAATACCCAAACGTCAGGGAAAAAAGGGAATGCTTGAAAAAAGAAACAGAATATTAGCTGCCAAAAAAGAGAGCTCAAAGTGAGTTCTCGCAAGAAGACATGATCCTTGACCAAGTGGTGCTTCAAGGGGGATTTGAGAGCAGAGATGCAAGTAAAACTTGGAAAGGAGGTTGGAGGAAAGCTCTTCTGAGGATTAAAGATAGCATAGCAGGGGATACAAAACCACGATCACTGAAAAACGAGGTGGAATCAGTCCTCCAGCTACGAGGAAATCCAGCCCCGCGCGACTGCCCTGATCAGAGCGGGGATGATGCCTACACCGCAGAGCACACCTCCATCCAAGTCCCAGCGTCTGCCTCACCTGGTAGCAGATTCCTCCCGTTAAGTCCCTGCATAAATAATTGCAACCTCACTGTTTCTGCGCTATGAGGACATCCCGGGGTCTTTTGCACCACCGCGCTCAGGTGTCTGACCTGGGAAACGAAGTCAGCGATGTGAGAACTTTTTTACCCATCCGGAAAAACGACAAGATGGTTGTTGGAAGATTTGCAGATTGTTAGGTAAGGTGAGCATGTTTTAGCCTGAGCTGACACACTGCTTCGTATAGCCCAGCTGCAGTCTTTTAAACAATACTGAGAGTGTTTTAATGTAGATGTTAAAAAAGAGACAGAGTCATAGAATCAACAGCTTGTGACCGTAAGGACACAGAAAGACATATGCATATACAACAATATTAGATTAACTGTTATTTACAGACAATCTTTTTACCATTATTGCTTATTTATTATCATTAGCTTCTAATTAATATGCATTTGCTTCCTTTTTCTGATCTTTACAAATGCTGTGCTGCCCATCTCAAATTGAATTTTCCATCACAGTGCCTGCCCTCCCAGCGATTTCCTGTAACTAAAGAAGAAACGGAGGACACAGGATGAGATCCCACCAGCACTGCGCTTGGCTGCTCATTTCAGCGGAAGGACAACGGTTTGCCTTTCTCTGAATGAAAATGACAGCTCCTAAAACAACTAGCGACAGCCTGAGGGTGCAGAGGGCGGATGACAACTCCGACCCTACCTGCTACCAAGCCTCCCCAAGCGGGCTGACTCCGTCCTTACGATGGGCCTTCATGCTGACCTTGCAGAATCGATGTCCGTCAGTCTCGGTACACAATCTGACAGTCGCACAAATATAAAACCTCCTTCCTCCCACTCTGCTCTGGATGTAAAATATGAAGTATGTGGTGGAAAAGATGCTTAAAAAACATAAGGAATTTCATTGAGGCACAGGAAGTTCCATCTGAACATGAGGAAGAACTTCTTCCCTCTGAGGGTGACGGAGCCCTGGCACAGGCTGCCCAGAGGGGCTGTGGAGTCTCCTTCTCTGGAGATATTCCAGACCTGCCTGGATGCGGTGCTGTGCAGCCTGCTCTGGGTGACCCTGCTTCGGCAGGGGGGTTGGACTGGGTGACCCACAGAGGTCCCTGCCAACCCCTACTATTCTGTGATTCTGTGATTCTGTGATTCTGTTCAGTATCCTGCTACATTTATCACTGTGGCCATTCTGAGCTTGTGATTCTTCCTAGAAGAACTGTGATTACATACTTGTTGATGAGACTGATTCTTATGTAAAGCCACATTAAATCTCTGAACTGGAAAAGGAGGTAGTAAGAAAAAATAATTCTTATTTGGTTCTTGTTAAGGAAACCAAATTTTGCTGACTTCCTGTTCTTTATAATAAGAACCAGGCAGACTATCACCATTCTCAACCTCATCAGCAATTTTACCACTATCACAGCAAAAGAATGCTGAAATGTCTACGAAAGCATCATTGTGATTCCATATATCAAGAATTATTTCATTCTGAAACGTGAATCCCCTAAAGGATTATATGCTTGGAGTTTGCAGGTCACTGGCGATGGAAAGGATAAATAGAAGTGACGTTATGCTCCCACACACTTCTGCCAACTTACTGTCCAATCCATTATTTGAGCGAGTGACATTTGAGCACCCTGGTCTGATGGTAGGGGTCCCTGCCCGTGGCAGGGGGGTTGGGACGAGATGATCTGTCAGGTCCCCTCCAACCCAGACCATTCTGTGGTTCTGTGACTCGCAGAAGAGTCCAGACTGTAAACTAGTAACTTGCTGTTATCAAAACCCTAGCCCACAAAAGCAAAGTAAATTTTATAAGCTTAATAACATCTTGCTACTACTGTTTTTTAACTTCATAGTAATAATGGCCTTTCATATGACACATGAACATTAACTAACAATAATGACATTTTAAAATGTCCTTGCTTATACTCCTGCCAGTCTCGCAGGCTATTGTTCCCTCATAGATTCGATTACCAGAGAAGCCAAAGGGCCCATTTCAGACCAAGAGCCCTTTTGTGCCAGGCACAGAGCAAACACATCCTGTTCCGAAGCATGAATAAGCGAAAAAATGAGAGAAGCTTGATGAGTGTTGACAAACGAAAGGTATAACCCAATGTTTACAAATTATTACTGGTACATTAAAAGATTGCAAAATATTCATAACCTGCTCCTTTAGCTGTCAACATTCGTAAAACAGAAACTTCTGAAAACTGGATTTGTTTTTTGTCCTATGTAATATTGGTTCGTTTTTCTTCAATTTGATCAAAAAAAGATAAAGAGTCTAACCTCATTTTTGCATCGGCACAATGCTATTCTGTCTAAAGCACAACAGCAGAAAAATGAGTTTATTTCAGATATTATCATCAAAACATAAAGAGCACACTGTGAAGATATTTATATACATAAAAGTGCAGTGAACCCAAAGTGACTACCGTGTGACATTGGTGAGCAGTAAAACATGTTTCAAGTGTTTTGCTGAATCAGGACCTAATCACCTTATCCCGATAAATTAACAAATTAATCCATAAATGCCAGTTAGTCCCACACCCCCTTCTCCTTCCATCAGTGCAAACTTGAAGTGACCCCGCACTGCCTAAATTACTACACCAAAACAATTGCTTGTGGGCTGAGGTGACAAATCAGATCGATGAACTAATCCAGGTTTGAAGGGGGGGTATTATTATTTGTAGGATTATTTTTCACTTTGGTCAGCTCACTTGTTTCGTGTAAAGTAAGTGTTATGATGAATTACATTCCTCAACAGATCTGTGAATCCGTATTATACACAATATACCAATTACAATGCCTAAACACTTCCTCAGTAATGACTTTTGGTGGCTGCAAGATTAAGAATTTACTTCCATAATAAACTTCAAGTTTCTACATTATTTAAACACCACTTTCAATTTTTTTAGGCACTCAGAAGGCAAAATGCAGCTCTTAATGGCTGATGAATAAGCATGTTTTCTATGAAGGGTAGTGTGGTTTCTAAACTATTTTTTAAACTAGTTCTCCTCACTGGAGTAAGCCAGAAACGTGCATTTTTCCTTGATTAGCAAACCTGTAATTATTTAAAAATAATAAGATTTTCAAGATTTCATAATCTTAAAATAATTAATATACTGTGTATGTGGACTTGTACGATGTAATAATAATCCACACAATATTAATATTTTATAATTAATAACTTTATATTAATTAATAAAATAATAATATGTGGTGAACTTACTACAACATTAATTTTCTGGGAGTGAAAAAATGAGGCTCCTTGATATGGAGAGGGACTTTTTACAAGGGCAAGGAGTGACAGGACAACAAGTAATGACTTTAAACTGAAAGAGGGTAGATTTAGATTAGATCTAAGAAAGAAATTTTTTACTATGAAGGTGTTGAGGCCCTGGCCCAGGTTGCCCAGAGAAGCTGTGGCTGCCCCCTCCTTGGCAGTGTTCAAGGCCAGGTTGGATGGAGCTCTGAGCAACCTGGTCTGGTGGAAGGGGTCCCTGCCCAGGGCAGAGGGGTTGGAACGAGATGATCTGTAAGGACCATTCCAACCTAAACCATTCTGTGATTCTATGGTGTAGGATGGTGGTGGTCTGACTGGTGGTACTGAGCAGCTGTCCATGCAGCACTCTGGAGGATGCTCTGGCAGCTGTATTGTCCTGTCCGTTATGGCCAGTTCTAGCTCCAGCCACGCGCAGCCCAGCCTCTCCCAAAGCCACGGCACAGCGGTTCGGGTGCCACATCACCAGCACTCACCGGTGTGGGAGGGCATCATCATCCGCCAGCTGAGGAATAACCACTGTTAGCCCATTAACATCTGAATGCACCACTGCATGGCGGTTCTTAAGCTTGCAGATGCTCATTATTACATGTCCATCCTCTCCCAGAAGCGGGACAGTGCGATGCCGGGAAATCTTCTTACACCACTCATTCGAATCGATGGCACAAACAGCTTTGTGTCAGTAAATCACAGAATCACAGAATAGTAGGGGTTGGAAGGGACCTCTGTGGGTCACCCAGTCCAACCCTCCTGCCGAAGCAGGGTCACCTACAGCAGACTGCACAGGACCTTGTCCAGGCGGGTCTTGAATATCTCCAGAGAAGGAGACTCCACAGCCTCCCTGGGCAGCCTGGGCCAGGGCTCTGTCACCCTC
>Ga0065711_1011523_pt1 | contig 14984 bp, 10 predicted proteins | sample Hoacrofraction12_FD_59098 | JGI IMG/M metagenome (GOLD analysis project Ga0065711, IMG submission 59098) | Hoatzin crop microbial communities from Cojedes, Venezuela - Epithelial fraction 12 v2 (version 2) | ecosystem: Host-associated > Birds > Digestive system > Esophagus > Crop | place... | reverse complement strand
CCCCCCCCCCATATTTTCAATTTCTTAACTTGTCAAGTTCCCAGCCTTCACTCGCACATAGCTGTTGTGCAAACATTTGGCCAGTACTATTTTCCTACAGTACTGTTTTTAATAGGACAAGCTGTCAGCCACAGTTGCTGTCTCAACACACCACATTGCGTACGCCACGCTGGGAGAGGCGACAATTCCCCCAGCGCCGGCAGCTTGGAGCAGGCACGCCACGATGCCTACCCAGAGCATCGCAACACGCATGTCCTCTGCTCCATCCCTCTCCACCTCACATCTCTTCTCCCATCAACATAGCAAGTCAGAGACCCTTTGAGGTGCTCAGGTCTCCAGGAAGGGAAGCTACAGAACCCTTTTGAGGACAGGGGTCTAAAGACATTGGAATAGGGACAACCCCAGTGGAGGTGGGAAGAGGGCACCTGCACCTTGGGATCCCTCTTGCAGGACCTGCTCCCAGTGACTGCATTCACAAAACTCTTGGAAAACAGCCTGCACAACAGCTTTGTCACATTCTCGGAGGAAGAAACATTCAAGACACGTGCCAGCCGTAGCAATGAACCTCCCCAGACTGTGCACCTAACAGTAATGCAAACCCTAGTACTCCATCGTAGCACCAAAAAGGAAATAAAACGGCTCATTATAGAACACGCGCCGCCGGGAGCGCTTGGAAAGCTGAGTGGGTGATCCCAACCCCACTTCGAAACCTACATCCAGGCCCAGATTTATCCCCTGAGATATTTTCACAGCTCTTCCCAGAAACACACGCTTTTCGTTGCTGTGCAAGCAGAGCGTAGCACTCAAAGACATGCTCCACTGGTCTTTACAAACCCAAACATCTTCTCAGATTGGGCACTTACATTCTTTGTGATACAGACTGGTGGCATTGCTCTCTATTTTCCCTCTATTTTCCCTTCACTGAGCTATTTTATTGGTGTGAACGGCTTCCTAATCACTTGGAAGCTTAGCTACTGTCTCTGAAGGAAGGTAACCCTTGATTATCTTAAGTCATTGTGTCCGTGGAACAATGCAGATCAGGAGGCTTGGGAATGACACAGGCATGTATTTGCATTGCCACATACACAACTGTCCAGGTCCCGCCTCAAGATCCTGACCAAAGCCAGCATTCACACCACCTCCAATTCACCTTGCCTTCCGCAATCAAATGGGCTATGAACTCCATGTAAAATCAATCCAAATTCTTGGGCATCACCTGATGTTCAGTCAGAACCACCTGAAAGCATAAATCCTTTGCCCTATGAGAAGCAGGGTTCACATACAGTTTAATTTAGGTCTATAAATCCTGAAAGCAGCTATTTCAGCTCCAGGACCAGCTGAGATAAAATGCAAGAGCAATTACAGACGATGCATCAGTGTTCATCCTTTTGTATCATATTTTACCATTCACTTCGTCTTTTAACTATAATTTTCCCAAGTATATTGTCCTAAGGCACTTAAAGCAATCAAATTAAGTCCTCTGTAGAGTTTTACGGCATGACTTCAACAAAATCCCCAGTCAAAATATCTGCATTTGAAGTACACATCAAATCCTTTTCTTGGGGAGCCCATGGGCTAAATCGCAGGCTGAGCAGCACACGGGGCAGGAGCCGAGGCAGGGTCTGCCCATGGACCTGCCGACAAACTGCCGTCACCTCCACGCTGAATAACTCATGAAGTGCCGCCTCTGGGAATCCAGGCAGGGCAGCGAGAGGTACCTCACTGAGCGGGGCTATCCTAGATGGGGTTGGATGTCCACCTTCTCCAGAGTCTATTGAATAAGAAGAAATACTTCATTAAACTCTCTGGCAAATAAATTCACGTAGAAGCCAGGTGCGGGAGGAGACCAAGGACATCCCACATATCCAGTTCCCTACGGTCCTGGGGAAACCTTCAGGGCTGCTGCACAGCGAATGCAGATTTGGGAGCAGGGGAAAGCAGAAGGACGTGTGTTTGATCGTCCCCTGGCCGGGTCACCACACACCATCCAGGGTATGGGACCAAATGCTAAACAAAGCAAAGCCAAAGGGTTTCTGCTTTGGTTGCTTCTGTACCGGTAGCATGAAAACATGCAAAAAGAAATTTGCAAAGGAATTTGTAAAAAGCCTGACTTTTATAAAAAGCCTTTGTGGCAGGCACAGATAAAACACCGTTACTGCACAATATCGTAGAGGCAATTCATGAATATATATTAAAAATTCAAATTGGGAAAAAGCTGCATGTATTAGCAAATCCAAAAGTGACTTTCACTTTAAGAACAAATTTTGGCTAAAGTATGTGCAAATAATTTTTCTGGCACTAAAACAGCGTTAAGCATAAAATACAGCCTCCGTGAAGCAAAATAACCCAGTCTGGATCAATACAATCCAAATTCATCATGAATCAAAATGCTTTGAGTGCCAAAAGGAAAGCTTCTAGAAATGTGCTGATTCTGGCTGGGATAGAATTAATTTTCTTCATAGTGGCTAGTATAAGGCTATGTTTTGGATTTGTGCTGCAAACAGTGTCGATAACAGAGAAGTTTTCATTACTGCGTAACAGCACTTACACAGAGCCACGGCCTTCTCTGCCTCTCACCCCACCCCACTGGTGAGCAGGCTGAGGCTGCACAACAAGCTGGGAGGGGACGGGGCCAGGACAGCTGACCCCAACTGACCAAACAGATATCCCACACCATATGACATCATGCTCAGCGTATAAAGCAGGGGGGAAAAGAAATGGGGGGATGTTCGGAGTGACGGGGCTTGTCTTCCCAAGTAACCATTACACATCATGGAGCCCTGCTTTCCTGGAGATGGCTGAACACCCGCCTGCCAATGGGAAGGAGTGAATGAATTCCTTGTTTTGCTTTGTTTTCGCATGCATCTTTTGCTTTACCTACTAAACTCAACCCATGAGTTTTCTCACTTTTATTCTTACCATTCTCTCCCCCATCCCACCATGGGCAACTGAGCAAGTGGCTATGTGGTGCTTTGTTGCTGGCTAGGGTTAAACCACAATGATAATTCAACAAAGATTTAAGAAGGAGTGTTCTCTCTTCTCTGCAGCAGGCACCATCTCCAGAAAGTTGCCACCGCTTTGATTCCCCATTTTTCTTTCCAGCTAGCTGTGTGTCCATGAGCTCTGTGTTCATGCAATGTTTGTGCATGGACATTCGTAACAGAAGACAACAGCTAACCAGCCTGAAGAGCTGTAAAGCAAGACAAGTCTCTTCTATGACCCCAGTTCAGCACTCAAGGACATGTTTGTTTCAACTTTTGAGGGATTAAAAATCTACAAATCAGAAACTGGAGAACACTGAAGGTAGTGACAAAAGACGACCTGAACATCTGGAAAAGTCATCTTGTCTGCAGAGCTGCCCCACCACAACAAATACAGGCAGCCAGACCTTCTTCTCTGACCTACTTAAGCAACATGTCATTGCGTACAGCCCAACGCACCAGCAGCATGAATGAGCAAAGACTTTGCCACTTACATAGCCGCCACTGGGCTGTGGCTTCTTGGCCAAGTACAAATTAATTTGGCACAGAAGATAAGCCATTGAGATCAGCTAGAAAATTGTGGGGGTGGTGGATTATCTCTTCCTTCAAATGACACAGTGCATCAGATGTGCTAAGGACCATGTGCCCAGGGTCAGCCTCAAAGAGAAGGTAAAGCTGTGGCTGTATTAGTTTTCTGGTGGCTTCCTATAGACCATTTGCAGGAACAAAGTGTCAAGTGACTGGAGCATCTCCCAGTCCCTCACTGCTGGAAGAGGATACTTGCATTTATCCACAGTTCAAATAAAAGTGCAAACTGGCAGTAATAACCATTCTTTGGCCAAGTCGGCAATCTTGAAGATTTCTACTAAGTGGGTTTTGAAGACTGTAATTGGGGTCAGGAAGAGGCACTCGAAACTAGAAAAGCCACAGTCAGCCTTGTTTTTATCTGTTTTAATCACACCGGCAATTATATCAAACTCCCTGACAACAGGAATTAAATTGTACATTGTGCTCATGGACAGCCACTGCTGCAGACCATGGCTGTCCAAGTACAAAAGCACAGGCATTTTCTCCCATTCTACTATACTCTTAGTCAAAAAACCCCATCCCACAGGACATGCAGGTGCAGAGAAAGAAAACAAAGACAGTATTCCCAGAACCAGTGTGGTCCTTGAAGATCTGGAGACTGGAGAACAGTGATTTACAGATTTTGATTACTTCAGTAGTCTGTAGCCATGCACAGGTAAACAAATCTCATACCGGGGCTCTGAATTATGATATTCACCCTCTCCTAATAACTAGATCTGGTTTCCACAATGTGAAATACTCTTTCCTATTAAAAACTAAGTTCATCCAAAGCTGAAAAGAAATGTATTTATTCTGCAGACCTGGGTCACCCTTTCCCTTTTCACCTTTTTGTAAGAACAAACAGCTCTAAGCCAATAGCTCATTGATCACAGCACTCAGCTTGGCCACGCAAGCTCCACATCCAGGTTGCTCATGGACTTGCTTCAGTACAGAGATCTGACCGAGGTCTCTGATGCCTTCACCATCATGGAAGCCATGTGCTGGGGCCATACTTTAAATAGCTCAGAAAGTTCTTGCGTTCATGTCACTACGGAATAAAATCTTTTTACTGGGTTTCCACTGGAAAAAAAGATATTTTGAAAAAATAGAGCTGCAATTTTCCAGACAGCCCTATAAATTACCAGAATGTACAAATCACAACTAAAGAACAAAAGTAATGTCTGTATTTCCCAGTTAAAAATGCACCTTAATGCCTTGGTTTGTTTTGCACCATTAGGTCACATTAAATATGAAAAGACTTTTGTGAAGGCGTCACAACTGGAGATATCTGTACCCTGAAGAATTTATCTCCTGAATTTTGCTCAGTAGGATGCAACATTAGGCTCCTCACTCGCATCACTTCCAGTTTCCACTAAGAGTAGTTAAGACCCAGAGTTCCTTCTTACGCAAACCTATTCAACAAAAGGCTAAAATTAGGTATAAAAAGCACCACTGAGACCAGGGTTTGAAACTGTTGTGGAAGAAGATAATTAAAGCCATGTCCAAACCCTTAGTGCCCTTTCTAAAGGGCCAGTATGAATAATCGAGGTATTGATGAAAATCTCCAGCTTTGCTGATGTATTATTGAACACCTTGCCTTGTCAGTTCAGATGTGAACCCCAGATCTGCAATGCTAGGTAAAGTGGTCATAGTTTGGCAAGAAAAGGGCCTAAATTCATGCTGCTTTCATGGGCTAACCGACTGCAGAGCCAGAATGGACCACTGCGACCATGCAGCTTGTGCTCTTCACTGCTGAACTTCACCCAACCATTCCTGCAACTCCTGTTTGCACAAAAGCACAGCTTTTCAAAAGGCACAAAGTTGTGATCTAAGAAGTTCCAGGATAGAGATTTCTCTCTTCATTAAGCCAGAATGGGTCACGCAGAGTTTAACCAGCGCCTCTCACCTTCCCGGGACGTCTGCCAAACCCGCCTGGGAACTGGGGCATCTATGTTTTGGCACGGAGCACTCCTGAAGCTAGAGCAGCTTCTTCTGGCTTGCCTTTGCTTTGTCTACCCACAGAAGCATTACGAGGCCACAGTTTGCCTTTGCAGAAAGGGCATCTTCTGTGTGATGAACTTGTGCAGAACAAAACCTGAACCTTAGGGATTTTAACTGGTTAGATGACTTCATTCCTTCCTAGCTCCCACCCTCAACGGGAACAGCAGTCCAAGGCAGCTGGGAGGACAGCCTGCATTGCAGGCAGCTACTTAAAGATTTGCTATTTATCAGCAGCTCCTGGTCTCCCAGCCACAATAGACATTTATAACTTTTTGGCCAAAATGTTTTCTGCTGAATTCTGAAGTAAGATTTACTGCAAATGGATAATGAAAGAAAAAAAAAAAAAGGTGGCTAGTACGCTCTGGAACAGAAATATGCTAATATTAACATAGGCTTTTTCCAAAGAAAGATAGTTGCAAAGCACAGAGTTAGCTACTTTCTCCTTAATTATCATCTGTAGCTTCTAAGTAGGCAATTTAGATCAGGCTGTCATATTTCAAATGAAAGACTAGCCTACCCATCGCATGCAGATGAGGCATACACTTTACAATGGGAATGTCTTTATTTAAATGAGGTGCTTAGAGTGAATGAAAAGCTCCCATAAAATACAATTTCCCTTTCCTTCAGAAGCAAGGATTACTTCAAGAGACAGTTTTACTAGCACACTGGAAAGATACCAATAGGTGATTTAAAATAAAATGGAAACCAACATTGTTTTGCTCACTGCTGTGACACAAAGACATAATAGTCTTTCATCAGGCTCCCACCTTAGCACCACCAGACAATCCATTCTGTCCCACTAGTAACTATGGCTCAATTCTCCTAACACCTAAGCACAGACTTACCTTAACCATTGGCTTAGGTGAGATTGTGTTTAAAATTTAATCATGTAATCCTCTGGGCCAATATTTTCCAAGCAGCTTGCAGGATGAAGGCCACAAGGAAAGGCAAGATAGGCTCCACATGAATTCCCATGCGGCATTTAACTTGGGGACACCCTGTGTATGCAGGCTGGGGTAAAGCATCTCCAAAAAGCTAAATACAAAGAGATTTTAGGTCAGGATCTGCCTCAAGACTTAACAGACAGCACGCTTCTGGGCTTATATTGAAACGCTCCTCTCTTCCCACTGCACTGCAGACCCACGCAGCCCAAACCCCGCACTCCTGGTGCTCACCTCTGCCCCGAGCCCTGCGCAGCATCGCCCCGCAGCCAGGGTCTGCGCAAGGCATTCCTCCTCTGCTCAGGACAGGGGTTTGCAGAAGTGAGATAACCGCGGAGCAGCAGGTGATGGCGTTAGCAGATAACACCCCAGGCTGGCAGCATGCTGCCTGTCTGTGCAGCACAGCTTCATGAGAGTTTCTGCTACACAACGTTTCATTTAAGTCAGCAGCTGAAGCCCAAACATTTCAGTGCGACTCTGCCAGTTACAAGAAAAACGTGAAGTTTGTGTCATGAACAATTATATAGAAAAAGTCTTCAGTACAGACTGGGTAAGTCAAGCCTGACAACTGAGCCAGCAACCAAAACAGTTTACTTTTAAGAGGATTGGTTAAAAAGCACCTTAAAATGATGAATGCCAGCAACAAACACATGCACAGCAGTTATACTATTAAACAATTACTATCAAAGTAAAACCAATGAGTAGCAAAGTACTTGATAAAAATGTAGCTGGGATCAGAAGAAAATAATAAACAAACAAATAGGACCTTCACCAGGACCCTCACTACAGAAAAATATTGCTTCAGGGCACTTGGATGAGCGAGAAATGTGATCTGAAAGGGTGATGGACTGCAAGAGCAACAAATAATCCCAAGATGCTGATTTTTTTCCCCCCACTCAAAGAATCATTACTGATGTGAGAGTCGAGTTGATGAACATCCTAATGTGTGCTAAATTTGCAGTAGATACTGTACCAAGCACAGATCCTACTGCTGAGAAAAACTGGTAGTGTGGGACCAGGTAAGTTTTTCCCATATATGAACTTGTAAAACATATACAGGTATCCAAAAGACAGGCTGATTTGTGCTTTAAAACATGAAGAGGTAAAGAAATCCTTTGTGATAAAACTAGAAGCAGGCAGAAGAAAAGAGAGTAAACTTAGGGTGATTATTTGAAATGGTGTTCTAGAGATCAGCTCAGACACAGAAGAGTCTGGCAGTATATGTAGAGAAGCGTGGCAGAGCTCCAGGAGACACTGTTGGGGGGTATTAGGGTTTGGGGGGTATTAGGGTTTGGAGTACAGGTTTCTTTGCACATTACAGGGTGACTACAAGGTCATGGATGTGGGCTGCAGGAAGCTTAAATGAACCTGTGTAGCTGGAGATGGGAAAAGCACCCACCTCACCTCCTGCTCCAGGAGAGCTGAGCCAGATCTGGGTTCTGTTACCCAGCAGTGACCCCAGAGGGACTCCTCTGTGGTTACCGCGCCCCAGCAGCACAAGCCCAGAGCAGGAGCCCCGGCACAGGGTGCCCCTTGGACAGGGAATGGCTCTGTCTCCCCATGCTCCTGCCACACGACAGCCCCTTGCAGGTACCCACCGCATGGGCTCTTCTCTGCAGGGATCGCTTCTCCCAGCTGTGCACAAGCACCACTTCACCAGATTACTCTGATGGTCTTCTCTAGTGATTAATGTACTTATCTGTATTTCCCCACTCTTCTCCCTTTTCAAAGGGCAAATGAATCCAGGTCCAGAATTAAACCAAGAAGAGAATGCGATTCTGACAGAAGTGAGAAGTAACCACCTTGTACAGGGGGATTCTTTTGGGTTTTTGGTGCTCCACAAGTTCCTGCTGACAAAGTTACAATGGAAGTAAGATAATGCAGGAGCCAAGCACAACTATCATCTTACCATAACTTAAAACTAATGTTAATTCTTTCTTTATTTTTAACTGTACCCTGCAAAACTCCCTGTCCGCTGGAACTAATGATTTCTCTTGAAGCCATTGGTTGCTGCAGACTTTTGCAGCTTGTAGGTTGGGGATGTGAAAAATATCAGTAAGACAGTATGGAGATGCTCCTTAATTTGCTGGAGCATCTGGAGCTACCTAGTGTGGAGTACAATGCTCCTTCAGTACATCCAGGACTGGCCTGGGGCTATATGAATCACTGGTTTGAAATCAGCTTGGCAATCCCTATGCTTTAATCACACATCCCCAGGCCCCATCAGCTCTGTTTTTTCCCTTCTGGCATCCTCCCTTTATTCAAGGTGGTGGGCTCCAGAAGCACATGGTTACAAGTGAGATGCCCCCCTTTCAGTCTAGAAAACTCACTCCCTGTTCTGGTCTTGCTTTAACAGAAATATTTTTAGGCTCCTTCAACCTCATCTCCAAAACATCCAAGTCCTCTCACTTTCCCAAGCTGTCCTGTTGAGCCTTACAATTTTGTTTACTTGCTTAAAGCTCTTGACACTTACTCATGTACTAGCCAAGGTCTAGCAGTTCAGCTTCTAGGGGAACAAAACAAAACCTCAAAGTCACAGCAACAGGAAAGAAAGCAGCTGCTAGCACAGTTGCACGGCTTTCTTCATTTCAAGTCATGCTGGAAGGCACAGCTCAAAAAGCAGCACTCAGGTATTCAATTGCTTCAGTGTCACTGCTGACAGTCACAAGAGCACTGCAGTGTCAGATGCTTAGCAGCATCTCTCCTTCCACCTACACCTCCTGCAGCTGTCAGCCGATAATCAGAACACTGTAGGCATTTGAAAGGAAAATGCCACACGAATATGGCCTTGTTCAGACCTGGATGCAGGACAACTGGTGGGAAATTCATCCTACTTACATGAAGCCTACATGCCCATGTAGGCAGATGAGCTTCAGGATCACAATCTTGATGAGGGAGCCTGAACTTCAAGCATGTCTGCTTTTCCCAAGGGTATCACCTGCTCTAATATGAGATATTACCTTTCCCAACTAAGCTCGCTTCTGTTTTTAGAGCGCCCCCTCTCCAGTCTGTCAAAGAAGCAGTGGAGAAAAGTGGAAAGAGCAAACGTATGAGGAAGTCACAGGAATATGTAGATAAAACAGTAAAATGACACCAAGTTCCACAGGTAGCACTGGGCCAGATTTTCCAGGCATGCATCTGCTACCCTACATAGTCGGTACATCTTCGGACACTTCTTGCACATGCCTCAGGTTTACATGCAAAGTTCCAAATTGCATAAAACCTGAGTATCTTCACACTGCTCCCAAAACACCAGCTGGTGAAGTGTCATCTCCTTTCTCACCTGCAAATTACCAGTATATTTATACCATGTGGCCAGCCACCCCACCCTACCTGCTGAGCATACCCAGCCACAGCTGGGAGCCACACAGACAGTTCAAGGGCCACCTACAGCCTTGGTTGGATCCCTTCTGCAAATAAACCCTGTTTTGCATCATCTTCCCAACATGCTGGAACGTTACAATTGCCTAGAAATTATTTCCAGTTTTCTAATAAGCAAGACAGTGGGAAATTGCAGATCCAGCCCTATGTTTCTAGAAGCAATTGTCGACTTGCCTGGTAAAACACCAGGAGATACTTGCTGACTACTTCTCTCTGTTTTATTAACTTTTTATATAAAGTACTATTTTATAATCATGCAAATTAAAAGCACTTTACTGTAGGGTGTATTCTGTAATGCATGCTGGAGAAATGACCTATTTGGAAGTGAATCACATTACAAATTCACATAACTCAATTTTCAGGATCTATCTCATGCATACTAAGCAGAAATGAAAGCAAACGTAGACAAGTTCAAGACAAAAAATAAACATTTGTAATAGCAGGAAATGTGCCTCTTTGGAGTAATAAATGTGCGTCAAGGAAGAACAACAGTTCAAGGAATCAAATTCAGTTTCCACTGTTTGGAAGTTGCTGTATTTTAGAACATGTTAAAGAAGTAGATGCTATTACCTCTGGTCTGTGCATAGCAATCATAAGCAAAACAGCATGTGATTTCCCAAGGAAGCAACATAATTTCAGAGTCATAGTGTACTAGACTTGAGACTGGATTATGGATCTTTTCTTAATCATCTCAATTCCTTAAAGAAATCACTTCTACAGAAGTGAAAGGTTTCTAGAGTGGACTTGGCATCTATAAAAACAGAAGTCTGTGGATGTTCTTTTGAAGCAGGATCCTAAACGGCACGAACATTTATATATATATATACATTTAACCTCACTACAGCTTTCAGCTGTACTTACACAACATAAAATCTATTCTCCTAAGTCACTAGGTTCCAAGGTTTAAAGTATTTAGGCACCAAGAGATGCAGACAGGCAATTAATAGAATTTTCAAAGGCCTTTCAAAACTATGGTTCAAACTTGTTTTGTCTTTTGCTTCCCCTTCCCCATGGAGTAGCTCTTCTGGATCCTTGCTACTCCAATGGCTGTGAATCCTCCCCCATTTCCAGATTAGTTAATGGATACTTTATCCCCATTTTTTCTAGGGCTGATGTGTTTTTGTTCTTTTTCCTTGCCTGCTGTTTTCCACTCCCTGTGACTCCCTGAGCTGTCCTGGCCTTCACAGGGCTCTGCATGCCCACAACTGCTCTCTTCTCCTTGGCTGAGCTCCCATTCCCCAGCGGTTCCCGCAGCCCCATCCACACCAGATCTAGCCAAATTTATTCCTTCTGCACACCCAGTGCCTGAAAGATATTGTGAGGAGAATTCAGGAGCCCCAGATTGGAGTCTAACTGAAAGCTGCTACAAATGATAGGAAAACCCACTGAAAATGGGCTTCACATCAGCCCCCACTGCCTGCCTCCCTGCAAACGAACCGCCACGAACCAGCCCGGGTTACCTGAAGGGGTAGGCAAAGGCTATGTCAATGTTGAGGTCACTCTCTGACTTGTTTGCACAGTCCACACTGAGGCGCAGTCCTCCAGAGTACCCACCGCATGTTGCAAATGCAAAGATTGCAAAAAGCTGTCAAAAACAAACAACATTTTTATTTTATTTCGTTTCAGCAACCACCACAAGTAGATCCACGCAGCAGCTCTTTCTGCAGCACCGGCCCCCTCGGCTCAGGTTCTCCATCACTCCATGCATTCAAAGCATTGCCACACATTACTCCAGCACCCTTCCCAACAGCCGATACAAAGAACCACAAAATTTGAAGCTCTGTTGCCACACCCAGACAGAAACATCACCATTTGTCAGTGCCAGGCATCTCAGCCCTCCCCTGCTGTCTCAAACCCCATTTGGGATTCACAACCTGGGCAGCTATTTAAATCTGACAGGCAAGCTCAGACAAGAACGAAGGATGAATATTCACTGAGCATAATGAGTCGGTCTTAACCCAAGTAAAACCTCTGGCAGAAGTATTTATAAAAAGCAACCAGGAGTAGAAATAGTACACCAAGACAGTTCATACGGCTGCCATGACATTACATGGCAAAACACAAAATCGTACTACCCCTCTCCCATTTCACGTATGACTTGGATAAAAATCACCATAAATTTTTGATTATTTTTTCTAAATTACTACCATAACCTAGCATAGATATAGAGGTGCAGTAAACTGACATTCACCAAAACAGACAAAAAATCAAGACTTCGGATAAACTCAGACAAACCAGACATGAACAAAGAGCTTGTGTGGTTCTGATGCAAACTCGTATCTCATCTTAATCTTCCAGGGGAAAAAGGCGAAGGAAGGAGTGCACAGGCCAGGAACACATCAGCATTTATATTTATATCAGGGTTTATATCCTCCAAACAGAGGAACAGGAAACACAAATGGGGGTCTCTTAAAACATCATTGATGTAGGCTTCCTTGGAAGACCCTGAGCGTAAGCGTAATTTAAATTAAAGGACAGGCTAGATTTTGTTGATTGTAGCACTACAGATCTGAAATCAGCTTTACCAGAATTACTCTGAGATTTACAGCCAGGCAGATATGGGAAATGACAGGTAAACCCCTGATCTCAGTCACAGTTAAAGAAGCTAAAAGCCAGCAACACAGAGGAAACAAACAGTGCACACATCTGGAAAAGAAAACGTGTACTTGGACACTGAAAAATTACACAGAAAGCAAATGTAATGGCAAAATAAAGGCCTGAATGAGTCAATACAAGCAATGTGGAAACACATAAGTAGAAAAAAGTAGACCTATCCTTGCTGCCCAAGGCTCTGCAAAACACGCTGTTAATCTGAGTTCACCCAATTCACAGCACGAGCAAGGCCAGGTGCTTCAGCAGCCTCCTTGGACTTCAGCTTTACAAATGCATCTTTCCCCCAGACCCTGCCAGGTTACAGAGCAACTCCTGGGCACTGGGGCAGGGAGATTCTCCTCAGTTGCAAGGTGATGTGCCGAGCACAATGGAGCACGAAGAGAATAATGCAAGTTCCCACCCTGCTACTCACTTTCATCGTGACCAGAGCATATCACCAAGGAGAGATTTACAAAGGTAGTTAGGTGCCCAACGATAAGGAAAGCTGATAAAAACTTTGAATCGATTCTTCCTGCTGAGCTCACTGCAAAACAGAAAAGCTGAACTTTACTGTGAATTGACTTGTATAATATGTGATGTGAAATAAATGTCTCTACTACAACTTGAACAGTGTTCCTTCATCCTACATGAGACACTACCTCTGTAACTACAAAACGTTTCTGCCCTTACATGTAGCACAGCACTGAAAATCAGTATTAACCATCTCAATTTAATTTGTGAAGCAATGCCAGAAAACAATATATTAAGGAGAATGGGACAGATTAGTGCTGACCTGCTTTCTGGCCTAATTAAGGAAGTTGCAAATGCAAGTGTCTTGCAGATACATAGGGAGGCACAAAGATTAATGCAGTGATAGATAAAAAGGGAACTGAAGGGCTGCAGCATGAGACAGACCTGCCAGAGCCATCACCTCTCAGCTACAGCTCTCAGCGTGGGGACAAGCAGAAGAAAAATATGCAATTGGAATGCATCGCCTTTAATCAAGTATTGGAAACCAGCATAAATATCTGCCACCATGTTTGTTCACCAAGGCCACGCAGCCATGCCAAAAAACGCAGGTCAGGCTACTCCTTCTCAGAAAGGATCTCCTCCAGAGTTCCTAGTTTTTCCTCTCCTCTATTGAGAGCATCTTTGACAGCAAACTCAAGCACCTGAAGTCTCAGTCCCTCCGACAGCTCAGATCTAGCCTTTACTCACCCTTTAGCCCTCATGTTCAGCTCTTAACCAGAGACTTTTCAGATGTTTCCACTCGTTCAGCAAACCCTTCAGCCTCCTTCCTCTCCAGCCACAACCCACTAGGGCTGACCACCAGTCTCCATCCTTACTCCACACGCTCTGCTACAAGCACCCAGGCAGCATCCACGAGGCAAGCAGGAAACAGAAGAAGACCCAGCTGGAGATTTTTATACTGAACTTCAGCAAGGCCTCAGCCAACCCGAGCTTGGCTCTCTGCCGTGGCTGGATCAGATGCTGCTAACAGCTGGGATTGCCCACCTGCCAGTAACGCCCGGCCGGTCCCCTCAGCTGTGTGCCAAGGCCATGCAGCACCTTTTGGAAGCAGATTTATGTTTTGCATTGCAGGAGAGCAGGGTGAAGGCTGTAAACCAACGGTATTTCCTTGGAGTGTCTCAGCCAAGCAGCGGGCATGATTGTCCTCCTGCCCAAGCAATCCTCTCATCCTACCTCTGCATTTTTCCTGGTTTTTTCCCCCAAGTTTTGTTGCTTTATGTTGTCAGTGGAGTGCCTGGTGTATTAAGCCAAGATTTACTCATCATTTTTTGTGCACACTGTAATTCTATGGCAGTTGCAGGAATGCTGTAAACACCACTGTATTTTATTATAGTAGGATTTGGGTAAATGGCAGTTGTAAACCCCATAATGGGAACTTTATGGGCCAGATTCAATAAAACCTCCATCTGCGAGATAATTTTATTGAATCTGGCCTCTCTGAAATTGAAAAGTTTATGGAGAAAGGGAAAGCGTTTCCCTATGTTCCTATTTACTCCTTGCCTATAAATCCACACCCAGCACTAGTCCCATCTGCAGTGTGCATGCATATTGCTTTTCCCCTTCCCATTAGATAAATCTCCCCAGCACAGAGTTACCGCTGCTTATCTTATGGCTGCTGCCTCTCCAGGCTCAGCCCCGACGCCCAGCGCTGCGCCTGCCTTCCCCGGAGGAGCAGCAGTCGGCAGAAACACGGTGCCCTTGAGGCAGCAAATCTTTGCTGCCATGGCCGTGCTGGGCTGCTCACGCCGGCTGGCACAGGAGCAGGGCAAAGCCCAGCCGTCCCCTCCGCGCCCCATCCCTCCTGCAACTGTGGATGTTACAGAATCACAGAATCACAGAATAGTAGGGGTTGGAAGGGACCTCTGTGGGTCATCTAGTCCAACCCCCCTGACTAACCAGGGTCACCTACAGTAGGCTGCACAGGATCTTGTCCAGGCGGGTCTTGAATATCTCCAGAGAAGGAGACTCCACAACCTCCCTGGGCAGCCTG
>Ga0065711_1043029_pt1 | contig 14985 bp, 15 predicted proteins | sample Hoacrofraction12_FD_59098 | JGI IMG/M metagenome (GOLD analysis project Ga0065711, IMG submission 59098) | Hoatzin crop microbial communities from Cojedes, Venezuela - Epithelial fraction 12 v2 (version 2) | ecosystem: Host-associated > Birds > Digestive system > Esophagus > Crop | place... | reverse complement strand
ATGAAATATTGATGTCAAGTCCCTCTATTTCGCTTTTAGAGCTGCCAGTCGTGCCGCCAGTGCTGCCACCTGTGCTACTTGAAGCATCGCCAACGCCGCTAAGCGCGGTGCCGCCGTTTTCGACGGAAATTTTGCGATTTATCGGATCTAGAAAATCGATGCTATTTTTTAGACCGCTGACATTTGCACCTGTGGTGTTGAGATCTAAGACCAAATTTTCATCAATTCCTAGCGTTAAAGCTTTGCCGCGTTTGGCGCTTAGTGTTGACGGACTTAAGAAATCCTCGCTCTTTTGAATTTGACTAGGCGCTGCAGGATCTGAATCTATCGTAATCGGCAAAATATGCAAATCTGGCTGAGTCGAGCTTGAGCTAGAGCCGCTAGATTCGATAGTCGTCACAAATGCTTTGCTCTCTTTGACTTCCTTGCTATACGGTTTTGAGCTGTCGTTTGTGTCGAGTTTATATTTGTTGATTGTAGGCACGGTGAAATTTGTCGTCGTAGTCGAAGTCCCACCAGTCGTGGTCTCCTTATATGTGATAATGTGCGGAATTTCGTCCCACGCATTGGTTAGTGATGAAGAGTCACCAGTTAGGACTGATTTTAGGGTGTTTTCGTTTAAATTTCTACACAAAATGCTCGTGCAGCTGTTTTCCGGCAACAGCGTAACCTCGATGTCACCGATATCGCCCTCGCCTGGCGAACTCGCTCGTTTATGCTTTTTCGAGTGGCTCCAAAGCCAGTTAATGCCCACTTGATAGCTGCGATTAAAGTCCAGCGTTTCGTTATTTTCGTGGATTTTTTGATAATCGTAATAGGTGCGATTGCCGTCCAAAAACTCCGTAAAATGCCCAAGTGGCGTGTGTGCCGCTGAAACCGAAAACGCAAGCGCAATAGCCGCCGCAGTAGAAAACAACCCAAATTTTTTCATCCTACACTCCTCAATCACCGCCGAAACACATCTCACGCGGTTTTTATTTTAACGCCAAATTTTATTAAATAGTAACTAAATCAAAACTTAATAGCGCGCAAATACCGATGTTTTGGGCGCGAATGAGAGGCAAATTTGTAAGCAAAATTACAGAAAAAAAAAAAACGGAAATTTGATTTTACAAATAATTTTTCGCACAATTTTACGCTTTTGATTCTTGCTCAAAATTTTGTGATGTGAATTTTTGTGAAATTTGTATGCGAATTTGGGTTTAAATTTAGAGTGAAATTTGGGGCGAAATTTTTAATTTTTGGGGCGAAATTTGATTAAATTCGCCTGCGGAATTTGGCGGAAATTCCGCCAAATTTAAATCAGACATTAAATCTAAAATGCATCACGTCGCCGTCATTTACGACGTAATCTTTGCCTTCAAGTCGCATTTTACCGGCATCTTTGGCACCATTTTCGCCGCCACACGCGATAAAATCGTCATAGCTAATGACTTCTGCTTTAATAAAGCCCTTTTCAAAGTCATTGTGAATTACGCTTGCCGCTTTTGGGGCTTTCCAGCCCTTCGTGATCGTCCAAGCGCGCACCTCAATTTGCCCAGCTGTAAAATAGCTAATAAGCCCCAGTTTGGCGAAGCTCGTGCGAATTATCGCATCTAAGCCACTCTCGCTAACGCCCAGACTTTCAAGCATTTCGTGCGCTTCATCGTCATTTAGACCGATTAACTCCTCCTCGATCTTGGCGCAAATTTTAATCACTTCATGGTTTGATTTTGCCGCAAATTCGCGCAGTTTTTTCACATACTCATTATCGCTAGAAAGGTCATCTTCGCCGACATTTGCGCCATAAATCACCTCTTTTGCGGAAAGCAGGCGCAATTCTTTGTTAAGATTTTGATAAATTTCATTTTCTCTCTCATCAAAACTACTCGCACTTTTGCCCGAATTTAGGTGGTTTAGAAGCAAATTTGCCATCTCCAAACTCTCTTTTGCGCCCTTTTGATTGGCTTTCGCCTCTTTATTTAGGCGCTCGATTTTGCGAGTTAATTGCTCGATGTCCGCTAAAATGAGCTCTGTGGCGATTATCTCAATGTCGCGCACAGGGTCAATCGCGCCCTCTACGTGCGTGATATTTTCATCATCAAAGCAGCGCACGATATGCAAGATCATCTCGGTCTCACGGATATTTGAGAGGAATTTATTACCCAAGCCCTCGCCTTTGCTCGCACCCTTTACAAGTCCGGCAATATCGACAAATTCGACCGTTGATTGCTGAATTCGGTTCGGATTTACGATTTTTGCGAGTTTCTCTAAGCGTGCATCTGGAACGCCCACCACAGCGCGATTTGGCTCAATTGTGCAGAATGGATAGTTCGCACTTTGGGCGTTTTGCGCCTTTGTTAGCGCGTTAAATGTCGTTGATTTGCCTACGTTGGGAAGCCCAACAATTCCTACTGAAAGTCCCATTATTTGCACCCGCAGCTGGCTTTTGCAAGCTCTTTTAAGTAGTAAATCACCGCGCGAACTGCCGCACCTGAGGCTCCGGCTTGATTATAACCCCAAGGTTTCTCGATATATGCAGGCCCAGCGATGTCAAAGTGCATCCATTTGTCCTTAAATTCGTCTTTTATGAAGTTATCCAAGAAAATTCCAGCTGTCAAAGCCCCACCATATCGCGATGAAGCGGTGTTTGAGACGTCTGCGATTTGGCTTTTTACGAGGTCGCGCAGATAATCGTTAAATTCCAAAATCGTAAATAGCTCGCCGCTAGGCTTTGATTTTGCCTTAAAATCGGCCTTTAGCTCCTCGTTATTGCCCATAATTGCGCTTGTGTATTCGCCAAGCCCCACCACGCAGGCTCCCGTCAAGGTCGCAAAATCCATGATGAGATCAGGATCTAAATCCTGCGCCCAGCTAAGGCAATCTGCGAGCACTAAGCGGCCTTCAGCATCGGTATTTCGGACTTCGATCGTCTTGCCACTGCGCGAAATCAACACATCATCGGGCTTATAGGAATTTCCACCGATCATATTTTCCGTAGCGCCCATGACAGCGTGAATTTCAAACGGCAATTTTAGGCTCGCAGCCGCCGCAATTATGCTCATTACGGCGATCGCGCCGCTTTTATCGCTCTTCATCGTAAGCATATAATCCCCTGGCTTCAAACTAAGCCCGCCGCTATCGTAAGTAAGGCCTTTGCCAACGAGTGCAATCTTTTGAAGCGCCATTTCAGGCTTATAAACGAGATGAATTAAGCGCGGAGGATGCACGCTAGAGCGATTTACAGCCAAAAATGCGTTCATATTCTCGCTTTTTAGGTAATCCTCGTCGTAAATTTCGCACGTCAAATTTGGAATTTCATTCGCCAAATTCTGCGCGTCAGCTGCCATTTTTAGGGGCGTATAAATCTCTGGAATTTCATTGATGCAATCTTTTGCGAAATTTGTAAATTTCGCCAAAATTTCAGCCTCGCCGATTGCCTCGACAATTTTTGGCTTTAGCTCTTTGCCGCTAAATTCGTTATTTGCGAAGTAAATTTCACTCAAATCATACGATTTTTTCTCGCTTTTGTAGCGATTGAATTCGTAACTGCCAAGCAAAAAGCCCTCGACCACGGCGCTAAGGGATTTTTTCTGACATCCGCAAATGTAAATCGCCATTTTTAGGCTCTTTACTTTATAATTTTTAAGCGAATTATAGATTTTAGCGGCTCCTAAGCGCACTGCGTCAAATTCAAGCGCTTTGATGCCGACGTAAATTCGCCTACTTTCAGGCAAAACCAAAACTCCATCGCCTTTAAATCCGTAAAAATCGAACTTTTCGGCGTCTTTGATAAATGGGTGATCTAAATTTTTATCCACGACAAAAATCGCCTCAAAATCCGCTGAAATCTCGCTAATATCGCTATTTACAAGCTCAAATTTCATTTCGTTTTTCCTTTCTGTTATTTAAAATTCTATTCTCTAAATTTCGCATCGCTTTATAAAATCCAAAGACGAAAAGCCCAATTAAAGGGATCGCGATGTACCAATATTTCTCAATTTTATTGATCGCGTACCAAATTTCGTCGCCAAATTTCCACGCCAGCAGAATCGTCACCGCAGCCCAACACCAGCCGCTTAAAAGGTTAATCGCAGCAAATTTGCGTGCATCGTAGCGCGTCACGCCGATACTCATCGGAATTATCGTGCGCAGGCCGTAAAGATAGCGCTGAATGAATATCAAAACCGCGCCGTAACGCTGCAAAAGTAGGTGCGCGATGGCAAATTTGCGGCGCTGCGTGTTTAGGCGCTTGGTGATGAATTTTTGATTGTAACGGCCGATGTAAAAATAGATCTGATCGCCCACAAATGCGCCAAGTCCGGCGATAAAAATCGCTAAAGCGACGTTCATATGGCCTTCGTGTGCCATTATGCCGCCTAAAATCAGCGCCAGTTCGCCCTCCAAAATGCACCAAAAAAAGAGTACGATGTAGGCCAAATGCTTGTAATTTAGCATCGCCTCTTTTAGAAATTCTTCCATTTTAAATTTCCAAAACGCTATAAACTTCGGTGAAATTCTCGAGTTTTGCGGTGCCGCCAAGATCGACTAAATTCACGATAAAGCACGCCTCGATGCACTTTGCTTTGGTTTGATTAATCAGATCTACGCTAGCTTTAGCAGTGCCACCAGTAGCGATCAAATCGTCAATCAGAAGCACTTTTGCCTCATCAACCGCATCAAACGCGTCAATGTGAATTTCGATCTCATCGACGCCATATTCAAGCGCGTATTTTTGGGCAAGCGTGATGTATGGGAGCTTGCCAGGCTTGCGAATTGGGACAAAAGGCAAATTCAGTCTCGCCGCAAGTGCCGCACCAAAGATAAATCCGCGACTCTCAATCGCCGCGATAAAGTCAATATCGTAATCGATGTAGCGCTCTTGCAGGTGATCGAGCAGAAATTTAAACGCGCGTTTGTCATTTAAAAGCGTCGTAATGTCCTTAAAATCAATGCCAGGCTTCGGAAAATCCTTGATGCTTCGGATTGTATTTAAAAGATAATTCTTATCATTTTCGCTTAAAACTTTCATTTTGCCTCCTTAAATTTCGCCCAGTTTTTCTACCCTGCGCGCGTGTCTGCCGCCCGCAAATTCGGTATCAAAAAAGACTCTCAAAATATCTTCAATAAGCGCTTTTCCCAAAATCCTGCCGCCAAAAGCGACGACGTTTGCGTCGTTGTGTTCGCGTGAAAGCGCAGCTTCGGTGGCATTGTGGCAAAGAGCACAGCGAATTTTAGGGTTTCTGTTTGCTGCGATGGAGATTCCAATTCCTGTGCCGCAGGCTAGAACGCCGTAAAAATTCGGACTTTTTGCCACCTCAGCGGCTAGCTTTTTGCCAAATTCAGGATAATCCACGCTTTCAGTGGAATTCGTACCCAAATCAACAATCTCAAAACCAAGCTCCGAAAGCACCTTTTTTGCAAATTCTTTCGCCTCAAATCCGCCGTGATCGCTCGCTAAAAAAATCTTTTCTACTCTCATTTAGTCCTGCTCTTTGATAAATTTCTCGTTATTTTCTAAAGTATCCACAAAGCGTCCGACTCGCTCCCAGCGAATTTCGCGCTTTGAATCCATACTAAAATAGACAAACCAAGGGGTTCCGACAATCAAACTATACGGCACAGAGCCCCAAAATCGGCTATCGTTTGAATTATCACGATTATCACCAATCATAAAAAACTCACCATCTGGAATTTTCTTATAAAATGCGTTAAATTCGATATTTTGCCCATCAATTGAGAATTTCGGCAGCTCACTCACATTCACAGGCGACATCGCAAATTTGCCGCTGTAATGCGCAAGAATGGACGCTTTAAAGCCACGATTCTCCTCGTAGCGAATGCCCTTATTTTTGTACGGCTCTTTGATAAATTTCTCACCCATAAGCGTGACAATCTCGGAAGCATCGTAATTCTCGGCGATAAATTTATCCCCTTCAACTGGACGCAAATAGAACGCATCAGGTGTGAAAATCACCTCGTCGCCGCCTTTTGCGAACATTCGTTTGACGTAATGAACTTTGGTGTTTTCCGGATTTCTAAAAACCACGATTTCGCCGCGTTCTGGGCGTTTGCCTTCGATTAAATGGCCATTTCCCTTAAAATCTGGCAAAATCGGCACCTCAAACCACGGAATTCTAGGCGTTGGAATTCCATAAACCCACTTTTTCGCAAACAAAAAATCGCCCACTAAAAGCGTATTTTTCATCGAGCCAGAAGGGATCACAAACGCCTGTGCAACGAACATAATGACAAAAAGCACGATCGCAATCGTGCCCGGCCAACTGCAACAAAAATTGTAAAATTTGATAAAAGCGTTTTTCATCAATTATCTTTTTTGTCGATTTTTAGCGGCTTGGATTGTGTTTTTAAGTAGCATTGCGATGGTCATTGGGCCTACGCCACCTGGAACGGGCGTGATGAAACTGCATTTATCTTTAAGCCCATCAAAATCGGCATCACCAACCAAACGGCCATCGTCAAGGCGGTTAATTCCCACGTCGATTACGACTGCGCCATCTTTTACCATTTCAGCTTTTAAGAAATTTGGTCTGCCAATCGCAACCACGATAATATCGGCATTTTTGGTGTAAAATTCAAGATTTTTGGTCTTGCTATGCACGACGCTCACGCTTGCGCTCGCATTTAGGAGCAAATTTGCCATCGGTTTGCCGACGATATTGCTGCGGCCGATTACTAGGGCGTTTTTGCCGACCAAATCAATGCCGTAGTCCTTAAATAGGCGCATAATGCCAAGCGGCGTACAAGGTACAAAACTATCAAGTCCGCTTACTAAACGCCCAACATTAATCGCGCTAAAGCCGTCGACATCTTTATTTGGGTCGATCGCCTCTAGAATTTTATTCGTATCAATGTGTTTTGGTAGCGGCAGTTGCACCAAAATTCCATCAACTTCGTCGTTTTGATTTAAATCTGAAATCAAATCCAAAAGCGCAGCCTCGCTAGTTTCGGCATCCAAGCGATACATGAAGGAATTTATCTCACACATTTTACACGCTTTTTCTTTTGAGGCGACGTAGGTTTGGCTGGCCTTATCTTCGCCTACCAAAATGACCGCTAGGCCTGGCTTTACGCCATTTTTAGCCATCTCAATCGCCTCAAGTCGCACCTCTTCTTTACACTTCGCGCTAATCGCCTTACCATCAATCAAATTCATCTTTCGTCCTTAGTGAAATTTAAAGAGATATAATAGCGAAATTTACTTTAATAAACTTGTAATTCAAGGATTTTTAAAAAGAAAAATTGTATTATCTTGCCTATGAAATTTACGGTTATTGCACTTTTGGTCGGATTTTGCCTTGGGGCGGACTTTATCACGGATATTGAATATGGCAAAATGCTCTACAAAAATCCACGCGGAATCGGCTGCAATCGCTGTCACGGCGACGCTGGCGAGGGCACGACGATCGCTGAATATAAAGAATTTGATCGCGCGAATAAAATTTATCACGACGCCACACTCAAAGCACCGCAGATAAATAGGCTATCTTTGCAGGAATTTACCGACGCAATTACCAATCCAAAGGACGTAATGCCGACATATTTCTTGACAAAAGACGAAATAATCGCAATTTACAAATACATAAAAGAGATAAACGAGGAGGAAAAATGACAAATCATGAGGCGTTTTTAGAGGCGAAAAAATATATTCCAGGTGGCGTTGATTCCCCTGTGCGTGCATTTGGCAGCGTTGGTGGCGAGCCATTTATCGCTAAAAAGGGCGATGGAGCGTATATTTATGACATCGAAGATAACAAATATCTCGATTTTGTGCAAAGCTGGGGACCGCTGATTTTTGGGCATTGCGACAAAGACATCGAAGCAGCAGTAACCGAAACTGCGAAATCTGGGCTAAGTTTTGGCACGCCGTGCATGAAAGAGACGGAATTGGCGAAACTGATTTTATCAGATTATGCGTTTTTAGATAAAATTCGCTTTGTAAATTCCGGCACGGAAGCCACAATGAGCGCCATTCGCGTGGGTCGCGGATACGCCAAAAAAGATGGCATAATCAAATTCCAAGGCTGCTATCACGGACACAGCGATAGCTTGCTAGTCGCCGCAGGATCGGGCGCTACAACTTTTGGCAAACCAAGCAGCGACGGAATTCCGGCTGACATCACAAAAAACACATTTTTAGCCATCTACAACGACATCAAAAGCGTAAAAGAGATCGTAAATTCGCAACAAATTGGCGTCATCATAATCGAGCCAATTGCCGGAAATATGGGCTTTGTGCCAGCGAAGGCGGAATTCTTAAAAGAGCTACGTGCGCTTTGCGATGAGAAAAAAATCGTGCTGATTTTTGATGAGGTGATGAGCGGATATCGCGCCGGAAATTTAGGCGCTTACGGCATTTACGGCATCCAAAGCGACATGGTGACATTTGGCAAGGTTATTGGCGGCGGCATGCCGTGTGCTGCGTTTGCTGGACGCTCCGAGATTATGGACTGCATAAGCCCGCTTGGCGGCGTCTATCAAGCAGGCACGCTAAGCGGAAATCCAATCGCAATGGCCGCCGGCATCGCTAGCATCGAAAAAATCCACAAAAACGGCTGGCAAATGTATGCTAAACTCGAAAAAATGGCCTCAAATTTCACCTCTGCATTAAAAGAAAACGCCGATAAAAAGGGAATTGCGCTTCAAGTCGATTTCCGAGGCTCGATGTTTGGGTATTTTTTCAACGAAAAACCGGTGCAAAACTACGCTGACGCGCTAAAATCGGATACGAAAATGTTTGCCAAATTTCACGCAGAAATGCTCAAAAATGGCGTATTTTTGGCGCCTAGCCAGTTTGAGACTGGCTTTATTTGTAATGCGATGAGCGATGGTGATATTGAATTTGCCTGCGAGGCCGCTAAAAAGGCATTTGACGCGATATGAAATTTACAAAAAACCTAAATTCAATCGTTCGCAGCGCAAACACGCTAAGTCTAGGCATCTCAATCGTCGTTGCCATCGGACTTGGCGTGCTGTGCGGCTACTATTTGCGCAAATGGACTGGACTCGAGTTTCTCTTTTGGCTTTTCCTCATTTTTGGGGTGTGCGCGGCACTTTTAAATGTCTATAAAGCCTATAAAATGCTAATGCGCGAGGCAGAAAATATCGAAAATGACCCAAAATACGCGAATTTGAAGCAAACTGACGATGAAGAAGACGATTAAATTTTATCTCTTTTTGGATTTTTTGGTCATTCTTTGCGCCCTATTTTTCGGGCTTAAGTGGCTAATTAGCTCACAAGTTAGCTTTATTTTCGCTACTTTGATTGTTTTTATCTCGATTATGACCTATAAAAAGGTCATCTTCGATGAAATTCACAGCGGCAAGTACGATGAAATCGACACTGAAGACGAAGAGCAAGCCAAAAAGCCCAAAGTATCGAAGCTACACTTCTTTTCAATCTACAAAATCCTCGCGTACGCGCTATTTTTCGCGAGTTTTTATCTTTTGGCGAAGTTCAAATTTTTAGACATTTTTGGCTTCATCGCTGGGATTTTTCCGATCATTCCGACCGCCTTTTTTGCGCTATTAAAAAAGAGTTAGCTCCGATTCTTGCTCGTTTAATTGGGCATAAATCTCATCAAATTCACCCAAAATCAAACAATAGCGAAATTTCTGCTTAATTTTTTTAATTTCACTCGCATTTTTAGGGCGCAGACACAGAATTTCATCACCAAATTTTCTCCTCAAAAACGCCTCAGCCCTGCTAAAAATTTCCTCATCATTTTCAATTATAAGAGCCTGCTCGCTCCCGCCAAATGGGCAAATTCGCCACTTTTTATCCACGAAAAGCGGCATAAAATGGCGAAATTTGATCTGGCTTTTAAAATCAATTGCAAATCCACGCTCGTCTAAAAAGCCCAAAATTTGGGCAAATTCGGGCAAGAAAATGGATGGAATTTGCACGCTAAATTTGCGCTCGTTAAATATGAAATTTGAAAAAAATATGGAATTTTGCTCTAAAATTTCCATTTTTTGGGCATTTGGGGAGGAAATTTCTTTGGAATTTGGCAGAATTTCACTCATTGAAAAAACCAGCGATTTCATCTCTAAATTAAAAATTTTCTCAAAGTTTTTATCCAAATTTGCCCCTAAAATTGGCGCTTTTGCGAGCGTCATTGAGCGCAGAATTTCCGCCTCAATTTTGCCAATTTTTACCACCTCGATGCCGTTAAGAGTGGCGAAATATCGCATGATGCTAGTTTTAGCGAAATTTAGGCTTTTTACCTTGATGTAAGCGACCTCATCACTCAAAATTTGGGGATTTGAATCAAAAATAACGGCGTAAGCGCCTGCATTTACGGCCTTTTCAATCTCCTCTTCATCGCTTGAAAAAAACGCCGCAGCAGCGGAAGGCGAAATTTTTTCCGCCCTTAAAGTAAAGCTCTCAACGCTTGAAATTTGGGGCTTTGTGAGGATTTCACCGCCAGTTAATCGCGCCAAATTTACGATATTCATCCCACAAGCGCGCCGTTTTTGACGTTTGCCATCGGTGAAAGTAGCGTCAGCGAGCCATCTTCAGCGCTTAAAATCATCCCTTCACTTAGGTGTTTGAAGATTTTTGCAGGCTTGAGATTGGCTAGGACGCAGACTTGCTTGCCGATTAGATCGCTTGGATTGTAGAATTTAGCGATGCCGGAGATGATTTGGCGAGGTTTTGCTTCGCCTAAATCGATCTTAAATTTGAGCAGTTTATCGCTACCATCGATATTTTCGCACTCTAAAATCGTGCCCACGCGAATTTCACAGCGCTTAAAATCATCGATTTTGATCTCTTTTTGCTTTTCTGGCTCAGATTGCGCCTCCGCTGCGACAGGCTGGCTCATCAGCTCGCTTTCGACCTTAGCAAAAAGTGGCGCCGTATCGCGCGCTAAAAAGTCCAATAATTCGAACTTTTCAATGAGTTTTTTGTAAATTTCAGTATCGATTTTAAACGAGAGCGCCTCTGCGATTTTTTCAGCGGTTTTTGGCATCGCTGGACTTAACAAAATAGCGACCTTTGCGAGCAAATTTGCCACCAAAGCAACCAGAGCTAGGGCTTTTGTGGTCTCGCCATTTTTCATCAAATTCCACGGCTCATATTTTGCGATGCTCGAATTTGCCAAATTTAGCACCTTCCAAAGCTCTTCCAAATACCTGCTCGTGCTGATTTCTTCTAGCGCCTCTAAACTCGCTTTGATGTGCGAATTTGCCAAATTTAGCTCATCGGTGAAGAATTTTTCCACGTCTTTTGCGTTGATTTCGTAGCTTGAGTATTTGCTGCTCATGCCGATTATGCGGTTTAGGAGGTTGCCTAAATCGTTACAAAGCTCGCTATTTATGCGGGTGATGAGCGCGCGCTGCGAAAAGTCGCCATCTTGGCCAAATGGCACTTCGCGAAGCAAGAAATATCTAAACTGCTCTAAGCCATATGCGTCGGCTACTTCGCGCGGATTTACGACGTTTCCGAGCGATTTACTCATTTTTTTGCCATCTCTTGTCCACCAGCCGTGAGCGCCGATTTTTTGCGGCAAAGGCGTCTCCAAACTCATCAAAAACGCCGGCCAATAGATCGAATGAAAGCGCAAAATATCTTTGCCGACTAGGTGAGTTGTGTTTTGCCAAAAGTCCATTTTATCGTTATCGCGCAAGAATCCAAGTGTCGAAGGGTAGATTAAAAGCGCGTCCAGCCAGACATAAACCACGTGTTTTGGGTCATTTACGCTTTTTGGCAATTTCACGCCCCAATCGAAGCTCGTACGCGTAATTGAGAGATCTTTTAGGCCCGATTTTACGAAATTTATAATCTCATTTTTTTTCGCGCGCGGCAAAATGCAATTCTCCTCATCATCGTACCATTTTAGGAGCTTGTCTTGATATTTTGAGAGTTTGAAAAAATAGCTCTCCTCTTTGACGATGCGCGTTTTTTTGCCGCAGTCTGGGCAGTATTCGCCGTCGATTAACTGCGTCTCAGGGAAAAAACTCTCGCAGCTAACGCAGTAAAAGCCCTCATATTCGCCTTTGTAGATGTCGCCATTTTTATGCATAATTTCAAATGCGTTTTGCACGGTTTTTAGGTGATTTTCGCTGGTTGTGCGTGAAAATGCGTCATAGCTAATCTCAAAATAGTCCCACAAATCTTTGAAATTTTTTGAAATTTTATCCGCATATTCGATCGGCGTAAAGCCCCGTGCTTTGGCTGCTTCTTCGATTTTTTGTCCATGTTCGTCGGTGCCAGTCATGAAAAAGACCTCGTCGCCTTTTAAGCGATAAAATCTCGCCAAAGTGTCGGTAATAATGGTCGTATAAGCGTGTCCGATGTGCGGAACGTCGTTGACATAGTAAATCGGAGTGGTAAAAAATCTTTTCATACATTTTCCTTATGCAAATTTAGGGATTTTATAAAAGCTTGGCTTAATTTTTTATAAATCGCGTTTTGGGCAAATTTGAGCAAATTCGGGCCGCAAATTTGCCTAAAAATCGAATTCGCTGTTGCTATCATCTCCTTTAATCATCTTATTAAAGGCATTTTTGACGTAATCGTGGCGAATTTCGCACTCAAAAAGCGCATCGCAATTAAAACAACTTTCGCTATTTTTGGCGCTTTGACACGCTTTTAGCTTTTCGGTCGCCTTAATAAAGGCATTTTCTAATGCTTGCAAATCCTGTGCCATCAAATTTCCTTATAAAACTCTCGCACGCGCGAAATTTCGTACTTTGAGCCAAAAAAGCACGGCGTGGTTTGGTGGATTTTTTCGATTTTTAAATCAAAAAGCGTCTCACTCTTGCCGTCCGTCGTCGCACCGCCCGCGCGCTCGTAAATAAAGGCAAACGGTAGCACCTCAAAAGTCACGCGCAGCTTCGCATTTGGCGCATCAGTCGTGGCTGGATAGCTAAAAAGTCCGCCGCCTTTAAGCAGAATTTGGTGCAAATCCGCCACCATAGCGCCGCTATATCGCAAGCGATAACCCTCATCAAATAGCGATTTTACGAGCTTTCTGTGAGTTTCGCTCCACCCTTTTTGTGTCGCTCCTGTGGCGTTTAATTTGCCCTTTTCGCCCAAATTTAGCACTTTTATAAAGTCAAATTTCCCTTCGCGGTTTAGGCGGTAAAGCCTCGCTTCGTCCTCGCAAATGACCATTTCAAGGCGCGGACCATAGACAATGTAGGCTGACATTTTTAAATTACGAGGCGAAATTTCATTCTCATAAACCCCAAAAATCGAGCCTACGCTCAAATTTACATCAACCAAACTCGATCCATCCAAAGGATCGTACGCGATTACCAAATTTCCGCTTCCGCAATCTAAAATTTCATCTTTTTCTTCGCTCACAAGCGCTTTAACCGCAGGAATTGCGCCCAAAATTTCGGTGATAATCATATCGCTTTTAACGTCCAATTTTAGCTGCGTGTCGCCGGTTTTGTTTTGATTTTGCGTGTATCCCAAATCGGTAAATTTGACCTCGTCAGCGATTTGGATTGCGATTTTTTCGAGTGCGGATTTGATTTCTTGCATTTTTCGTCCCTTGAATTAAAAATGTTAGATTATAGCAAATTCGCCTTTTATTAAGCCTAAATTTTTGCTAAAATATGCAAAAATTTTTAAAGGTTTTGATATGAGATTCTTGCTGCTTTGTTTGATTTTAGCGATGTTTGGCTGCTCGCAAAAGGAGTACAAACACGATCCTGAAAAGAATGAAATTTTAGCTTACACAAAAAAATTTGAGCACATTAACGGCGATGAGCGCTATTTGGCGATCGGATCGTATATTAATCCGATTTTAGAGCTCGATGAAAACGACACAAATGAGTACATTTTGCTCTCAGTTTATCCAGAGGATGGGATTTTGCAAGGCTCACTAAAGGTAAATGACGAGCCAGCTGTGATAAAAAAACTGGAGGATAATTCAAAAATGCTCAAATTTACTGAATTTGCCATGCCGTGGGGCGAGCATTACCAAATTACGGCAAATGAGAGCAAAAAAGATAATTTGATTTTGAGTTACAAAACCTCCAAGAATTTAGCCGTGACGCTAAATTTCTTGAAAGTCTCGAAGTCGATGTATTGGAATCCGAAGCTAAAACTCGATGATTAGCGGATTTTGTCGCTTTTTGATGGCACGAGAAGGTCATCTAGCATCGATTTTACCGAAATTTTAACGTTTGGATTTAAAATTTGACGATAAACGACGTAATTTCCTAACACGCGCTTTGCATAATCCCTACTTTCGGCGTATGGCACGAGCTCCATCGATAAAAATGGCTCAAATTTACCCTTGTTAAAGAGATCGCCGCGTTTTAGCGTTTTTCTAGTAAAGCCCGGGCCGCCATTATAGGCATACGCGATAAAAACAGGGCTTTTGAATGACTTTTCTAGGCTGTTTAGGTGAATATTTGCGAAATTATACGCCACTTTTGGATTAAACATATCATCTGCGTCGAAGTCTTGCATTTTCCTATTTTGCGCGATTTCCTTTGCCACAAACGGCATAAATTGCATCATTCCAAGCGCATAGGAGATCGACACCGAGCTTGGCACAAATCTGCTCTCTTGACGCGCAATCGCCAAAATTAGCGCCTTTCGGTGGTCATCGCCATCACCAATATACTGCATGAAGGGCATTGGATAGATGTTATCTTTATATCCCCACGCTTTATTCATCATGTAGCTCCACTCGCCGATTGTCTCTTGCGTCTCGAAGCGTTTCGCAAATTCTATGAGCTCAGCTTTGCCCATTTTATCGGCTTTTGCTTTAGTTCTCACCCAATTAAACGGATCGGTAATATCGTAATTTTCGATCCTCTCTTTGCTCGGATTTGGAATGACAAGCTCCAAATTTCGGTTTCCAGTCGCCTCTTTTGCCAAAAGTGAGTACAAATTTACGTGATTTGAATTTGCCAGCTCGTTTAAAATCGCGCTATCTTTGGTGATTAGATACGCCCAATATTTGGCATTATCGCGGCGGTGCGGGCTTTTTTGTATCGTATTTCCGGCCTTTTTAAAAA
>Ga0065711_1008719_pt1 | contig 14985 bp, 4 predicted proteins | sample Hoacrofraction12_FD_59098 | JGI IMG/M metagenome (GOLD analysis project Ga0065711, IMG submission 59098) | Hoatzin crop microbial communities from Cojedes, Venezuela - Epithelial fraction 12 v2 (version 2) | ecosystem: Host-associated > Birds > Digestive system > Esophagus > Crop | place... | reverse complement strand
TCCAGACCAGGTTGGACAGGGCTCTGAGCAACCTGATCTAGTTAGTGGTGTCCCTGCTCGCTGCATGGGGGTTGGACTAGATGACCTCTAGGGGTCCCTTCCGACCCAAAACTTTCTATGATTGTATTCTATGATTCTATCTTTCAAAAAAATGGGATCCAAATGTACTCAAAGTTCTAAAGCTCAAGTCTAACATCTGTTATATGAATATCTAAATTCAGATATAAAATAATGTGTTTTGCCAAATCCAGATATCTGGTGAAAACACTCCAGAATTTTGGCTTAGGTTGCATTCAGTTTGAAAATTTATGTCTTTAAAAACAACCTTTCACAAAAGTAAAGGAAAAAGAAGAAAATCCCCAACAATACTAATTTTGAATGCAATTAATTTTCAAAGAACTACGCAGCCATATACCGGGAGACTGAAATTTACTCACAGTGGGTTGAAAACAGAACTGAAGAAGGACATTGATGAAGCAGACTTCATGACAAGCCCTTGCTCAAGGCTAAGTTTGCCTCTGAAGCCTAAATCCTTGGAGTGCACATTGAAAAATTCCTACTTATCCAAGGTTTTAAAAACTCAAATTATCTCTGAAACTTGTGATTGTCCTTCATATTCAGACAATTCCTGAAATACCAATTCAATTATCTAGCGTTTGCTTTAAAACTTCCTGTTTTGACAGAATGCCAGTTTCAGAGCACCAACAATCATAATAGTGGTTACCATCATCTAGACCATAAAGAGAATTGCTTAGGCGGTGGTCAGACTGCTACAGTCATTCTGGATTAGAAAACTGCTATGATTCACTATGGATATCTATTCAATTAATTAAAAAGTCTATAGAATGTACCTACACACATTTAAAGCTAAGTGGAGATTGACCTGTGAATGGGTTTAACCTGAGGTTAACATTAAATGAAAAACAAAAGTAAATGACACAGCATTTGAATGGATAGTAATTCCAAGAAACAAAAGTTTACTACATGGAAAAAGAATTTTAGAACAAAATCTTGTATTAAAAAGCTATTGACTATTTGAGGATATTAAAAAAAAAAGACTTCACACAAGCCACCACTAGGTAATCTAATTTTGTAGAAAAAGCCACAGTGAACTGAAAGAGTTCATATAGTGGTCAATGGAAGATTAAAATAATGAAATTTTGACCCTGCAAGATATTTTAAAGCATATGATTGGGATAAGGTATTCCCATTACCTGGTTCATCATCTGATATTATTGAGGAAAGTAGCCAAGAACGTTTCAGAGAGTGGATCAGATGCTGTGAATAAGGACTGCAATGGCTGTGAAAAAAGGCCAGGGTGTGGAAATCCATCCCTTAGTCTTTGCAGCAAGTCAGAACGCTGAAAATAACCTAGATGGAGTGACACTAAAGCTCTCACATGCATGGAAGGATGGGAAATAAATTAAGGTCCCTAATGATTTCCTTAATGATTTCTTGAGAAGTTGACATTCTATAAAAGCACTGGAACCCACAAGGACGAGGACATCTCTTTAGAAATAACCATCAATAAAAGCATGTATGATAAATAATAAATGCTAGATCCTATAAGGAATCAGACATTCAGAAGTCTTATCTTCCCTTACGGGAACTATCAACATAATAAAAAATTCAAAATGGCATCACACAAACAGAATTTTACAAACATGCCTGCTACAGAGACTGATCCTATTGACTGTGGGGGATTCCCAAGGTGAGACACAAATGTATCCCTCCCCAGATCAGTATTCAGGAACACTCTGGTGACCAAAAGGCTTCCTACTAGATGAATCTGAGGCCCATCATATTCAGCACAGATTTTGCTACTGAATGAAGGCTCCTTCTACAGAATATCCCATTAAAGAGAAAAATTTTGTCCCAAACTGATGACTTCATTGCCACTGAAAGCAGTCTTTTAATAACAAGCAAGAGTTTTTATGACAACAGGTTTCTGGTTCACAACCCAGTCTACTCAATTGCTAGAGGAAAATGACTTCTTCACCAATTCCTTCTTTACACTCAATGTTTCAGAGAAAACATAACCACGATTCAAATACTGAAAAAAGGAGTTTCATGAAAACCACCAGAACTATCTATGCTTTCTTGAAAGTTTGGGACATCATCTCATCCTTCTTGTTTTTCTTGCTTTGTTAGTAAAGCATCAATGTTAACTCTACCATACTAATAATTTCTATTTAGCTTTGTATTTCAGATAAGACTTATCACCGCATTCACACATCTGTGGCTAGCACTGACAAAATATCTTCCTTTTCAACGCACATGCAAAGTCTGCAGCAAGCCGCATTGATCATTCCATTATCACTCTGTTATGCTTAATTTCCTCTTCATCTTTCAACTCAAACTCCATCTCAGACTACATCAATAGTGGTGGCAGCCCACTGACTGATTACCCTTGCCCTCCTGAGGATGATTGGTTAGTTCTCTTTTCACTTCGGTCTAAAGATACGGAACTCCTAAAATTTACTACGCATGCCGAGTAAATCAGGGTCTCTGTTTGGGCTGGGGTCTCCAACTCAGGGAGCGTGATTTTCAGTATTATAATGGGGACAGTTCATTTAAGGGCACTCTTTATCATTCTTCTGCTATTACTTCAAAAACATCTTAGTTAGCTTACATATTCTTCCAAGATATACTTCATTCCCAAGGACAGTTACTCCTGGTTAGACGCTCCTGTATCAGCCACTCCTGTCAACATCTCGGACTTCTGTTAATCCTATACTACATATTCTAGCTAAATAATTGGGTCAAACTGACCTTCTATGCATACTTGTATAATGCTGAGTTCAGCCGACTACACCCAGGCAGCTCCCTGCCTCAGTCCTGCCCCAGACAGTAACAGGCAGGGCTTTGGGGATCTTACCCTTTCCTAGCCATGCAAAGGAGGCAGCATGACTGCAGCACGGAAAAGCAGGGATAGTCATTCAGTATTCTCCACTCTGAATACATGAAGGCAGAGCAGAAAATTAAACATAAGGAACTTTGTGAAATGAAGTAATTCCTTCATCCTTCTAGAGCAAAGAAGTTTTTGGGAAGGAATGTCCCTGGAGCTCCTCCTGACAGTAGCAGTAATTTCCTGATGAAATCAATGGCTGCCATTGGCTTTGGTATAAAGGATGAAAGAAGAACTTTCCCTCTTCCTCCTCCTTCCCAGACCCAGCCAAACCACCAGCACTCACCTCATCCATAGCCCAGCCAAAGGGCCCCATTGTCCTACAGCCCCAGAAGTTAAATTACTGAGCACAGTGGATATTGGGATTATAAGAAATGCCAATTTAAAAAAAGAAATCTCATCAGTCCATCTTTTCTGATACCTTTGAGCCTTTGGCATTTCCAAACATACTCAGGATGTTCTCAGTAACTTGATTTCGTAGTTTATCCACACAGTATCTTGCAAACTGTCCTGCATACCAGCAGTCCATAGATATGCAACTCTGCCAGGAGAACAGAAACTGACCAGCAGGTCAGCAACACAATCTGGTGACCCCTTCTTCTCTCGCTTTGTGAAGCTTTTGTTCCTTTACTTGTAGCTGTGCTGGCGAAGGCCCAAAGCAGCGGAGTTTGCTTCCCACAGAAGGACAGGTATTACCCGCAGATGCTGCTTTCAAACCTGTGTTGTAATCTGCAGGCCAGTGGCCAATAAGGGAAACCGCTCTATTCCAAGATCAAACAACTCAAACAAGAATATTCCACAAGTTTCTTGCCACCAGAGCAGAACACTCACTTGCAGACTGTAATGAAGAAATAAGACCTTTTTAAATGCCATCTCTTTTTTTACATTTTTAAAACATTTTTGACAATATTCTTCTGACATTGGCACATAATAATTGTGGTATTACTCAGATTAGTACATGTAAAAATGAAATGCCCAAATTGCTAACAGTACTTCATCCATCATTTACCACCCTAAGATCATCTCTTCAGTGTCTGCCTTTTCTGTATCTGGCCTACCTCCATACTGTACACACAAGATTTGAGAAAATTAATTAACAAGAGAACTTTTGCTCCATTTTTTCTGGCAAGGTCAATATAGTAATTTGCAGCAATAATTACAGGTGCTCTGAGTCTACTACTGTTTGTGTTCCCTAGACACTACTGGTGCAGATCTGAACAGAAGTGATAACTAAACCAGCCATTATTCAACCAGCATACATTATTAACTCTGCACTAGTTTAATTTCAACAGTCTTTGATTATGGAAAGTGCAGGAAAATAATCACTAGCTTTAGATGGAATTTTATTCATGGCTGGCTGAATGATGAAATCACAATGTGCACAAATAACATGTTGACAAGTGTTGATTCATAATTATTTATCCCATTGTTTCTAGGATTGTTTTCCTGTTCCGGTTTATTTTGAAAATGTGTCTCCTCTCAGTTCCCATCTTTCTCTTACTTATATGACTATGCCTTACTGACCCTGCTCAAGTTACATATTTTGACATCTGAAAGTAAGAAACTTAGAGTATATAACCTTAACTCTTCCCCTGGCAGTCATGCATGCACATAAAATTTTTGAAACAATACATTGCTTCAAGTTTTTCAGCCCATGTAGCCTTAGTGCAGGGAAATGAAAGATGACCTCTTCAAGTTCCTTTCAGCTTATGCTTCTAACGGACTTCTATAGCTTAAGATACAGTAAAAGCATTTCTAAGATAATGTAACCAGAATTATAAGAGTTGAGTTTTACTGCCATGTAGTTAGGGTGCTGTTAAAGTTTAATTTCATTTCTTCTTAAACTTGCTGGTTGTTTCTTCCAAATGGGTTATGACTCCATGATCCTTTCAATAACCTTCTGCTTGGCATAGACTTCACATTTTTGCATGGAACTAGACGAAACTATATCCATGCAACAGGAGATTATAGCACTAGTCCTGCATACACTTTCATAGCTTGATATTGTATATTGTTATGCATTTTACTGCATAAACAAGCACTCACTATGGAATATCAAAGCAAATGTATGGAAATGTATTGCATCCAAGAACTGAAAATAATCAGGTCCTATCAAGGCAGTCTAAAAATAGGCAGTTTTTTGATATCCAAGAACAGATATGTTCTCTCACATGCAGAAAAGTGTAACTCTCATTGATCACATGCTCTGAACATTTTTATACAGTTTATAACAACATAAAGAAAGAACTAGTTCTTTTCAATATTAGGCACTCCTGTTACCGATATAAGGGAAAAAGAGATCAAGATGTTAAAACTGGGTCTTCATCATATCTGGCAAGGAAATAGCCCTATAACATATTCCTAGCACAGTGTCACAGACATAACGCTGCACTGAATACAGCGTGAAGAACACAGCTCCCCATATGAAACGCTTACTTAGAAACAGAAACAGAAGAAATTTGGATCAGTGGACATTTTTTCACAGCCATGTGTTAACCACTTTCCCTGTAACTCCAGTGTTAGGATCAATCTGCTGTTCAGTTCACATGAGGTGACCTTGTTGCATTATGATGCAGAGACAGAACAGCATTGACAATAATCTGAAACTAAGATACAGACTGATGAGGTGCGGTAGCATAAAAGGCTAACAGGGTCTCTATGTGTGTGGGACTAATAGGCAGGAGTAAGTAAGTTATTCTACAGCACGGCTGAGGCAGACTGGAGGACTGTGTGAAGTTCTGGTAGCCACGTTTGAAAAGGATATTGAAAAATCGTGAAATGATGGATGAGCTGTGTCTGGTACCCGGGGTTCTGTCTGACTGTTGCGTGGCAACAAGGGGTGCACGCTTTCAGCCCAGCTCTTGTTCTTAAAGGTGCGCCTTTAAGGGGAACAGATCTGCCAACTGCGATCTTTCCTACAAACCCTCCTCCATCGTCTGACCTAGTAAATGGATTGTCACAGTCAGGCTCAGGCTCAAATGGTGAGAAGTTTTCATTCCTCCTGCAGACAGATAAAGGGAAGGGGCCCAAAAAAGAGAATCTGGGAATGTTGTGCTGATATGAGATATCGCCTATAATTAAAGCAGATATTTTTTTTTTTTGAATCACTTCATATTGCCAGTTATGAAGTGCTTGAAGAAGTACTTGTTTTTCACTAGCAGTATTTCTACTTTGTCTGTGATAACAATTTTCTGTATTTTTTCTACTCGAGACACTTCAAGCTTTTTCCTGGGGAAGAGAAGGGACTAAAATAAATGGGTTTTTTTTCCCTAGTATTAGAAAAAAAAAATCTCATTTGTGCTATTAGTTTTTGCTGGTAGAACAATGCTACATATGTGGCTTCCACAGCACATTTACAACTTGAGCAAGTCTAAATCTCAAGGTTTAAATTTTACAGTACCATTTTTCCATTTTCGACACACACAATTTTCCCTTCCTATAGCAGGGGCAATAGGAGTACACCTGGCTTTTACACTCCACCCCATTCCCTAACCCCTCTCTGTAGAGCTGAAAAAATAAATCGGTCTCCCACACTGAGGCAACTGATATGGTTAGTGTCTAGTGCCAGCAGCTTGAAGGCTCAAGCATCCAAAGTCAGACTACAGAACCTACATGACTGGCCCCAAACAAGACATATCTTACTAAAAAACAATTATGCTCATGTGCAGAAATGATTTGTGTCCTTCTGCCTCACTGTCTGTTGAAATGGATTCATGTGAGCCCCAAATCCCACCAGGGTTACTGGGGAGACCCCTTCTACTTCACTGGTTTCTGGTGTGGATTTGTTTGAGCATTTTCTGATTCGTGCTCCTTCTCACCCCAACCTGATCTAAACTGGCCTAAGGGCAGAGAGTGCACGACCATTAAATGGTAAGGTTCTTGCCTTCACTTTATTAATGCCTCCCTTGGGAGTGCTATGGACAGACTGGGAGAAGATGATCACATTATCAAAAGCTCTGTTCCTGAAAGAGACAAGTTGTGAGAGTTTGTTTACATCAGACGTAGTGATTGAATCTGACTTGACATGTCACAAGCATCTAGTCTGTTGGCTGCAGAACAAAGTGAATAATTTAGCAGGGAACTGCTGTATGCCAAGCAAACAGGTTGTAAAACAGTTCTGCACAAAATCCGGGGAACCAGCTGTCTAGATCTGAGGCACAGAATAGTATTTATTGCTTATGCATCATGCTGAATTGCTAACAACATGGCCCAAAATTAGGAAAAGGATTATGAATATGGAGGAATGTTTTTTCTGTTGTCCATCCTCAAAACCTCTTTTAGCACATGGACAATTACAGAGAACTACAGGCATTACACTTAAGGTTGCTAACATTTAAAGAACTGTGTATACTAAAGCAGATATATTCATGTGGCAAACAGGGGAATATCACAGTCTTCCTGCAACAGGTAAGACAAATGCAGATTTTCCTGTGATAAGAAGCACTGGTGCACAGTTTGGGCAGGAAATGAAGAAGTCATTCTAATGAGTAATTTGGGAAGCTAAAGGTAGACCTGTATTTGCCTGGATGTTGCAGTTAGAAAACCTTTCCTATCATGATACTGAACAAACAAATGATGGTTTTATTCCTTCCTCAGTGGGTGGATTTTGCAAAAGAGCTCAGTGTTGACCTAATTGTGATTGCACCAGAATCAACAGGAATTTAACACCAGATTCAGCCAGAGCAGAAATTGGCTATCACTGCCCCAAGGTGTCCAGTGTTCTAGATCTACACATTCTGCAAAGCCTTTATAATCACCCCGTTATTCAGAGTGGCTGCACAACCATGTAATTATCCCCTTTTCTGGTCTGGCTTCCCTACTGGCTTCCATGGTTGTCCTTTTGTTTTCCAGGTGGCACCCCTGCCCATTTACAAACGACACCTTTCTCCAGGCTTTACAGACTTGGAATTGGAAGGAAACCCTTCTGTCTTGGTTCAGAGTTAATTTTCACAAGAAGCTGGTTGGGCTGACCCAAACAGCCAATCAGATGGGATATTCTATACCATGTGACATTATGCTCAGTATTTAAGTGAGGAGCTGGATAAAAGAGGGGGATTTGCTACTCAAGGTCAAGCTGAGCTTCAGGTGGTGGGAACTTTATAGAATCATAGAATCATGGAATGGTTTGGGTTGGAAGGGACCTTAAAGATTATCTGGTTCCAACCCCCCTGCCACGAGCAGGGACATCTTCCACTAGACCAGGTTGCTCAGAGCTCCATCCAGCCTGGCCTTGAACACTTCCAGGGAGGGGGCATCCACAGCTTCTCTGGGCAACCTGTTCCAGTGCCTCACCACCCTCATGGTAAAGAATTTCTTCCTAATATCTGATCTAAATCTGCCCTCTTTTCAGGTACTGGAAGGCTGCTATAAGGTCACCCCAGAACCTTTGCTTCTCCAGGCTGAACAGCCCCAACTCCCTCAGCCTGTCCTCATAGGAGAGGTGCTCTAGCCCTCTGATCATCTTCGTGGCCCTCCTCTGGACCCGCTCCAACACATCCATGTCCTTCTTATGTTGGGGACTCCAGAGCTGGATGCAGTACTCCAGGTGGGGTCTCACGAGAGCGGAGTAAAGGGGCAGAATCACCTCCCTCGACCTGCTGGCCACGCTTCTCTTGATGCAGCCCAGGATACGGTTGGCTTTCTGGGCTGCAAGCGCACATTGCCAGCTCATGCTGAGCTTCTCATCCACCAGTACCCCCAAGTCCTTCTGCTCAGGGCTGCTCTTGAGCCACTCTCCGCCCAGTCTGTACTTGTGTTTGGGATTACCTCAACACACGTGCAGGACCTTGCACTTGGCCTTGTTGAACTTCATGCGGTTCACACAGGCCCACCTCTCCAGCCTGTCAAGGTCCCTCTGAATGGCATCCCTTCCCTCCAGCGTGTCAACCGCACCACGCAGCTTGGTGTCGTCTGCAAACTTGCTGAGAGTACACTCAGTCCCACTGTCCACGTCACTGACAATGATGTTGAACAGCACCGCCACCAGTACCGACCCCTGAGGCACACCACTCATCACTTGTCTCCACCTGAACATTGAGCTGTTGACCGTAACTCTTTGTGTACGTCCATTGAGCCAGTTCATTATCCAAAGAGTGGTCCATCTGTCAAATCCATGTCCTTCCAATTTAGAGACAAGGACATCATGCGGGACAGTGTCGAATGCCTTGCGCAAGTCCAGGTAGACGATGTCAGTTGCCTGTCCTTTGTCCACCAACATTGTAACCCCATCATAGAAGGATACCAAGTTGGTCAGATATGATTTGCCCTTGGTGAAGCCATGTTGGCTGTCCCCAGTCACCTCCTTATTATCCATGTGCCTTAGCATGGTTTCGAGGAGGATCTGCTCCATTATCTTGCCAGTCACAGAGGTGAAGCTGACTGGCCTGTAGTTCCCCAGGTCTTCCTTTTTTCCCTTTTTAAAATATGTTGCATGTTGCATTTTCTTTTTATCAGTATTATTGATGTTTTCTTCTCCCTTTGCTATTCTGTTACACTGTTGTCATCCCAACCCACGAGTTTTGACTTTTCATTCTGGTTCTCCTCCCCACCCCACTGAGGAGGGGGAAGGAGTGACAGAGTAACTGCGTGGTTCTTTCTTGCCAATTGAGGCCAAACCATGACAGTTTTTGGCACCTAATGTGGGGCACGAAGAATTTGAGATAAGGGTAGTAATGGAGAGGTAATGGGCAAAACATGGACTAAGCAATGTGAAGAGAGCAGAATAATTGTGAGGAATTTTTTTTTTCCTGTTGTAATCATGGTGAAGGGATGAGGGGTGGATTGTGTGTAAATTGTCCACTTCTTTTTGGTGTTGTGATGATGTTATTTTGATTTTGGTGTGGAGAATTCTTTTTTGTTGATGTGTCTGGTGTTTGTGAAGATTGTGTGACTTGATTCACAGAGGTGAGGGGTGGAATGTTGTGGGACTGCATGGTAAGGTTTTGGCAGTGGGGGGGGGCTATAGGGGTGTCTTCTGCTTTCCCCAGGTCTGCTAGAGCCAACGCAAGCCAGCTCTAAGACGGACCCGCTGCTGGCCAAGGCCAAGCCAGCCAGCAATGGTGGTAGCACCTCTGTGATAACATGTTTAAGAATGGGAAAAACCTGCAGTGAAACGGCAGTGGAGAGAGAGGAGTGAGACTACGTGAGAGAAACAACTCTGCAGAAACCAAGGTCAGTGAAGAAGGAGGGGGAGGAGGTGCTCCAGGCACCGGAGCAGACATTTTTCCCCTGCAGCCTGTGACAAAGACCATGGTGAGGCAGGCTGTTGCCCTGCAGTCCATGGAGGTCCATGGTGGAGCAGATATCCACCTGCAGTCCATGGAAGACCCCATGCTGGAGCAGATGTATGCTTGAAGGAGCCTGTGACCCCGTGGGAAGCCTGTGCTGGAGCAGGCTCCTGCCAGGACCTGTGGACCCGTGGAGAGAGGAGCCCACACCTGAGCAGGTTTGCTGTCAGGGCTTGTGACCCCATAGGGGACCCATGCTGGAGCAGTCTGTTTCTGAAGGACTGTAGCCCGTGGGAAGGACCCATGCTGGGGTAGTTTGAGGAGAACTTCAGCCTGTGGGAAGAACTCACAGAGAAATTTGTGCAGAACTCTCTCCTGTGAGAGGGACCTCATGTTGGAGCAGGGAAGAGTGTGAGGAGTCCTCTCCCTGAGAAGGAAGGAGCAGCAGAGACATGTGATGAACTGACCACAACCTCCATTCCCTGTCCCCTGCACCGCTCGGGGGGAGGAGGTAGAAAAACAGGAATGAGGTTAAGCCCAGGAAGCAGGGAGGGGTTGGGGGAAGGTGTTTTAAGATTTAGTTTTATTTCTTATTATCCTACTCTGATTTGATTGGTGATAAATTAAACTCTTCTCTCTGAGTTAAATCTGTTTTGTCTGTGACAGTAATTGGTGAGTGATCTCTCCCTGTCCTTGTCTCCACCCATGAGCCTCTCATCGTATTTCCTCTCCCCTGTCCAGCTGAGGAGGGGGAGTGATAGAGCAGTTTTGGTGGGCACTTCGCATTTATCCAGGCACAACCAAAAAAAAAATTTCATCAAGGAAAAAATTCGACTGTCCTTAATTTTAGTCTAGGATATTTAGTTGTAAATTTGTGATTGACTTCCCAAATGTCTTTTAGCTCAGTAACAGAGGGAAAAAAACATCATAGTGAAGTAGACATTGAGAATAATTACCTATTCTCCTCCACACATGAAGTGGAATACAATTTGTCTATTCGAAGCAGCAGAAATGCCAGTGTATGTAAGAACTGTTCTAGGAAATGTCATACTTTAAATCTTCAGCTAATTCTGGGTAGATTGTTAACCTTCAAAAGGTAAAACAAACCTAAACTTAACTGCTCATCCAGAAGAAGCCAACAAATAAAATCACGAATGCTCCATTACTGTGCATAAAAAAATAAAACTGGGAAATTAATCATTGTATTATCTTTGTGGAAAGAAATGAGGACGTCAACAAACAAGTTGTACATGGAGATATATTAAACAGATAACAGCTGTAATTCAAACAAAATTGTACAATCATTAGAGCAGGGCAGCTCTTTTAATAGAATGACAAATATAATGAATGGAGTTAGAAGACATGAGAATAACAGTATTGATGTCTCTCAGAAAACTCTAACAATAACAATGAGAACAATTTTTCAGGAAAAAAAGGTGAAATAATCTTGCTTTGTAGTTACAGTCATTGTTCGGATATAGTTTACAGCACTCAAGCCTCAGCAGTCACTGGGTAGAAATTCCTCCCTCACCCCACTGCAGTCTGTAACCTCCAAAACACTTCTCTTCCCACACCCCACACAGGATTTTTACACGAGAGTAAACCAACTTGTGTACTTTACTGAGGTTGCTATTATAACCTTGTATTAAATTTATTTTTTGCTCTTCAAACTTTCCAGCTGAGATTAAATATTATCACTTCATTTGTAGCCCAAACACCTCTGAAAGCACTTTTAGTATTTAAATCAGAAACTGGCCACCATTTAATTAGTGTCTGGCATGCTCTATAACCTACAGTGTCTTCCCCAAAGAAACGACTGTAGTTTTGCAGGCTGTGTTTTTGCCACCTTCTGTGTGACATTGACCTAGCCCTGCAGAAGAAACATGGTTCGATCCTGCAATGTCCTGAGGGGCTCAGCACCTGCAATCCCATGTGACAGCTGGCAATACTCAGCAATTTGCAGGCTAAGACTGTTAGTACACATTCTTTTTTTGGCAGATGGGGCTAATTAACAAGATGAAACTGTAAAGACAGGCTTAAAACATAAAATAACTTCATTGTACTACACCCCTCTGAACCTTCAAGTAATTCCCTGGTTTGATTGATTAGACTCAAAATGCAAAGACTGCAAAAACAGCATTCAGTTGTTCTATTTGTTATGCTCTCAATTTAAAGCTGCAACTAAACTAGCCTGCTGCCCAAGTGTAATTCCAGTATCTCTAGCTCAGAAAAATTACTGCAAAACTTAATACATTATTTAGTACTTACTGACTATCCTTTGCTTAATTTGGCAGCATGAACAGTAAGACTGCATGTTCAAAGCCAAGTTCAAAACAATTTGCCTACGTCTTCAAACAATTTGCCTACATCTTCAAAACCAACAAATTTTCACTGAAGTGGGTCAGATGTTAGCTCGCCCTCTACCCTTGAGCGCTCAGCAGCAACACTGTAACATCAACCCTAAGTTTGCAGATAAAGCACTGAAATGTCTCCTGATGCATAAGTATATCTCTTTGTGGTTAAAGCCAGTTGTTCTCCCTGCAGTAGAATCTACAAAACAGCTTGATCTGTCTCTGCTCTGAAGGTACACCACCAGCAAAGGGCAGAATTCAAGACAAAGCAAGATTCCTTCCAATGATCCTGGACACAAGTCTCATATCTCACTGGGGCCTCACAACTCGTAGGCGAGGATAACACGAGCCACTCCAGTACCTCTGAAAGCAGCACATCAGTGACTTTAACAGAGGCAGTCATCTGTACTAAAAACATCAAGCACAACCACCTGCACCACAGCTAGACCCAGCAAGGTACAAAACATTTCACTGGGATCACTACCTGGAGAAGAAACTGAATCTCAGTTAAGAACTTCTCTCTTTCTGCACCGCCGATCTCCTTTTGCCACAGAAAATTTCAGCCAATGTTCCTACTAATTATATGATTGAAAAATCCAATCACTTACATTTAATTAGCACAACAAAATTATTCCTTGTATCTGTGGCATGCTTGCTTTTTTCAGGAACCTTAATGAGACACTCTCTGGAATCTTTATAATTGAAGGAGAAAGTAGACTTCAAGTTTCTAAAAATGCAGGTCTTCGGGCACTATAGGTCATAAATGTCAATGTATGTGAGAAGAAAATATTTCATTTTGGTGCATGGTCCACACTGCACATAGCTACGATGAAAGATTCATACCTCTACATTAACATTTTACCTGCAAGGCACTGGGAATCCACAGAGCTCATTCCTTTCCACTCAAGGTGGACTCCATGATTCTTCACAGAAAAATCAGCTGGTATTTGGTGCTAAGGGGCAACAAATCAGTGATGGACCTGAAACTGGCAGTGAAGGAGAGTGGTATCAGAGACTTATTTCTAGAACCGCCCAAAGGAGCCTGAGACAGCAATATTATCTGTTAGCAGAGTAATAGCCTTTCTTTTCTCCTCATACTGCCTGAGCCGCAGTAGCATTGAGGCAAGGAGCAGCTCAGACAACTCCACACTAATAAAGACTTTCTCTTTTCAGTAGGAAAACTCGCCCTGGTTCTTTGGCACTCAACTGAAACAAGTCCACAGCCCATTTTTTCTTTCCCATGTAGATGCCCATCAGAAATAATGGGATTCTGGATTTAGTGGGCCTCATGAGAATTCTACCAAGGCAGAGTTAGAACTGGAAGGTGCAGTTTTAAAGTCAAGTCTCCTTGTGAGCTCCGCCCTTCCTCACCTCTCCCATCTTTCAGTCCTTTCTCATGCTCAGTTTAAAATGTCCATACATATAAAATACCAAAATTCAAATAGCTTTATAAAGTTACTTCATTTTTTTTCTCTTGTACAATTATGCACTTCTCTGGGTGAGCTTAATTACTGCGTTTAATGGACTGCTACTAAACGAATTGTATACCTGTTGATCACGGCGATCATGTATGTTTTTATACATGTACTGATCATGGATTCTTTGATCAACATCTCCAAAGACTGAATCTACCAGAGGACAGACAGCCATGTGAAGCAAAACATATCTCAGTAGTTTCTTTTAAGGCTCATCTGTTGACAATGAGAGTATCTGTATTTAGTTGACTTTTCTACTAATAAAATGTCTGGTTTTGTACATATGGCTTGTCCTTTTTCTTACAGAACCACTGGTTTCCACTCAAGATAACGAAGTATGATCTTATGATCTCTTTATTGTTCTCTTACAGGTTGCTCCTTGAGCATAGCAACTCTTTTCCTGGCCCTAGAGATGCCAGTAAGAAATACCATACGTTACCCTGAGTTACAAAGCAGTTATTAGGCCACTGATATTCCCATGCATTGTCACACTTTGGCATTGTTTCTGATTGCTTTCGACTGCTGAAAGCTCAGTAAATCTAAAAGAACAGTGTAGCACCCTTCTCCTTCCAGCACCTCAGTAGGAGTTTTTGAAAGGGCTTTTGGCTTTGTGGTCAGTGACCATCAGCAAGCTTTTCCCTTTGGGAAAGTATAGACTACAAAAGCTTTTCTTCTCTCAGTCACAGAGGCTTTAGTAGCAATGCTAAGGAAGTAACATTCTGAAGTTTGTGTCCGTTGCCCCTTGTCCTGTCACTGGGCACCACTGAAAAGAGTTTGGCCCCATCCTCCTGACACCCACACTTCAGATATTTATAAGCATTTATTAGTTCCCCTCGCAGCCTTCTCTTCTTCAGGCTGAACAAGCTCAGCTTCCTCAGCCTTTGCTCATAGGAGAGATGCTCCAGACCCCTCACCATACTTGTAGCCCTCTGCTGGACTCTCTCCAGTAGCTCCTCATCTTTCTTGAACTGGGGAGCCCAGAACTGGACAGAGTACTCCAGATGGGGCCTCACTAGGGCAGTGTA